>Ga0116226_10003763_pt1 | contig 13384 bp, 7 predicted proteins | sample S1TSphfallax_FD_89692 | JGI IMG/M metagenome (GOLD analysis project Ga0116226, IMG submission 89692) | Host-associated microbial communities from peat moss isolated from Minnesota, USA - S1T2_Fa - Sphagnum fallax MG | ecosystem: Host-associated > Plants > Peat moss > Unclassified | place: USA...
AAAACCAAACTAAACGTTGTTCACATGGAAGGATGAACACCAAAATAGTTGCAAACTAATTGCAATGTAGTTGCAAATATGACCAAAATAAGAAATAGTTGCAAAAATGTCCAAATGTAGTTGTAAATAACTAATAGTCGCATGTAGTCATAAATAGAGTGGTTACATTTTGGCCAATTTCTATTAGTGAAAGAAGATAATTCAAGAGTTGAAAACCAAAAATTCTAATTACCAAAATGAATTACCACAATTGCACAACTAGCTTATTGAAATCAATAAGACTCTAGGCTCCCCTAATTTGAAATATGTTGCATTGTAATGGACCCTTGAGCATGAGCAAGCAAACCAAAAGGTCATCGAATAGTTTTTGAGCATCACTAACAAAATGTTCAGAGTGGCAAAGGTGAAGGTGGAGTGGCTGGAAGGCTAAAATGAATTGCTTGTAAGAAAAACACAAAAGCATCAATTGGAGTTGTAGTAATCCATCGAAAAATCTAGCTATTGCAACAAGATTTGGAGGATGTGAAGCAAAACTTGGGCATGATTCTAGAGGAATTGGAGGCCTTAAAGAAGGAGATGAGGATGTTAAAATAAAAGGCCAAATTTGTCGATATCTACCATAACTAAATGGAGGAGTTTGACAACCTTAAGATGGTGTATGGTTTCATGAAGGCAAAACTTTTAATTTATCAGTAGAGGAGCAAGAGGAGCCAAGCATAGCAGTGAGAATTACAGAAGGAGTAAGTTGGTAAGATCATTTAGGAAACATTTGAATCTTACCAAAAAGATGAAGAATTGTACCAGCTACGTTTGAAGACTTACCGGAAGGTAATGCCTCATTTGGTAATGCCTCTTTTTGATTCCAGCAAAACATAAGCATAATTCAAATCAACATTTGAATCTAACACATGTAAAATTGAGGAGTAGAGTGAAGGTGGGCAATGGGAGTGGATTTGATTGTTGCATTGAAATTGCAACCTATCAAGTTGGAGGTGGCTTCTAGTACTAGAAACATTTTTAGTATAATAGATATTTTTGGTGATGTAAAGGGATCTGAACTTGTTCAAGCCCTTGCCCTACAGGAGTTAGTGCACTTTCTGGTGTTGTGATTAACTCAACACTTTTTGGTGCAATAGTCAAAGATGACAATAAGGTTCCTATAGTTGGAACCGGTTTAGATGTTAAGGTTTCAATTTCAGTAGGATTGAAACCAACTACCATTCCATGGTGCTACTACATTAAGTGCTTCCACTGCATCAAAAAATGTAGGATTAAATGTTAGGGTAGAAGTTGTAGATATGATAGAGGTTATTATTATGCAAAAATAACATAAATAGTTATAGATATAATTACGAGGATGTAATCCCAATTAAAAAAAGGATGATGTTGAAGCTACAATTTTACCGTAATCAAATTTTTACTGAACTTTTACTAAAATTAGATTTTCCTTGCCAAAACCAATTATTTAATTTTCCTTATTAAAAACCATGTTACTTATTTTTATGTATCGAAATTGGATTTACTACCAATTTAGATTGAGTTTTTTTAGGATCACTTTTTTTTGGATAGGGCTAATTGCATGTTCCATCATTTTCTTGTTTTTTTTTAAGAAACTTAAGGCTCTATACCTTTGAAGATTATACAAAGGAATATTTTTTGGAGTAAATTAACTTTTTCCTACCATACTTTCATACATGGAGTTCTATGTGTTATTTTTTCTTTGTATGTTGTGAATATTTTGTCTTTTTGTATGCAAAGTCTTCTTCCTTGTGTTTGCTTTAGGTTTGTTTTAAAAAAAAAATTGTGAAGTTGTCCTACTAAGTTTTTACTAGGCTTTTGTGTTTAAGTTGAGCTGTAATCGTTGCAGGCACTCTTTGGGAAGAAGTAGTTTGTGAAACAAGATTCACACAAATTGAGTTAGCAATGATTACATCTACCAAAGTGCGAGTACCATCTGTTGTAAGCACAATATCCAGTCATCATTGTGATGATTGGAGAAATGGCATTAGGAAAACATGTGTTTCTTCACACAAAACATGGAACTTAGCATCCCTAACAATCGAAGCGAAAGAATTTCAAACTTCATCATGTGTGGTTGTGCATTTTTGCCCATGAGCATAACAAAGTAAATGTATCCTTGTTGGATTTATGGCTTGGCCACATATGTATTGAAAAAGAATACTATAAAAAACATGGCTTTTACATTATTAACATCATGTTTAAAATGACTATATAGTTAATATTTAAAATACTCTAGTAGTCTAAAGTGACTAAATGTGTCCATCATGACTAAAAAATCTAGTCCATTATAATCAAATCAGACAATATGTTGCACATGTGGTAAATGTGGGTGCCCACATGGATTTGTCTATGTTAATAAATATAATTAACATGACTATAATTAATCATAAAATATGGCATACATGATTGTAATGTTATTTTTAATGACATGATATTAATAAAATGGAAAAACATCATATTCTCATTTTAAAAACTTCATTACGAAAAAAATGACAAAAGACAAAAGACATAGTTTTCATAATTTCAACAATTATTCATAATTATTCAGATAAATAAATAATTTATAGAGGGGAAAATTTGAATTTTTTTTTGATGAAAAATGGAGTATTGATTTAAATTTTCTTACTTTTATCAAAATAATGGAAAACATCATAATAATTAATTAAATATATGTGAAACTTTTTAATTATTCAAATTCCATGATTTAATTCATATTTTTGATAAACCAATTGAATACATATATGTCCAAATTAAATTAGCCCCAAATTAAACCATTTATTTATGATCAAATGACATGAGTAAAATGGAATAATAAAATAAATTAACTTTTTATTTAATAAAATAAAATTTCATTTCATTTAAATTTTAAAATTTTAAAAACTAATTAATTTATTGTAAATTTTATTGTTACTACAAAAACATTGTAACATTGAATTCAATTGTTTTACTTTTATTACAAAAATTGATATGATATTGAAGGCATACAAATTTTAATACCATAATTTCAAAAGTGAATTTTTTTTCTTATGATATTTTAAAGATATTTTGTTAAAACATTAATTTTTGAAAAATATGTGGCATAAATCAAAATATTTAAATTAATGAAATGTTTAAAAATTTGGATTTAAAATATTATAATATTGAAGTCAATGATGAAAGTAAGGAAACCAAATGTACCCAAATAATTATATGTGAAATTTTTAACCCAAGCAAAAAAAAACATTACTTGAATTTTGGAAGCAAATATTGAAAACATTTTGAAATTAAAAGGAACCACAAAGTTCAATATGATTCTTGTAATAAATTATATTTCCTAAATAATCATAGATTATAACTTAATCAAAGATTTAATACATTATATATGAAATTTTAATTAAATGATTTAATTATTTTTCATGTTTTGAAACTAAAAAAATTAAAAAATTCAATGTAATTGTGAAAGTAAATGTTTTATTAAAATAATTATATTTCAGACATTACATATGAATTTTTAAAATAAATATTTAAAACCATCCTAGTTGTTGTACATTTTGAAATGGAAAAAAATCACAAAGTTTCATGAAAGTTAGTAAATTAGATGTGTTTAAATAATATTTGAATATATAACTCAATTCAAAGTTTCAAACGATGCATTTGAATTTGTTAATTAATGATTTTCAAAAAAATTCTGATTTAAATATTTTTCTAATTAAAGAAATTACAAAGTTCAATGTAGTAATAAACCTACCAAATCAATAAAATAAAATAGTGATGTTAAGAAAATCATTTTTTTTTAAAACTATGTGTTTGTATATTTTGTGATATCATTTTTTGTCATCATGTGAGGTGATGGCTTGATGGTGGAGAAGGTTGTGGGTTCAAACTTTACTTGGAACACATTAAAAGAAATCCCAAGCTTGGAGATTCAAAGGCCTACGATGTTTGGTTGACGCAATTTGCTAGTAATGCTAGCTTAAAAATTAAAAAATTAAAATAAAATTCCAATGTTGAATCATAGATCAAGGGTGGTAGCATTTTGGATTCACAAATAGTTCAAAAATATTAAAGTTCCATAATGTTATGTTATATTCATATAAATAATATAATTAAAAATATATAATCAAATTAATAATGCCACATCAACTAATGGCTTTAATCATTTTAGTCATTTCAGACAAGCATGTTCAGTCATGTTAGTCATATATTTTGAATCACATTTGTGTCAAAAATGACTTGTCTATTATGACTACAACCAATTTTGTCCATTGTTCGATGTGACTTAAAATATGATTAAACTTAGTAAAAAAAACCTAGTGTAAAAACACATATTTGTAGTAGTGAAAGACCATGATTCATGGGATGGGGGAGCCCCAATTTGGTGTGTAGTGTTGAGGAGAAAATGTCAAAGGCCATTCTAAAATATGGGGTGATTAGGTAGGTAGAAAGTCAAGCATTCGAGCTTGGGCTTGCATAAAATTTCAATTGAATGTGATGACAATCTAAAAACAACTTTGAGATGATGCTTGAAAATGAGTGCTTGTACATACTTTTTGAGATGCTTTCTTGAAGAAAATCCATTCCAGATTTTCAAATGGTGGGATGGAAGTTTGAATAGTTAGAGGTAAAAAGGTCACAAACCCATTGACTGTGAGTTTGGAATGGAAGTGGATTGTTGGTCCCTATAACCCCAATAAAAATGGGCAGTCCTCCTACAAAAATGTGGATGGATGATTGGAGTAACAAGCCTTTAATTCCCCAAGTACGTTGTTAGGGCAATACCTTTTGTAAAGATAAGACCTATCCCATTTTTGGAGATGAGAAAAAAAACTTGTTGACTAATTAGGGGAGCTTTCGAACATTCCAAAAAACTTGGCTTTAAAAGTCTCCTAAATATGCGAATGAGGGTTGAATCAAAGGATACTAATTGGCATTGAAAATTCGGGAATGGGGGGGGAGGAATGAAAAAGGTAATAAGGCCTTTGCACGAAAATGAGAATCCCAAATGCCACATGCACATCCCCCAACCTATGAAGGGCATCTATGTGTTGAAAATCATCATTTAAAACATCTTGGACAAAAGAAAAAGTGAAGGAAAAGGACCCCAAATGAACACCCAAAACCTTAATGCCCTTAGTAAGGGTTCAAAAACTTGATGGAAGCGAGCACCTTGAACTAGTAAGCTTAAAGGAGACCAAACAAGCATGTAAGGTTGAATCACTAGGTCTACTAAATCCAACTTGAAGAAAAATGATGAAAAACTTGAAAGACAACTAAAGCATGCCTAATGATGTGGGTGTCATCTACGATAAAAGGAAACAAAAAAGATGGGAAAAAGGTAGTTGAATTATGAAGTGCATGAAAATGAGCTAAGGTAAAAAAAAACCATTCGAAAGATCCCCTTAACAAATATTTATGGAGGATTGAATAATAGAGAGATCGCCTTGAAGGGAATGGTGACTAAAGAAAAGAGGGAATTGGGAAGCATTAAAAGAATGGATGAATGGTATAAGCTAAAATAATTGCCCACCTACAACACATAACTCATGGAATCTAACCTTAAGGGAAACAATGTTGAAAACATTTGCAATGTCTATCTACAACACCACCCAATCAAGGTGAACATTTAAAGTTGGTTTAATACTTTGCACCATTGCTTCACAACCCATGTGGCTATAACCCTAAATTGGTGGGGGGAGAATTGAGTGGTAAATGCAAAATTCGAAGCAAAATGTCCTATTGACCAATTAATAAAAAACCTTGCCTATTGTTATTAACCGAATGCCACCAAAAGGTTTGGCCAAAGCTAACAACATGGTAGCACCAAGGGCCTTAACTATACTCCCAAGGATACACCTTGTAACAACATAAAAACACATTAAGAATAATTGGGAAAAGTTGCTAGCTTAATCCTCTAAATCAAATAAATTTCAAAGGTGCTCGAATACCATGCTTGAAGGCCTTGTAGTTGAAAGGTGAGCTAAATGGATGAATTTTTGACCTGAACATGTCTAGAGAAAATCCAAGTTTGCTTTTAGTTAAAATTTCATCAAAAAATCTAAACATGACAAGGATGAATCCAAAGAATGAAAAGCTTGTAGAACAATAATGGTTTTTGAAGAGGTTTAAGTTAGCGCCAAGGGGGCAAAGGCCCTTGCACTATGAACATATTCCTTTGCTTGCCCTTTGGTTAAACTTCAACGAAGATGATGGGGCCCCCGAGTGGGAAGAAAAGGATGAAGGCTCTAGGGGAAAGGTGCCATTTGAATAGGGGGGGGCGGGGGACCAAAGGTAAAGTAATTATTAAAGCCTATGCATACAACAAATGTTCCACTTAAAGTTCCTCCTAGTTAGTAACAAGGTACCTCTGTAACTAAATCTTAGTCTCCTTATGCCCAACCTTCCCCCTTGAGTAAACAAAAGAAAACACCATTGGGGGCAAAAGTAGAAAAAGATGCCAAATAACAACATCATTCAAGTTTCACATTATGTGGTCCAAAGGAGATCTAAATGTTAGTTGAACCTCTTGCATCAAAACAATTGGGATGCAAAAATATAATCGAAGTTTGGGTTTCCCAAACAAAAAAACTTCAAGGGGATCTAGATTTGATATCCATGCCCAAGCTATTGGAGGGGGACATGGGGCCTAGAGGGATGAGGTACCATTGTTGCCCCCAAGGAGTTAGCTTGAAAATGCTAACACCACCTTTGATGGTGTGCCAAATCAAGGCGTGTAAATAAGGGCCCACAACTAGAACACGAAGTATCAGGTTAAAGGGGGGGGGTTAAACTCATACTTTTCACATGCACACACAAGGGCCGACTAATTGAAGGGAGATTGAAACTGAACCCCTTGTCTCACAATCTTGAACAACCTCCAAAATGCAAGTATCCAACACCACTAAAATCTATGAATGATCAAAGGACGATGTTCTATGATGTATGCCAACACTCCTAAAAGGAGCACTAATGCGCTCCTAAATGCTCCATCAACACTACTAACTGCCCTATTGACATTCCTCCATGCTTCATCGATACTCCTCAAAATTTCACAAACATCTGACAACGCTCCATTCCCTAGCAAGGCTTCAAAGGTTACTTTAAAGAGGTAAATCTTCTCAAAACCACATCAAATGTACCTACCTATCTACCTGTAGAGACGTTAGAAACCTAAACCCTGCCCTGAATCCAAACCCCTGCCCTAAACCCATCCTTTCTCCAATGTAGTTGTGGCCAGGCGGTGTGGATCCGCTGATGAGGCAATGGCACTGGCCACTGGTCCTATTGGTTTCTGGTTTACTATTTGCACTCCTGTTCGGCTTAATTTTTCGAATTTGTAAGAACGGCTTGACGTCCTCCTCGAATTCTTACCTTCCTCTTGTATTTTGCGTCCTGTTGCACCGTAACACTCTTCCCGACAATCCATTTCCCAGGTATTTCTGAGGCCCGGCTAAGAGCTCCCGGTTGAAGGATTCTCTCCCCCAAGTCTCAGTGTAGGCGACCAGACGACGTTATGATGGCAGATATAGCAAAGACAAAGACCGTCACAGAAGTTGTCGTTGCGGATTTTGCCATACCTGACAATACTACAAGTCTTCGGAGCTCTAATACCTGTCGGTAAGTGCACCTGTGATCATCGCAGCCAAAGACCTTGCTGAACTACCAAACCGCACGTCGATTCTACGCTTTCAAGATCTCACGAGCTTGAGAGCCGGACACAGAACCAAGTAAAGCTCTAGAACTTCTTCTGTAGAAAAAACCTTTCCTTCACGGCAATCCTACTGGTTTTGTTAGCTCTCCTCGCAGCCCACGAAGCCGCATGTCAGGATCGTTTCTCAGACCTTCTCAGGCCCATTGATTGGACTTCCTGTTGCTTGCTCTCCGCTACAGATCCGTGACTTGAACTTCGAGTTGCTTGCTCCGCTGCAGATCGGTGACTCCATCGCTCATGCTCCATCCGCATTATGTGGGTATGGGCGACCTCCCAGAGTTAGTCGTGAGCTTGACATAAAAGCAAGGTGACATCCAGAACATTGGTACAATCAATTGTGTATACAAATACATCTCAGAATTGTATCAAGGAGCAAAATGTAATAATCTACTAGTATATACCTTACACTAGTACTTACATGTGTGGTGTACGGAGATCAAAGTTTCTTTGTGCTCAAAAGTGTCCACCTCTCTCATCTATGAACTTCTCTCTACAATCTGGTCCTTTAATAGGAGATGCCTAGAGCCATTTCTCTTGTTCAGCAACATATGAACTTGAGGACCTCTCGATTCATGATGTGGTCCCTCACAAAATGATGTTGGATGCCAATGTGCTTTTTCATTCTAGATTGGTGCATTAGATTCTTGAAAAAGAAGATTCCAGGCTGATTGGTATATTGTTATAAATTGTAGTTGGTAGTTTTTACTTGTAGCCAACTTCCTCCAAGAACCTTGGCAAAAATAATGCTTCCTTGACACCTTGAGTACAAGCTATGATGTAGGTATTCAGCTTCACTAGAGGTGTAAAGACTTGACACAACGCTCACTAAAGTAGTTGTGTCAAGTCTTTACACCTATCATGCAAATAAGTACATAAATAAGACCACATATTAGCTCTTTGCGTGCTGCATTCATTGTCTCAAGTTGTTCTTCCTCTCTTTGTGGTTGCTACATCTTTGGCAACTTCACTTGCAACCTCTTGAGTTGTAGAAACGGGATTCCAAAGACTCCTGTTAAAACCTAAATCAAGGGATTTGCAACATTAATCAGTTGCCCTAGCATGAGGCTCCATATCTTCACTGGGTAAACTATGACATAGGTCTACTTCTCCCAAATCTATTGTCTAAAATTATGAGTCGAAAAAATCACAGCATCCAGTAGCAACTACCTACACAAAGCCTTTTTTTTTCCCATGTTAGGGGTCAAAGAACACAATAGGCACCAAGTAGAAGAATCCCTGCTTGTTTCCATGCAGGTCAGCAAAATCATGACTGCAACGTGTCACAATATACATATGAATTTAAAGTTGCATACATCACCAGTCCTGCTGACAAAAAATAGATACAGAGTTTGTCATAAGAGGTGACTGGGGCCATTTGATATTTTCTCAAGGTGATTTTAGTGTGCAACTGACAAACATAAAGCTGAGAAGCATATCTTGATAAGCCAAATAATGAGGCACAACAGAACACCTGTCAGTGTAGAACACCCTTGTTTCTATCTTAAAAGATTCTTATGATCTGCTCCCCTCAGAAGACTATTTGGGTTCACTAGATTTTACGACTACCACCAGCTTCATTTTGAAAAATTTTGGCTTCTTCAAGTCTATGGTATGATCTGGGAAATATTGATACATGGAACATATATGGGACAGGAGTGGGTTGAAAAGCTCTTTCTCTTCTCAAGCTGTGTGGAAGGCTCAAGTCTTGATGTATTCACTCATCAGCTTCTCACATGACACAACTCATACTCCTGTGTGGCAAATAGATGCGGTTACAGGTGTTCTCTTATGTTTGTGTGTTGGGATGGTTATGTAGCCACTTCTGAAGCTAGTCAAATGGTCCCTGTCCATGCCCATTTTTTCCCACTGCACAAGCTGATGCAGAAACTGTTTCACCTGGCAGCACATACAGGAAAAAAAAACAAATTAAAAAGTGAGAGAGTGACAAGATGGAGAAACTTTTAAAAGACTTGGTGGGTGAATCTACTAAGTTACAACCTCTAAATAATCATCACAAAGGTATCCATGAGAAAAAGAAACTACAGAAGTGAAAAGACAGAAATGGTTCTCTATCCTGATTGCTGGTGGGATGGAAAAGAGCAAGCTTTTGCAAGATCTTTACCTCAGAAGGATCACGGATAGAATAAGCCACATTTGTGGTTTTGGGTGCAGTTGAGACCAGAATGCTACACCCATGTTTCATGCCATTCAACAACTAGACCACAAAAAGATACAGAGACTCACTCTCATCAGCAGCTGACAGAAAATGTGCACTCTGCCACATTTATAACACAATAATCATGGGCCACAAAGATGTCTAAAGAAACAGGGAGATGGAAAATCAACATTACTTTAAAAGCATCTTCATCAGTTCGATCATCCCCAATGTACAATGGCAGCACATCATTTGAGTTTGCCATACCTGCCATGTACCAGCAATAAGATATAACTTGTTCTGGTAGCTTAGTCTATTTCTACCCTAACTACCTCCTTACTCTCTCGATTCATACACAGCTGAAGCAGGAAACTTTACACATAATTCCACTTAAGAAGAATTGCAGATCATGTGTCCTTACCAAGTGAATCAAGAAGGAAATTGACAGCTTATCCCATGCTATTGCTGGCTGGATCTCCAATACCTGCACACCACAGGGTATATTACGGTCAGCACTTAAATCTGCCAGTATAACAATCAAATATTGAACCTCAGATTCAAGTACATACTAGAAACCAGCAACAAGTGAGAACTAGTAAGCAGTAGTACTGTTGCAACTTGTCATCATCCACTGGCACCAGATTCAACAATTTACCTTGTGTCCATGAGTTAGGCTCAGCATGGAATAGTTCTTCATAACATTGGTTACCCTTTCTGCGAGTGGCACCCAGTTGTGCTCAAATGAGATCATCAACCTTTTGTAAGTTTCAAGAATAAAAATTGAGAAAATGGATGGACAGTCTTTCACTTCCAGTTGCCAAAGACACTCGCTTTAGCCAAAAAGAGGGAACTTTTTCTTCAGGAGCAACTGCTTCAAAGATCCTCTTTAGCTGATAAAGCAGATAATTTCTCCAGATGTCCTTAGATATGAACAAGTTCCACAACTTTACAAGGAGGAAGATCCTAAATTTGTTTTGCCAAAAAGCCCAACTCCGTCTTGTAGCAGAAAATACAAGCACTTATGTAAAAGAATTTTTTCCTCTTATCATGCATGCTAAGACTTGAATTTGAACCAACTACATGGTACTATTATGAACTAGAAAAACTGTGCTGCTGTTCTAAGAGTTGGGATTCCATCATATCCCCAACTCAAGCATTGAAACATCATTTCTCAAATGACAGAGAAAAGAGAAAGACACCTGAAGCCTACCTTCACAAATTTGAAAATTATTTTTTAAATGCATTGAATGAAGAAGGCTCAATGTGTGTCACACATCTCCATACCCTCCACACCTGCAGAAAGGCAATAATAGTGGACAGGAGGACAGAGTGCTGTTAGCTGTGCTAATTCACAGCTTCCACTGGCCTCTTCTGTGCACAAAATTTGCCAAGGTGGCACAAGAAAGATCTGATAGAAGAAGTTGTGACTATTTCAAATTTTGCTGAAATTTCACCACAAAAAAGTCTGATGTTGGAGAAAGGATTGAATCTCACAGGATACACTAGCTTTTACTTAGGTCACCACGTTTCATTTCTAGTTCAATGTGGTGGAGACAGCCTCAATTCATTACATCTACATCACTGTCACACAACTTGAGCCATACAAAAAAACTCCCCTACTAGCGACCTTGCTATTCATATATCTGAAAACCCTAATACACCATACACTGAATATATCACACCCCATGATCATGTAGAACCACCCAAACCCCCCAATGGGTGATTTTCAATACCCCAAAAAACTGGTGAAGGAAGCAATGGAAGACTTGAAAAAACCACAAACCATGAAGGGACATCATCAGAAATTGACCTGAAATCTGACTTCAGCAATTAAAAGTCTTGCATAGTATTCCACCTGCAATACCCCTGTAACCAGTAGCATCTATAAGGTAGGTGTACATGAAGACATTGTGCTTCTTCTTAACCTTCAAAAGCATGATGGTTAGTGTGAGACATGCCTACCACTATACCATGAAAAGCCATCGCAGTGAAGCTCAGACAACCATTTGCAGAAATGAATATTTGAAGCATCAAGACAACATTTTTTAAAGAAATTTTTTTCCAATGCACACATGTACTGCTACTTAAAATTTCTTGGAGCCAAGTTTGTGACCCATTACTGACGTCCCTAAATGAATTAGGAGCATGTGGTGGAAGAGATTTTGTCAGAAAAAAAAGGGTGAAGGGGAGGGGTAAGGAAGATCAGACACATACAATAGAACAACAGTTCCAAGAATTGGACCAACTGAAGTAGATTGTACTCTTGTTCCAGTTATGTCCTACAAGATGATGATGGTTCACAATGTTACCTCTTCCTTCACCCAGCGAAAATGAACAGATGCACAGAACAGGTTGTGTTCAATTTTAGCTCCCTCAATGTCCTTTGTATTGGCCTCCAAGATTTGGCACACCTGCATCATATGCATTTCTTCCCATCAAAGGCCCATAGTGCAAAATATAAGTAAATAACCTAATCAGAGGTCTTCTTCTGGTTGGATACACACACACACCAGCTACATGGAGTTCTGACAGGCAAGAAATATCTTTCATAAGAATAGAGAAATCTCCATTCTCACAATGAAGAATGACAGACAAAGGACTACACAGCTTTTTTGCCTTCAAAGATTGAAGAAGCTGCCTCAAAGATAGAGATAACATAGGACAAGGGGGGAACCAATCTTGACAAACCTTTGTATCTTTAGCTTGAGTTCCAGCAGCTTTGAAGCCATTACAACCATCAGCAGGCCCCATTCTGTCCATGCCATGACTTCCTGCATAAAAGAGCTCTGGTAATTGTACGAATTCAAAGACCTGTGACAAAACCAATCTCAAACACAATGACTTTACTATCCACCACGAAGCGCAATATACCCACTGAAAAATCATTCAACATTTTCTTCTGGCTATACGGAATCTGAAAAGTAACCCCCTCTGGATGGCAACAAGACAGGCAGACATAGATAGAGAGAAACAGTAGAGATGATTATGACTATAATATTCACCTTTTGTCTACCCCTTCCACTGATGATTGCAGTTGGGAAAAATGTGGCCACTTCCTGGACAATAGCCCTCATTTGTACACAAAAAAACCAGGGCTCTGCACATCAAAAGTTTTGGCAACAGGAAAACAGAAGAGATAAAAAGAAAGAGGTTCGCTGCTGCAGTATACATAAATCCTGTACTGGTGGTTGGCATCTACAAAAACAGAAAATCAATGGCACCACTGATGAGAAAACCCTTCCCCACCCACCAACCAGACAGATACAGAAGTACAAGAGACTAGTCAAATCTTACATCATCAGACATGTATGTCTGATCTGGATCTTCAACAGTTGGCGAGAGTGTGCCATCATAATCTTAAAAAACAGCCACTTGCTTGCCTTTGGCTGCCTTAAGAAACTTCTCAAACATGTCCAGAATAGGTGGATAATTCTCCTGCCAAGGACAAAGAAGACAGGCAAACAGACACACAAATGAGGAGTTGTCTTTGCTGTCCTATATATGTCCTCTTTCTTTCTGAT
>Ga0116226_10003764_pt1 | contig 13384 bp, 9 predicted proteins | sample S1TSphfallax_FD_89692 | JGI IMG/M metagenome (GOLD analysis project Ga0116226, IMG submission 89692) | Host-associated microbial communities from peat moss isolated from Minnesota, USA - S1T2_Fa - Sphagnum fallax MG | ecosystem: Host-associated > Plants > Peat moss > Unclassified | place: USA...
ACTTCGTCAGCAAGCTCACGCTGTTTCAAGAGCTGGAGAATCTGTTGAGCCTCGTCGATCTTCCCGCCCTCGATCAGATGTTTCGCGAGATTTTGATAGACCTCGTGCTGTAGGGCCGGTAGGTCCGCGTCGTCCGGGGCTGCCGGGCCGTTGCCCACCACCGAGGCTCCCGCCGTGGCGCTCATGGCCACGGACATCACAATAATCCGCGAAATCCAGGGATGGCTCCAGGTCACTTGCGCCTCCGGTTCACGCGCTCACTTGATGTCAAACGTTGCCTCGCGGCGGCCCACGTGACCGCCCTTGTCACCGATCAACATGATCAGGTGGTGATGTCCGCTTGGTAGGTCGGCGCTGGCCACATGCAGCCCGTCCGGCGATACCGTCACCTTGCCGGCAAGCTTATCCGTGATGTCGACGGTCATGAAGCGGGCGAGATAGCAAACCTTGAATGTGCCGGGTTGGATCCCATCGCCATCGGTTGCGGCAAATTTTACGTTGATGTCCAAGGGTGCCGCGAGGGGCTTATCGAGAGCCGGGGAAACGATATCGATGGTCGGCGATGGCGGCACATCGGTCTTCGGTATCGCGTGGCAGCTCGTACCCGTGTCAGCGTCCACGCCGCGAGTATTCAGATCGCGGTTCTTGAACGCAGGCGCGGCCTGTGGCATCGCTTTGTTCCAATTATCGACGTCCTGCGCGGTGAACAACTCCGTGGCGTACACAATCCGCGGTGCCAACAAACTCAGTGTGCCGGCGAGGGCCGCCGCTCCGACAATCGTCAACGTCGTGGGATGGATTATCATGCAGCTCCCCGGATGCTCCGTTAGGTTGTTTGACGAGCGGGTTTGGCGGACAGTTGTTTTGCCTTCTTTGCGTCCGGCGCCGCTTGTACCCCGCGCGTCGCCTGGCTGCCACCGATACGAATCAAGTTGCCACTGCCGTCATAGCCAAGCACCGGCGTTTGTTGACAATCGCGTTTCGCGCAAAAACCGGTCACATTGGGCAGGACATAGCTGGAGTAAATTTCCTGCAAAGGCGCGACTCCATGAGTCGCCTGAAGTGCCTTGATGAACTCGGAGGTGAATAAGCCGCCGATGACGGGGCCTCGGTCGATCGAGCTCTCCTCCGCGCGCGACGCGGAAAAGACGGCCATGTCGCCCCCCGCTGTCTTGACGCCCCGCAGCATCACCGCGAGCTCCGGGGCCCCGCCCAATTTTGCCGCGCGCACACCACCTGAGGAAATCACCACCGAATCCACGGAAGAGGTGGCGGCCCCGGCATGGCATGTATCGATGAGCATCACGCTTTGCCGCGCCGGTATCGCGCCGACGAGCTGCGCAATCCGTGCGAAGTCCAGCACCTGACTGTCGCTTGGATTGGTGTCGTACAACACCGGCAGGGTTCGTCCGGCCGTCGCCCACCGCATCTGCAATCCGTGTCCTGAAATATAAAAGACGAATTCGTCGTTGGGCTGCACAACCTGCCTGAAGTGCTCGAGTGCCTGGGTCACGGCAGCGGTGGTCGCCGCCTGGTCGAGCAGCGCGACGGTTCTGGTATCCTCGAATCCCATCTGGCGCAGGCTCGCCTGGATATTCTTGAGATCCGTGGCCGGCCCCGGTAGGTTATCCCCCTTTATGCCGATGGTCTTGCTGATGTCGCCCACCGCAACTGCGAGCAGCCAGCGATTGGCGACCGGTGGCTGACCCGATTCCGCGGGCGGCGTCTCCGGCGCCGAATTCGCTGGCGTGCCGGCGACCACCGGTGGTCCAGGAGGCGCCGATGGCGTGGCCGGGGAAGGCTCTTGGGGCGGCGGCGGCACATTGGAGGGGGCAGGTGTCGGAGCGCTGCTCGCAGATGATGCGGGAGACGGGGGCGTCACGAGCGTGAAACTGGTTTCCGTCGTCGTATCACCCGCCACCATTTGCGCGATATCTTCAGGAGTTAGGGCGTGAAGGCGCGCATCGATTCGGTCCGCCAGATCGCTGGCCGCGTCTTGGCCGGCGACTTCATAGGCCTTGCGCACCCCGTAGGCTGCGGACGCGGCATCGGTGCGCGTCTGCAGTTGGCCGTGGCCCTCCTCCACCGACAATAGTGACGAACCTATGAATATCTGGGCCGATATGCGGATGTCGGCGATGCCCATCCCCGGCGCGCCGGTGGGTCGCAGATCGCTATACACCGAGTAGATCATCGACATTCCCGCATCAGGGGCAAAGGTCACGACAACGTCGGGGCCGTGATCCATTGCAGCCAGCGCATCGGGCGACGGTTGCGTCAGCTTGAAGTGACGATCGAGAAACTCATGCTGCAGCGCCGCGGAGACGGCCTGTATGGTGGGATCCAGGCGGTTGGGTGCCGCATCGGTCTCCTTGCGATAGAGCATCACGAGGTGCTTGGCCGAAAACTGATTCAGCACCGAGCTCAACGCTGGAGACGGCGCAGCGGTCGATGGGTCATTGGCGTGCGCCGCCGCCACGAGCGCGAGGCACAATGTCATCGCCAGGCAGAGCTTGTTCATGGTCAATTTTTCCGCGGGCCGTTTGCCGATCGGTCGCTCAACACGACGAAGTCGTGTTCGAGTGCCGGATGTTGAATATCCGGAACGCTCGGATCCATCATCGTGAAGTCGCAATGAGACGTCTCCGTGCCCACGCCGTCACAATGCGCCACGGCAATCGGTTGAACGTGCGCGATGACCCGATGGCGATCCTTGCCAACGCCCAACTCGGTGTAGTCCACGTGGAACACCACGACATTGTCGCCGCCTTGAAAGCCATTCACAGTGCCGCCCACCATGTCCATCGATGTCGCATTCGCGAAGGTAATGTAGCCAACGGGCCGCATCAGCTCATCGATGCGCTCGACGGCACCGTTGATTGCCTTCTCCATGGAATGCTGAAAATCCTGTCCGATCGATTGCTGCATTTGCGGGGTGTTGATCGCGACGTTGGGCGGAATCATCGTGCCCTCGCCTTGCACGGCTCCCCATTCCCCCGGGCTGGAGACGGCGCCGGGAAATAATTCTTGCCCGGTATTAACGTTACGCATGGTCGCGATCAGCCGCATGCTGGTGTGGATCTTCTTGTACGGAGAGATGTCGATGATCTCTTGACGCTCTGACAAAAATTCGCCTTCGATCACGATGTCCATCTTTTCGCCTTTATAATTCTGGCGGGCGCCGTCCCGCACCTTGGTGTCGGTGTCATCGAAGGTGTCGAAACGGTTGGATTGCCGAATGCCGGTGTGGAACAACAGATTTGCCTGCTGGTCGGTGAGCCCGAGATTTGCCTTCACGCTGGCGGGAAACAATAACGTGGCGTCGCCCGGATCATCGATTCCGCGCAACTGGGTGTAGACGCGAAGACGCCGCGCTTCTCCGACCAGCTCGAGCGCTCCGAGATCGAAGCCGGACGGCATTCTCACGGGTGCACGAATGACCTTGTAGGTCGTAGCCTGCTCCGGTGCCGGGGGCGGTGTGGCGCATGCCGCGGCCAGCAGCAGCGCTCCGCCGACAACGGCCTTCCGTCCAATCTCAATCCCTGTCTTGAACATGTTGCGTGGTCCTTCTGTTGATAATCAATGCGTCTTTTTCGGTCGCGCACTGGGCGCCGGGCGATCGCTCTCGCGCGTTGCGGGGTCTTCGCTCGCCGTCTTGATGCACACATCCGTGTACGACTCATACGCGAAAATGGTGGACATGGAGGGGACGAGGCGAACGATGCTGCCCCCGAGCTGCATCTGGGCACGTGTACCCTCGCTATTGGCGACGATCATCCGCATCAGTTGAATGTCGTTCCAGCTGGCGTCGTTGGCAACGGTCTGCGCTTGGATCTGACCGATGGCCACGGAATCCGCGCGTTTGCGCTGGTCACGATTGAGGAGGGGCTCTGCCAGCCGCTTGGTGCCCGTGGAGGCGGTTTCGTCATACAGCGCGTCGGCAAACGAGAACGGCCCGTCTTCCTGCCAATTCAAGTAATCCTGCGCAAACTGCTTGCGTTGTGCGGCTGGAACAGCGCTATCCAGCAGGTCTCCCGCGTGTTCGGGATCGCATTGATAGACGTGCGATACGAACCCCGGCACATTGTCGCGAAACAGAGCATCGTCGAACAGCTGCTTGTCCCCCGAAGCAGTCAATGACTGAAATATCTCGGAAGCGTGATCGATGTCCGTGAGGGTGCCCGCATGTTCGATGCGATAGGTGCGATGGGCATTCTTGGGCGCCGTGACCAATCCGTCATACAGTGCGTCGCTGCTGCTCTGCATCAGCGGCCCAGCCTCCTTGATAAAATCACGGATGAGCGACAGAGCAGCCATTCCGCCCGTGTAGTCCTTCGCACGCACCATGTCCATCAACTGCTTGACGAATATGCCGGAGAAGCCACCGAATGCCGCCACACCACCAACGGTCTGCAGATAGGCCTTGGAACTCGACACGAACTTTTTCTGGTCGGTCTCATAGTCGGCGTAACTCGCCGGATCGTTCTTGCGCAGATACGACAACGCGAGATTTTGCAATCCGACATCATTGGCGAACGTTTCGATGGTTATCTTGGGACCGAAGCTGTCGATGAACTTCAAATCATCTTCGCTCAGACCGTTGGTCAGTTTTCGCGCCTCAAGTTCATTTTTCGCGGCAATCGCCTGGCGTCGCTGCTCCATGACGCCGGCCAGCAGTGATGCGGCCTTTTGGCGACGATCGAGGAGGACTTCGTATTGCGTCGATATGATCCGAAAATTCTCATGGGCCTGCTGCAGTGTTTCGTTGGCGAGGCGTGCACCGATGACCATGGCGCCGAGGATTAGCAAGCGCTCTTGCTGTGCTGGCGTCATCGATTCTCCCTGTTTTGGCAGGTCCACACGCGTGCTATGCAGGCCGGCCTTGTTCTCCAGCATGTCATCCAGAAAATGATTCAACGACTTGTCGCTGTACGACTTTTCGTCGCCATCCTTGCCGTAGCCGTGCATCGCCCCTTCCAACAGAGCTTTCAACGCCTCGTCCTTCGCGCGCTGCACGTAATCCGACGCAGTCGTCGATGCCACGGGCGAGGCGCGCAACAGAAAATCCCGCGACTGACGTTGCCGGGCGGACATCGACAACGATTGCAGCACGAAGGCCAGTTCTTCGCCGCTTGCACTCTTCTGATGAAACAACTGGCCAGCGCTCACCGGCATCTGCAATATATCGTTTGCCGGAGAGGCCGTGGGTTGACCCTGGGGAGTCTGTGGGGGGGCCTGGTTTTGAAGCGCTTGTTGGAGAGAGTTCTTCCAATCATTGGGCGAAAGTTGGGCATTCGCATTGGCGCCAGCCATAAGCCCACAGGCGAAAATTACCAGGCGGCGCCAGTTCGTCGACTTCCCCATATCCCTCTTGCTCCTTTTCATCATGTCCTTGATGGTCCCTACGATCCGCATCGCCCCGTATCGCGAGACTTGGAATGTGCCGCGCGAAATGACTCAACGGTGGGTCGTGTTTTTTGGATACTAGCATTCGAGTTGTGAAGGCCATAGACCCATTGCGGCTCGACGGCAGCGGTCTGTCCTGCCAAGAAACTTGCGCAAGACATTGGATTGGATGACGTGCAACCAGGGTCGCTCGATTTTTCCGACCTCAGCACGCAGGGCGAGGATGGGGTAGTCGACAGGTTTGTCATTACGTAGCGATTCATTACGGCCTGCTCGCGGTGGCGATCTTACTTTGGGTAAAACGGACGCCTCACGGATTTGTCAGGAAAGCTTCACCAGCTTTCCGAAGTCGCTCCGGGAGAGGGGGTGGTCATGCTAGTCGGCATGGCCAGCCTGGACTTTCGAAAAAGCAGGGGCAGGTGCTGCTATATTGCAATACTGTTGCAATGCAAATGCCGGGCAACGGACCGCCCCATAATCCCCGGTTTGATCAGCAGACTGGTTGGTTGGACTGCCGACAATCCCTGATCTGAATCGATTCGCTTCTGGATAATTGCGGTTGCGCTACTTCGGTCGGCCGGTCGAGCCGCTGCAAGAAGGCTGCATAGCGCGGGTCATGCTCAATGCTATGAAACACGGGGTCACCGCGAGCTCGAATGATTTCATCCTTTAGGTCATAGGCTCGATTGAGCCACGCAAACGCCTCATCAGCATCACCCCGAAAGGAATACACCTGGGCGACTCCAAAAGGCCAGGTATTCGCGGCGTCTTTTTTTAGTTCTTCCAGTGCTTTGTCCGCACCCTGCCGGTCATTCATGGCAAAGCGGACCATGGCAATTCCGGCGTTTCGTCCGTTGTTGGCGACGCCGGCCTCCTCTGCGGCGGCGGCCGCGAGCGCCGCCTCGAGGTGACCTGCGGCCAATTCTGCTTTCGCAAGATTGAAATGCCCCATGTTGAATGACGGGTCGATGGTCAGCGCCTTTTGGAATGCCTTGATCGCCTCATCATTGCGACCCATTCGATACAGCACACTACCCACGGCGTTCTGCACCATCGGCGACAGGGGGTTTTCGGCTTTCGCAGCAATCGCAAACCTGGCGGCATCCGCCCAGTTGCCGATGGCGGCCGCCAATCGAGCTCCCACCAGCAGGGTGCCGCTATCGCGGGCATTCAAGGCGACCGCCCTATCAAATTCAGCCTGCGCTCTTGACCAATTCCAATCCCGGACTGCATAGATTTCGGCTAGGATCGCATGCGCTTGACCGTTTTGATGTGCGATCTTGATGGCCGACTCGGCCAAGGATTCGGAGTCATTGAAGGCCGCTGTGGCGGGCAGGAAGGCCCATTCGGCTTGCAACAGGCGAATTTCGGATAGCGAGACCAGCGCGGAAACATACTTGGGATCGAGGTCTAGCGCTTGTTGCGTGAATGCGGCAGCAATCTCCAAACTTTCGCGGTCGACGCGGTCCATTGCGAGCCGGCCCTTCAAATAAGCGCCATACGCGGCGGGATTTGTTGGCGAACGCTCGGCCATGCGCAAGTCATCGATTCCCATCGACAATTGGAGAGCCCTGGCCACGCCGTGGGATATCTCATCCTGCACCTTGAAAAGCTCGGTGAACTCACGGTCAAACACGGAGGACCAGCGATCCGCACCATCTCGCGAATCGATCAGTTGGACCGAAAGCCGGACGCGTTGCCCGGACCGGGCTACGCTGCCCCTGAGCACGTAACTGACGCCCAATTCCCGGGCGATACGACCGACGTCTTGGTTGTTGCCTCTGAATTGGAAAGAAGACGTTCGATCGATTACCACTAGTTCCGGCATGTCGGCCAACAGACCAATGAGTTCTTCCGCGACGCCATCTGCGAAATACTGCTGACTTGCGTTCGGGCTGAGGTCGCGGAATGGAATTACGGCGATAGACAGTCCTTGGCGCGAAGCCGAAGCTGCGGCGGAGTCGCTCGATGCTGGACGCCAATGCCCTTCCGCGATGAAGACCGCGGCCGCGAGCAGGAGTGCAAAGAGCGTTGATATTCCCGGCAATTTCCACTTACGCAGACTCGGTCTCGCCCATGGCGCGGCTTCAATGTCCGTGGGCAAGTCAGATTGGTTATCCGAGAGCGGCAGATGAGGTTCGTCGCCGGCGCCAGCATCAACCGGATGGGCAGCTGGGGGATCGACGCTTGGCAGCGCAGGCATCGGCTCTTCGGGCATGATCGATACGGTTCCAGCGATCTGGTAACCTCTGCCGCGCAGCCCGACGATATAACGTGGCGCGCTCGAATCGTCGCCCAAAGCCTCCCGTACCAGAGTTACCCGCTTCGTTACGGTGTCTGCACTGACCACTACTTGAGGCCAGACTTGGCGCATCAGATCTTCAGAAGAGACAAGGTCAGGCGCAGCTCGGATCAAGACTAGAAAGAAATCGTATGACAGTTTCGTCATCTTGATCGTCCCGTCGCCCCGGCTAATCGACTGGCGCCCGGTATCGATGATCAAGTCATGCAACAAATACTTCATACAAGAGCAGCCCCGCTCAACCATGCAACAAACGTCGGCGAGAGGCCATTGATGATTTAGCCCACCGTGTTGCAGGACGAATAACTCACGTGCACTCCAGCAACATCAATTCGTCGGCAAATCTTCTCGAAGGATTCCGACTCTCTTCCTTGAGCATAATGCTCAGAACGGCATTCATACACATCTGAGTTACAGGTCATGGGGCGCGGGTGCAATTTTTCGAATGCACGGCGTGGCGTGCGGCGAATAGAACTCGAGCAATCCGAGTTGCAGCGAGGTCTCGGTCACCTCATCTCAAATTTGGGGATTGCGTACGTCGGTTTCTTGAGAGCAGCGATGGCGTTGCGGAAACAGAATGAGGGAGATTTTGTTATGGTAAATTCAGGAAAAACTGCATTACTGTCCGGGATTCACCTCTTCTTGTTGGTATGCGCAATTGACGCGTCTGCCCAAACTGTGACTTGGACGGGCGGCGCCGGTTCCGGAAAACCTTATTGGGATCTCGCAGGCAACTGGTCGCCCGGACTTCCGAGTACCACCGATACAGCCGTGATTGCCTCTGGTTTCGACCCCGATGTGAGATCGGGCGCGTACAGCATTGTTGCGCTACAGGATAAAGGTAGCCTTAGCATCACGGGCGGGTCGCTGAGCGTTAGTTCGACGTCTTATATTTTGGGGCCTCTGAACCTATCCGCCGGAGCGCTCGGTGGCGCCGGCACCACCACGATCAGCGGAGCAGCGAGCGTCACGGGTGGCATTATCGGCACCAACGGCACCGGTGTCGTGAACTTCAAGGGTCCCCTGATGCTCACGGGCCCCGCCAACAAGGGGTTTTACGACGGCACGATCAACGCGTCGAACACCACCACTTGGGGTGGCAACACCGGTGCCGGGGGCAACACCCTCACGTTCGCCTATTACGCTCCGACCACGCTCAACAACAGTGGCACCTGGCTCGATGCGAACACTTTCGCAGCGACGATCAACCAATACGGCAACTCCAGTCAGTTCAACAACTCCGGCACCTACACCAAGAGCGGCAACAGCCAGACCGACATCGGCATGGCATTCAATAACACCGGTACCGTGAACGTTGATGCCGGAACTCTCGCCCTGGCCAGCCTGACGAATTACAATTCGACGAAGTCCACCCTGACCGGCGGAACCTACGCTGTCTACGGCAAGGGGATTTTGGACGTTGCCGGCGCCAATGTCGTAACCAACGCCGCGAACATCATCTTGACAGGAAGTTCAGCGGAATTTTTGAACTCCTCGACCGGAGGCAGTGCCCTGGCAAATTTGGCGACAAACGGCTTCGGTGCACGGTTTGTCGTCACCGGTGGCGCCACATTTACAACGCTGGGCAAATTCAACAACAGCGGCACTCTGATCGTCGGCAGCGGCAGCACCTTCACGAGCACGGGAAGTCTGACCAACTTGTCGGGGACGGCTTTGACGAGCGGGACCTACGATATCACTGGCACCCTTGATTTGCCCGGAGCCAATATCGTCACCAACGATACCAGCCTGGCGCTGACCGGGAGCACATCGCAAGTGCTCAACTCCACCACGAAGTCCAACGCGCTCGCCAATTTCTCCACCAACGCGAGCGGCGCGACATTCAGTCTTACGGGTGGCAGAACCTTTACCACGCTGGGTAAATTCGTCAACAGCGGCACGTTGAATGTCAGCAGCGGCAGCACATTCACATCCACTGGCAATTTTTCCAATGCTGGCAGCGTCAACATCGGCACGGGCAGCACCTTCGCAACGGCGACCAACGGAACCTTCACTCAGTCAGCAGGAACAATCAGCGACGATGGTATGATTAGCGCTCCCAGCGGCATCACAGTCTCGAGCGGTTCGCTGATTGGGGTGGGCGCGATCAAGGGTAACCTACAATCGAGCGGAACGATCACTCCGGGTGTCTCGGCGACCAGCACCGGAATCTTGACCGAAACGGGCGCTTACACGCAAACGTCGTCCGGTGTTCCCGACATTTCGATTGGCGGCACGACTGCCGGATCGAAGTATGACGAACTCAGGGCGACGACGGCCAAATTGGGCGGTACGCTGAACCTAAGTCTGGTGGACGGCTTCACACCGACCGTCGGCAGCACCTACAAGATAATGGGGTTCAATTCCGAGTCAGGCCAATTCGCTAAAATCACCGGCCTGGCAATCAATAATACGGAACACTTTGTCGTTGCCTATCAAGGCAGCGATGTGCTGTTGACCGTGGCCAGCAACGCGCCGACGACTAAGAACGCGACAACGTTCGCCTCATCTGGGCTTACGGTGGGCGGGGCGACGATCGACAAATTGAGAGCCCGCGAGTTATTTTCCGCCCGAATCGCGCCTTCGCATTCGTTCCTCGAGGGGTCTGCTGCGATGACCAATAGGCAGGCAAACATCGGCCGCCCACGGGAGGGCGGGAGAATGTCACGGGCCAATGTTCAATTTTCACTGCCGACGACGTTATCGAGACCGAGCTTCAGCATGAGCGTCAATTAGGCCCCGCGTGCAGAGGCCGACGGCCTGGTTGGTAACCTGCGCACAGACACAGGTTCCCGTAGCACTCGACCGAACTGCATTACCCATTCGAGCTCTCGCCATGTCGCGCCTGGCCTCACGATGGTCTCAGTCATAACATTCGAGGTACGACGAGCCAAAGAATGTGTATCGCTTGACGCACGTTTCGTCCGACGCCATCGCCGCCACCATCCCAAGCAAGACGATGGATCCCAGGAACTGCCGGTTCTGCATGGGTCCGGGGTTGCTCGGATTGATGCAATCCGTCATGCCCGTCGAGGTGTCGTTGTAGCAAAGATTTGAGAGCAAGTAGCGGTCACTGGATTTTGAGTAAGATGCTGCATAGGGAATGCTCAGACGCCCGCCCCCGCGCACGAAGTCAAACATTCCACGAATCACATACGTATCGTTCTTGAGTGCCCTTTCGGTTGCCCGAGCACTCCCGGGAACATATCTGTCGAACATCCACCCGGCTGACCATTGTCTGAAACCGGCATCGATTTCTGCGTTGCTTGCCTCATCCGTCGGCAGTGCCTTAGAAGATTCCGAGGGCTTGTTGCTGCCGTCGGAAGGCGCAGGGTTCGCCTTTTGCGGCGTACCTGCGGGACCTGCGGCCGAGGCGCTCGGGGTAGTTGCGGTGGCGGCGTTCACTGCTGCCGGGTGCGAATCCGCTTCCAGCGACGAAATTCTTCGCTTCGCAATCGGTGCGTACACGCCATCAGGGTATTTATCGAGATAGGCTCTGTAATCCTCGGCGTCCTTGCTATCTTTGACGCTGTTCCAAAGCGAGGTTTCTTCGTGGGTCTGAGCCCACACCGCTGGGCTTGCGCAAAGTGTAGTCCATATTACCAAACCGCCGCAAAATGCTGCTCCGATTGATTTCATGTGTGCTCCCTCACTTACCGACGCGTCGTCCCGATCAGGCCTCCGAGTCTACACATTCATCATCACAATGGTTAGACAATGAGATGATCCTATCAAGTCGATACCAGTCGGACGGATGAGCGCAGCGGGCCGACCATCGCTTCAAATCTGTCGCTAACTTTCGGCTCGTAAAGATCTCCGGGAAACCAGTTCAACGTCCGCATCTGATGCATGAAAATCTTGACCTACAATGCTGGACTGCTCGACTTGAGATTATTCGGACGTTCACTTCTGAGGCCGTCTGGCTGGATCTCAGAACGATTCGATCGTCTCCCGGAATCAATCCTTGCACTCGATCCCGACATCGTCACGCTGCAGGAAGTCTACGACAATCGCCATAAAGACAGCCTGGTGCTTAGCCTTTCCCATGCCTACCCGTTCGCCGCTGTTTCGCCGGATGGCTGGCCGCGCATCGTGCCGCCATCGCTACTCACACTGTCGAAATGGCCGATGCGCAGTCTTGGGTTCACGCGATTTCGGGCGATGCCCATCGCGGAAAAGCTGATCGACAGCAAAGGATTCCAGCTCTGTTCGATAAGCACTCCCGATGGCGATGTGCTCGTTGCCAACGTGCACACGACCGCCGGCTGTATCCTGCATCCGGAGAGCCGAAGGTCGGACTGCTACCGCGATCGACAGTTGGGTGAACTGCTCGCGGCGTCCTCTTCCGTAGCCCCAGTCGTGCTCGCCGGGGATTTCAATTGCGGCAGCGTCTCGGCTGCCAATTATCAACGGTTGCTGAGCGCCGGATATTCAGACGCATGGAAGACCGCCAATGCGGACGATCCGGGATGGACTTGGGAGCCGACCTCCACGTTGAACGCCGGCGGCACCCATAGCGGGTGGGGCTGCCCCGCTCAGCGGATTGATCTGGTCTTGCTCAATGCGAACGCCGCGCGAATTTGGGTGGTTGCGGATGTGCGGCGTGTGTTTGCCGAGCCTTCGGTTTCCGTGGACTGCGGCCATAGGGTGACGCTATCAGACCATTACGGCGTGCTCGTGACGCTCAGCGCTGCCGGGCTGCGGCCGGGGGACGCACCAACCTCGGGCGCCTAGGCCGGGCGCGGGCCGCTGGAGCCCCGGCAATCGATTCGGCTTGGTGAATAAATCCAATCCTCGCATCATCCTTTGGTCAGCAAACTCCCCGACTCTTCAGCGCAGGATTTGCCGGGCATCTAATGAGCCCGAAATGGCACGGATCGTGTGGGTGCGTGGTGCCGCGTCATAGTGTGTGGTTGCCGATTGGTCGCCACGCGCAAACATCGCGTTGGGGCTCAATGGCCCACGAACCATTAAGGCGGCGTTCGACGGGGCGACTTTACCCCCTTCAATGCCGCGGCTGCACCACGCTCCGTCGCTGCTCCGGACTCATCTGCCGCCACTGACGGCGTAACTCCTGGCGCCGCGCCTGCGGCATCTGGCGAAATCGCTGGAAATTCTCGCGCACGCGCTGCTGCTCCCCGGGCGGCAGGCTCTTGAACTCCCGCCAGCGCTGGCGCAACACCTGGCGCTCCTCCGGGGGTATGGCGCGCCATTCTTTAAAGCGTTGCTGGGCGCCGGCCCGTTGCTCCGGGGTCATCGACAGCCAACGCTGGCTTCCCCGGGCAAGCGCCTGCTGCCGGTCCGCGGGCAGCGCGGCCCAATTACCCTGGTAGTTCTGCAACAGGTGCTGCTGCTCGGGCGACAATGAGCCCCACGGGCGCGGCGCCGCAGCGGGAGCGGCCGGCGGTGGTTCGGGCGGCGGCGGAATCTGCGCAAAGGTCACGGTCGTCGTCGCGACGAGCAGACCCGCACTCAGAACCGCACTCCTTATCATCATGGTCTTGCATCCTGCGGCGGCGCGGCGGGTTTCGGTGGTTCCTCGCCCGGCGCCGACTTCGTCAAAAATTCCCACCACGCCGCATCTCCCACATCGTCGCCGCCCAGGAACTCGATCAGTTCGTCATCGGCGGGCGCGTCCGGCGGTGGGGTGCGCTGTCCATTGGCGGCCGGGTTGCT
>Ga0116226_10003765_pt1 | contig 13382 bp, 14 predicted proteins | sample S1TSphfallax_FD_89692 | JGI IMG/M metagenome (GOLD analysis project Ga0116226, IMG submission 89692) | Host-associated microbial communities from peat moss isolated from Minnesota, USA - S1T2_Fa - Sphagnum fallax MG | ecosystem: Host-associated > Plants > Peat moss > Unclassified | place: USA...
GAAGACAGCCTCTGCGCCGGAGCGATCGCGGCCGGCCTCGTCTTGCGCGACCCGGGCGTCGTCCTCTCCGACGCCGGCCGGGTCGCGGCGCTGCTCTACAACGGCGTCCGCGAGCGGCTCATCGAGGCGGTCGCGAGCAGCGAACACGCGCAGCGGCTGGCGAGTCTCGGTTTTGCCGCCGATGTGGTCGCTGCGGCTCAGCGAAATACCAGCAGTGGCGTCCCGATCGCTGCCGATGCGGAAATAACCTTGAACGAACATGGGATGCGGGGGCCGCGCGAGAACCCGTAGGGCGTGAACAAGGGACTCGCACACTGAACGACTCCGGCCACCTCGACGACCTCGAAGCGACGAGCATCGCAATCATGCGCGAAGCCTACAAGTTGGCGCAACCGCTCTCGATGCTCTGGTCGATGGGAAAAGACAGCACGGCGCTGCTGTGGCTTGCGCGCAAAGCCTTCTTCGGCAGCGTTCCGTTTCCGGTGGTCCAGCTGGAGACCGAGATGGAACTGCCCGAAGTCTACGCCTTTCGCGACCAAATCGCGCGCGAATGGGAGCTCGATCTGCGCATCGAACTCTGTCCGCCCGAATCCAGCGTCGATCAGTCGCTGGCACCGAATTCGCGTGCGGCCGCGCGCAAGACCGAGGGACTCAAGAATCTGCTCGAACGCGAGGGCTTCCGCGGCGTGATCGTCGGCATCCGGCGCGACGAACAAGCGACGCGCGCGAAAGAACGCGTCTTCAGCCCGCGTGCAACGAGCGGCGATTGGGACGTGCGTCGGCAGCCGGCCGAATTTTGGGGCCATTACGCGACCGAGGTCGGTCCGGGGATGCACGTGCGCATCCACCCGCTGCTGCGCTGGACCGAACTCGATGTCTGGCGCTATCACGAACGCGAAAACATTCCGCTGGTTCCGCTGTACTTCGCGCGCGACGGGTACCGCTACCGGTCGCTGGGCGAAAAGAACATCACGACGCCGATCAAAAGCGATGCGGCGACGCTCGCCGAGATCATCGCCGAGCTGGAAACCACGACGGCGCCCGAGCGGGCCGGCCGCGCGATGGATCACGACAGTGAAGACGCCTTCGAAAAGCTGCGTTCCGCGGGGTACATGTGAGCGACGACGAGCGCGTTCTCGCAATCGTGATCGCCGGTCACGTCGATCACGGCAAGTCGACGCTCATTGGCCGACTCTTGCACGACACGGGCAGCTTGCCCGAAGGCAAGTTCGAGGAAATCCTGGCCTCGAGCACGCGGCGCGGCGTACCGATCGAATGGTCGTTCGTGCTCGACGCGCTGCAAGCGGAGCGCGATCAGGCGATCACGATCGACACGACGCGCGTCTGGTTCAAGCACGACGGACGGCGGTATGCGATTATCGATGCACCCGGCCACCGGCAATTCATCGCCAACATGCTCAGCGGCGCCGCGGAAGCAGACGCCGCGGTCCTGATGGTCGACGTCACCGAAGGCGTCAGCGAGCAGACCCGGCGTCACGCCTATCTACTCGGTCTGCTTGGGATCGAGCAAGTCGTCGTCGCGATCAACAAGATGGACGCAATCGGCTACGACCGCGAGGCCTACCAACGCGTTGCTGCGGACATACGCTCACACCTGAGCGAGCTCGGCATCGTCCCGGCGGCGATCGTCCCCATTTCGGCGCGCGACGGCGACGCGCTCATCACCCACTCGCCGAACATGCCGTGGTACACGGGCGCGAGCATCCTCGAGGTGCTGGCCGGATTCGTCCCGGCCGCGCCCCGTACGGAGGCAGCGCTGCGGTTGCGCATCCAAGACGTGTACCGGTTCGGAACGCGCCGGATCTTCGCGGGCCGCATCGAATCCGGCCGGCTCGCGCAAGGCGACGTTATCGCCGTCGCGCCGACCGGGACCACGGCCCGCATTGCGAGCATCGAACGCTGGCCCGACGCCGGCCGCCAGGTGGCATTCGCCGGTGAATCGATCGGCTTCACGCTCGAGACGCCGGTCTACGTCGACCGCGGCGACATCATCTCGCACGTCGGCAGCGCGCCCCCGCGGGGTCTCGCCTGCGACGTCGCGCTCTTTTGGCTTGCCGAAGAGCCGCCGGTCCCCGGCGAACGCTTGCGCCTGCAGTTCGGCCCGACCGAGGCCCGCGTCACGCTCGAGAGCATCACGCGTGTCGTCGACACTCGGTCGCTCGAGGGGACGGCGACGGCGGCACAATACACGCTGATCGAGGCGCGCCTGCGCAGTTCGGCGCTGATGGCGCTCGACACGCGCGATACCGGCTCGCCGCGCTGCGTTGTGTTACGCGGCAGCGAAGTCGTCGCGGGCGGCACCGTCCTTGCCGTGGTGGACGAGACGCGCTCGTCGAACCTTACGCCGCACGCGCATCTGGTCTCGCGCGACGAGCGCGCGGAACGCCGCGGCCATCGCGGCGCCGTGCTCTGGATGACGGGCCTATCAGGTTCCGGCAAGTCGACGCTCGCGATGGCCCTCGAGCGGCGCCTCTTCGAGCGCGGGATGAGCGTCTACGTGCTCGACGGCGATAACATCCGCGCCGGGATCAATCGCGATCTCGGCTTTTCGGCCGACGATCGCACGGAAAACATCCGGCGTGTCGGCGAGGTGGCCGCGCTCTTTGCCGATGCGGGGATCATCACGATCGCCGCCTTTATCTCGCCGCTCGCGCGCGACCGTCAGACGGCCCGTGAAGCGGCCGGCGATGCCTTCCACGAAATCGCGCTCAGCGCCGATCTCGCGGCATGCGAATCGCGCGACGTCAAAGGCCTCTACGCGCGCGCGCGGCGCGGCGAAATCGCCGCGTTCACCGGCATCTCGGCACCCTACGAGCCGCCCGAGCATCCCGACCTCGTCCTTGACACCGATCGCGAATCGTTCGAGACGAACCTCGAACGGCTCGTCGAATACACCCTCGAGCAAACGGCGCTACGCGCGCGGCGCTAAGGAAGCTAGGGCGAGTCGGAGTCGTCGTCGGGCGCGCCGGCGACGACGACACCCGGATTGCGGATTTCGACGCGCGCGCGCTTCGCATCGTAGTGCACGCGCGAACCGAAGGCGTCGGCAACGACGGTGCTGCCGACCATCGTTCGGCCGCGCACGACGAACGGCGCATGCGCGAGCCTGATCGGCGCACCGTTGAGCGTGGCGGCACGCTGGCCGAGTTTCATCTCGAGCGTATCGCTGCCGTGGCGGATCGTGATCGTGCCGCTCGCCGCGTCGAAGGCCGTATCGCCGCCGCTGGCGTTCGTGAGGGCGCGGATCGGAACGTAGGCATCCGAGCCGGTCGTCACCGGGGAGACGTCGGCGACCACGCGCTGCCCGTCAACGCTCATCGTCGCGGGGGTCGAGAGCGCAACGCCGACCGACGCGACCAGCGCCGTTACGGCGGTCGCGATCAGGAGACGGAGGCTCGGCAGCGAGTCGTGTTTCATCAAAATTGCAAAGAGACGATGTCCGGTTGGTCGACCGCAGGCTGATGTCCGGGATGTCGACCGGCTTGAACCGTTCGTCATGGGAACGGCGCCTCCCCAGCAGACGTTGCGGACGATCGATCAGATTTTCGTTTGCCCGGCCGGCCGGGTGGCCAAAACCAGCCTAGGACCCCAGCCTTAGACGGGCTGGGGAGTCTTCCCGATTTCGTGCGCGTAGTCGGGGTACTGCTCGGCGATGACCTTCTCGATTTCTTCGCGGAGGGCACCGAGCAGCCGGTCTTCCGGGAACGTCCCGACCAGCTCGCCCTTGCGGTAGATGGCGCCCTTGCCCTTGCCGCCGGCGATCCCGACGTCGGCCATCTTGGACTCGCCGGGACCGTTCACGACGCAGCCCATCACGGCCACCTTGACCGGCGCCGTGTACTCGGCGGCGACGCCCTCGACGAGTTTCGCAAGCGCGACGACCTGGATCTCGGCCCGGCCACACGACGGGCACGCCGTGATCTCGAAGCCCTTCTCGCGGATCTGCAAGGCGCGCAGGATGCCCCACGCGACCGGGACTTCCTCGACCGGGTCGGCCGCGAGGGAGACCCGCAGCGTATCGCCGATCCCCTCCCAGAGCAGCACGCCCATGCCGATCGACGAGCGGATCGTGCCATCGAAGGGCAGGCCCGCTTCGGTGACGCCGAGGTGGAGCGGATAGGGCGAACCGCGCTCATCGAGCGCCTTCGCTAGGAGGCGATAACTGTAGATCGTGGTCGGTGCGTCGTGCGCCTTGACCGAGATGATGATGTCGGTGTGGCCGAGATCTTCGAGAATATCGACGTGGCGCAGGGCCGAGGCGACCAGCCCCTCGGGCGTATGGCCGAGTTGCTTCTCGATGTCGGCGGCGAGCGAGCCCATGTTGACGCCGATGCGGATCGGGGTCTTGCGCTCGAGCGCCATCTTGACGACTTCGCGCGTCTTGGCGGGATCGGTGATGTTGCCGGGGTTCAACCGCAGCTTCGCGACGCCCGCGTCGAGCGCGGCGAGCGCCATCTTGTGATCGAAGTGGACGTCGGCGACGATCGGGACCGGCGAGCGCGCGACGATCGCGGGCAGACCCGCCGCATCGCGCGGATCCTGACAGGTGACGCGCACGATTTCGCAGCCGGCCATCGCGAGCGCGTAGACCTGCTCGAGCGTCTTGTCCACGTCGGCCGTATCGGTCGTCGTCATCGATTGCACCGCAACCGGATGATCGCCGCCGATCCAGACTTTCTTCGCGTCGTGCGACCACTGCGATTTATTCTCGAGCAGAATCGCTTTGGTCTTGCGTCGTAACCGGATCATGAGTCGAGTCTTCGCCTTTCCGTGCGACGGCGCCTAGAACGCGCCTTGGCCGCTGATGATGCGCGCGATGTCGCGATACGACACCATGAGAATCAGCGCGATGAGCACCGCGAAGCCGCCCAAGTGAACGTAGGCTTCTTTCTCGGGGTCGACCGGACGGCCACGCAGCATTTCGACCACGATGAACGCGGCCCGGCCGCCGTCGAGCGCCGGGACCGGCAAGAGATTGAAAATGCCGAGCGAGATCGAGATCGCCGCCGCAAGCGAGATGTACGGCGCCCAGCCGAAATCCTGAACCTGGCCGGCGACTTGCGCGATGCCGACGATGCCGTGCAACTGGCCGGCGTTCGCCGCCGGATGCGAAACGAGCGCGATGATCCCGCCGAGCTGCTGCTCGATCCCCGAGGTGAACGCGGTCCAGGCGATCGGGATCGCCGCAATGGGTCCGACCCGCTTGAATACCGCGCGCGGGATGAACCCGGTCAACCCGACGATCTTGCCCGAGCCGCTTGGATCTTTGCGCGGCACGGCGGTGAGGTCGACCGCGTGCTGGATGCCGTCGCGCTCGAACACGATGTGCAGCCGCTTCCCGGCCGACCCGTGAATCAGTTTGACGAGCATGTCGCCGTTCACGATCGCCGTGTCGTTCACGCGCACGATCGTATCGCCGACTTGCATGCCGGCGAGTTTGGCGGGCATATTGTCTTGCAGTCCGGCGATTTGCGGCGCCGCTTCGTCCGAGGGGACGCCGAAGAACACGGCGGCGCCGAAGAACAGCGCGAGCGCCAGAATGAAGTTCGCGATCGGACCGGCGACGACGATTGCGAGCCGTCGCAGCGGGGTCTTGGCCTGGAAGTTATCCGGAGCGTACGACCCCTCACCACGGAAATCGCGCTGCTGTTCGGCCTCGCTCGTCTTCCCGTCCTCGCCTTGCATCGCACAGTAGCCGCCGATCGGGAAGAGGTTCAGCCGGTAATTCGTCCCGCTCCGCGGCGAGGTCCACTTCAGGAGCGTCGGCCCCATCCCAACCGCGAAGTCGTTGACCCGCACCCGGTTGAGCCGCGCGACCAGAAAATGCCCGCCTTCGTGCAGCACGATCAGGATCGAGAGCATGATCAAGAAGACGACGATCTTCTCGATCCCGATCAGATTCGGAAGGGTACGGGCGACTAGCGCGATCATGCGTTCTTCACTTCCATTCGGTGACGTTCGACCGCCTGGCCGGCGGCCACCCGGGCTGCGCGATCGGCCGCGCGAACCGCGTCGAGGGTGAGTTCACTCGTTTGGACCGCCGCGAGCGCCTCAGCGATGCAGTCGGCGATCGATCCGAAGCGAATCGCGCCGCCCACGAACGCCTCGACGGCGATTTCGTTGGCGGCGGAGAGCGCCGCCGGGGCGGTGCCGCCGCGCGCCAGCGCTTCGTAGGCGAGGCCCAGACACGGAAAGCGCTCGCGGTCCGGCCGCTCGAAGACCATCGTCACGGACGCCTCGGTGGCCTCGGCGCCCAGCGCCGCGAAGGGATCGACGATCGTCCGTTCGGGCAACCGATCGGGGTAGGCGAGCGCGTAGCCGATCGGCAAGCGCATATCGGGCGGCGCGATCTGCGCCTTGACGCTGCCGTCGGTGAAGATCGCGAAGCCGTGCGCGAGGCTGGTGCGGTGAACGAGCACCCCGATACGTTCGCCGGGCAAGCCGAAAAAGCGGCTCGCTTCGATGACTTCCAACCCTTTGTTCATCAGCGAAGCGGAATCGATCGTATTCTTGACGCCCATCTGCCAGGTCGGATGGCGCAGCGCTTGGGCGACGGTGGCGTTTGCCATCTCTTCGCGGCCGATGGTCCAGAACGGGCCGCCGGATGCGGTCAATGCGATCGCGGCGACGCGCTCCGGCGGCTCGCCCACCAGACACTGAAAGATCGCGCTGTGCTCGCTATCGACGGGCAGCAAACGCGCACCGCTGCGTGCCGCGTGCGCGAAGAGCAACTCGCCCGCCGCGACGACGAGTTCTTTGTTGGCGATGGCAATATCGATGCCGGCGTCGACTGCGGCGAAGACCGCATCGAAGGCGACGGCGCCGTCGGTGGCGGCAAGCACGATGTCGGCGCCGCTCTCGCAGGCCACGGCGTGCAGCCCGTGTGCCCCGTCGGCGGCCGTGCTGGCGACGGCGGGGCGAAAGCGCTCGACTTGCTCGGCGTGCAGGGCGGTATTCTTCCCCGCCGCGAGACCGGTTACAGTAAAGCGGTCGGGATGGCGGCCGATGACGTCGAGGGCTTGGCGGCCGATGCTCCCGGTCGATCCGAGGATCGCGATACGTTTCACGGATGGAATCCGTTCGCTTCACGGCGCGGAATACTTCGTGCGGCCCGAGGCGAAGAGCGCCCCATGGGTTCGACCCCTCAGACGCTCCCGGGGATCTTCCGCCACTGGAGCACGACGCACGGCGCACAACGCTTTTGTACGTTCCTCCAGCGGGGAGCGGCCGAGACGATCACCTTCTGGGACCTGGCCGCGCGCAGCCGTGGATACGCGGGGGCGCTTCGCTCGCGCGGCGTGCGGCCGGGCGAGACGGTCATCGTCATCCTGCCGCATTCCCCGCACCTCTTTTATGCATTTTGCGGCGCACTCGCGGCGGGCGCCGTGGCATCGTTCATGGCGTTTCCCTCGCCCAAGCAAGATCGCGCGCGCTACGTCGCGGATCACGCGAAACTCTTTGCCCGCATCCGGCCGCGTGCGGTCGTGACCGATGAAACGAGCGCATCCGCCTTACGCGAGGCGCTCGACGCATTGGGCATCGAGGTCATCATTGCCGGCGATGCGTTGCTGCACGGCGATGCGGACGAGGCCGAGGAGATCGAACCGGACGACGACGCGGTCGCCGTTCTGCAACACAGCAGCGGAACGACCGGCTTGAAAAAGGGCGTTATGCTGACGCACCGCGCGATCTTCGCGCACGCGCGCGCGCTGAACGCTGCACTCGGGATCACGGAGCGCGATTGCATTGCGTCGTGGCTCCCGCTCTATCACGACATGGGCTTCGTCGCGTGCTTCCTCGGCTCGCTGATCAACGGCACGCCCCTCGTCGCGCTCGATCCGTTCGAGTGGGTCGCGCGGCCGGCACTGCTCTTCGATGCGATCGAAGCGCACGCCGCGACGCTCTGCTGGCTGCCGAACTTCGCGTTCTCGCATCTGGCTCGGACCGTACCGGCCGGGCGGCGCTGGGATTTGCGCAGTGTCCGGGCGTTCATCAACTGTTCCGAACCCTGTAAGTCGGCGACGTTCGCGCGCTTCGCGGAGCGCTTCGCGGATTCGGGCGTGACGCCGGAGCAGCTCACCGTCAGTTATGCCATGGCGGAAAACGTCTTCGGGGTGACGCAAACGCCGCTCGGCGCGTCCGCGCGTGTTCTCCGCGTTGACGGCGACGCGTTTCTCGCCGGCCGCGTGGCCGCGTGCGACGGGGGCGAGGGCGCGCGAACGCTGCTTTCCTGCGGGCCACCGCTACCGGGGGTCGAGCTGGCCGTCCGCACTCCGGACGGGGATCCGGCTACCGGGGGGACGATCGGCGAGATCCACCTGCGTAGTCCGTTTCTCTTTTCGGGCTACGACAATCTCCCCGAGCAAACCGCCCGCGTTCTGCGGGACGGATGGTACGCGAGCGGCGACCTCGGGTTCATAGATACTGGGGAGCTCTTCGTTACCGGTCGCGTCGACGACATGATCGTCGTGAACGGACGTAACTACTACGCGCACGAAATCGAAGATCTCCTCAACGACGTGCCGGGGCTCGTCCCGGGCCGCGCCGTCGCGTTCGCGATCGAGAATCGTGTCGCGGATGCAACGGGCGTCGCGGTCGCGGTCGAGGGCGTACCGGACGCGGACGATCAGACCCTCATCCGGCTCGTCAAACAACGCATCTTCGATGCGCTAACGCTGACACTCGGCAGCGTTAGCATCGTCCCGCGCGGTGCGGTCTTCAAGACCACGAGCGGAAAGCTCGATCGAAAACGGAACCAGCAAGCCTACGCGCCCACACCGTTTGAAGAAAGCATGTAAGCCGACGTGTCATCCGAGCGTTCCGCCGTCGCCCAGCTCGTCATCACCGCCGTCGTCCGTACCTTCCGCGTCGTCGACCCGGCCTCCATCGACGAGCAGACGACCGCGCAAGACGTGGACGGTTGGGATTCGCTCTCGCATACGATGCTGCTCATGGAGATCGAAACGCAACTCCGCTGCGATCTCCCGCTCGACGAAATCTACCTGGCATCGAATGTCGGCGAACTCGTAGATATCGCAACTCGCGCGCGCTCCGCGAGTCAAACCTAGCCAGCCACGATGCCTCCCGCTCGCTGTTTCCTGCGGACACGCTCGAATTCGGCAATCATCGTTGCGAAGTATACCGTATACGTGGCCAACGCCGTGTGAAGCTCGAAGCGTTCGGCCGGGTCGTACCAGGTGAGGTCGTACCGTTCGTGGACTTTGGATGAACCGGAATCAATTGTGAGTAGAGCGCACCGCGCGGATGAGTCCGCAGGATCGCGTCTTGCGTTTCGCCGATCCCCGCATTTGCGATCGCCGGGTCGAACGATCGGCAGGCCGCGGCTATCTGTACCGCGACTTCGCGATACACTGGCGGCGTCGGGTGCAGGGTCGTGAAGAACGACCGCTGACCGCGAAAGAGACTGAACAGAAAATGGTCATTTTGATGTCGCAACTGCGATCGAACGCGATGGAGCGTGCATGCTCAAGTCGATGATCCGCGCGAAATCAACGGCGTAGCGCTCGTGGTGGTTGTGGCTGAGGTAGATATCGACGATCTCGGACCCGGCGATATCCTGCTTCAGAAAATCGAGAATCACTGAATCGGGGTACGGAAAAAGCCCCCAACGGTAACGCGGGCGGACGCGCGATATTGTACGGGTTGCGTGATGCGAAGAACGGATACAGAAAGAGCAGCATCAATGCCGGAATCGGATGACGTGAGCCGCCGGATTGAGCTTGTCGTAATGGCTGAACTCGACGTCCTTGCCGCCGTTGCCGACCTGCTGGAAAACCAAATCGCACGGCGCGGCATCCTCCTCGGTCACATCGTTGCCGCCTAACCCCGGGATGCCCGCGGGATCGAGGATCCGATATCGCTCGGCTACCGCGGCATTCCGCCGAAAGATTTCGGCGATATTCTTCGCCTGACAATTCCCAGCGACGATGAGGGTCTTTTTCCCAGTCGACATACGGATCGTTTACGGGAGTGCCGCCGGCGTGACGTGGAACATGAAGAGTGAAAAATAGAACGCGATCCCGCCGAAGAGATACGAGTCGAAGCGATCGAGCACGCCACCGTGACCGCCGATTGCCGAGCCTGCGTCCTTGACCATCGCATCGCGCTTGAGGGCCGATTCGATCAGATCGCCGGCTTGCGCCGCGAGCGATGTGACGAACCCGATGCTCACGCCCTCCCACCACGGCCAGTGTAGCGCGATCGTGAAGCCGAGCGCCGCGAGCGTCGCAATGACGAGACCGCCGACGGAGCCTTCGACCGTTTTGCGCGGCGAGATCGGCGTCAGGGGCGTGCGGCCGAGCGTCGTGCCGACGACCATCGCCGCGATGTCGGTGAGCGCGATGATCACGATCACCATGATCGTCAGCGGAATTCCGAGGTCCGGCAAGGCGCGGATCGCGACGAAATACGAGATCAACTTCCCGATGTAGAGCACACCGAGCAACGTGAACGCCGAGCGCATCAACTGGTGCCCACGCTCGAGGAACGTCGCGGTTGCGAGGGCGGCGACGACGGTAATCGAGAGCAGATCGCCTTCGAAACGGCCGATCCGACCGAAGAACGTCAAACCGATATACGCGGTGACGGCCAGTGCGGCGACGGTGAATTCGAGGCCGACGCCCTTACTCTCGGCGAGTTTCCCGAGCTCCCACAGACATCCGATCGCGATCGCTTCGACGAGCAGCGCGAACGCGGGTGCGTAGAAGACCGCACCGATGCCGATCGTGGCGAGCAGCAGGCCGATCCAAACGCGACGCGTGCCAAGACGTGGGACGCGTACCGCGGCCGGCGCGGCGTTCACGCGCCTCCGTAGCGACGCGTGCGGCGCTGGTACTCGGCGAGCGCGCGCGCGAAGGCGTCGCGATCGAAGTCCGGCCAGAAGGCATCGGTCATCACGAGTTCCGTGTACGCGGCTTGATAGAGCAAGAAATTCGAGAGCCGCGACTCGCCGCCAGGACGGATCAAGAGATCGGGATCGGGGAACGAGGCGGTGGAGAGATACGAGGCAATCAGCGCTTCGTCGATGGCTTCCGGCGCGAGTTTGCCGGTTTTGACGTCCTCGGCTAGCGCGACGACGGCATCGCGCACTTCGCTGCGGCCGCTGTAGTTGACTGCGAGGTTCAGTACGAGGCCGTCGCACGTCGACGTCTTCTCTTGCAAGCGATCGAGTGCGTCGCGCGAGGCGGGCGGCAAGGCCTGATAGCGGCCGATAACGTTGACGCGCACGTTGTTGCGCTTGAGTTCCTGGAGTTCGTTCTGCGCGAAGTAGACGCACAAGTCGAGCAACAGCGAAATCTCGGTCGCGTCGCGTTTCCAGTTCTCGGTCGAAAATCCGTAGACGGTCAGGGTCGGGATGCCCCAGTCGCTCGCCGCGCGGGTGATCTCGCGCAGCGCGCCGATCCCGCGCCGATGGCCCTCGATGGCGGGCAAGAAGCGCGCCTTGGCCCAGCGGCGATTGCCGTCCATGATGATTGCGACGTGGCGGGGCATGGCCGTTGCATCCAGCGACACGCCGACGGGCGGTCGCAACAGGGTCGCCACCTCACTCGAGCCGTTCGTAGCGATCGTACCCCACGGTCACATCCCAGCCCCCGGCGGCGTCCGTCACGCGTAAGACGCGCAGCGCGCCGATGCCCAGCGCCGGAAACGGCGGGACGAGCATCCGCAGCGCGACCGGACGATCGTCGAGCGCGCGGCGGGCGAGCGCTTCGGGGACGAGCGTGAGCGAGGCGTGCATCAGACTTCCATGATCTCTTTTTCTTTGTGCCCGACGAGCTCGTCGATGGCTTTGATCGCCTTGTCGGTCAATTTCTGAACGTGGTCCGCAGCGCGCTTGTTGTCGTCTTCGGTGATGTCACCGGCCTTGAGCATCGCCTTGACTTCATCAGTCGCCTTGTGGCGGATGTTGCGGATCACGACCTTGCCGTCTTCGCCTTTCTTGCGCACGACTTTGACGAGGTCTTTGCGGCGTTCTTCGGTCAGCGGCGGGATGCCCAAGCGAATCGTTTGCCCATCGACGTTCGGGTTCAGTCCGAGGTCGGAGGTTTCGATCGCCTTGCGAATCGCGCCGACCGTGGATTTATCGAACGCGGAGACTTGCAGTGATCGGCCGTCGGGCGAGGAGACGCTGGCGACTTGCTTGAGCGGCACCATCGCGCCATAGGCTTCGACTTGCAGCCGATCGAGCAGCGAGGGCGCCGCGCGCCCCGTGCGGATCGACGAGAACTCCGTGCGCGTCGACTCGATCGCTTTGGTCATCTTGCCGTCGGTGTCTTTGTAGACGTCATCTAAACTAGCCACGTGCTTCTCCCAAGGCGTGCTCGCGCGCTGGACCGACGATCGTGCCGACCTCTTCGCCCATGACGACGCGGCGGATATTACCGGCCACGTTCATGTCGAAGACGATGATCGGCAATTTGTTGTCCATGCACAGCGTCAGCGCCGTATTATCCATGACTTCGAGGCCGAGTTGCAGCGCGCTCAAATAGTCGACTTGCGCGAAGCGCGTCGCCGTCGGATCCTTTTTCGGGTCGGCGCTGTAGACGCCGTCAACTTTGGTGGCTTTGAGGATCGCTTGCGCGCCCATCTCGATCGCGCGCAGCGCGGCCGTCGTATCGGTCGTGAAATACGGGTTGCCGGTGCCGGCGGCGAACACGACGACCCGGCTCTTCTCCAAGTGCCGCATGGCGCGGCGCCGGATGTAGGGCTCGGCGATCTGGTGCATCTCGATTGCGGTCTGCACGCGCGTCGGCACACCCAGGCGCTCGAGAGCATCCTGGAGTGCGAGACCGTTGATCACGGTCGCCAGCATGCCCATGTAGTCGGCCGTCGCGCGTTCCATCCCGGCGGCTTCGTGGGCCTTGCCGCGCCAGATGTTCCCGCCGCCCACGACGACGGCGATCGAGACGCCGTCGGCATGGATTTGGGCGATTTGCTCGGCCATCGCCGAGGTCGTGTCGACGTCGACCTGATTGCCGCCCCCGGCGAAGGCTTCGCCGGAGAGTTTGAGCAGGACGCGACGGTAGTGGGGTTGGGCCATCGGTCGCGTTCTTACCGCGCCGTCCGGCCTAACCCTCGCCCAGCGTGAACTTGACGAACCGGCGGACCGAGATCTTCTCGCCGAGAACGCCCGAGACCGAGGCCACGAGCTCGCCGACCGTCATCGAGTCGTCTTTGACGAAATGCTGGTCGACCAGGGTGTGGTCCTCGAACCACTTGTTGAGCTTGCCGTTCACGATGTTCTCGATGATGTTCGCCGGCTTGCCGGGCGGGATCGAGTTCGCAATCTCTTCCTTGACCGGCGCGAGCACGTCGGCCGGAACGGATTCGCGATCGAGGTA
>Ga0116226_10003766_pt1 | contig 13380 bp, 8 predicted proteins | sample S1TSphfallax_FD_89692 | JGI IMG/M metagenome (GOLD analysis project Ga0116226, IMG submission 89692) | Host-associated microbial communities from peat moss isolated from Minnesota, USA - S1T2_Fa - Sphagnum fallax MG | ecosystem: Host-associated > Plants > Peat moss > Unclassified | place: USA...
GCATGTATGCGCTGGACGCCAAGACCGGCAAAATCGTCTGGGAATTCTATCTGGTGCCGAAGAGCGAGGGTGACGTCCCCCGCGGTCCACAAGCCGCCTCGCCGCTCGACACGGCCAGTTGGCAAAACGCCCCTGGCTTTCCGATTACCGGCGGTGCTACCTGGACCTCCTACAGCCTCGATCCGGACACCGGGCTTCTCTATGTGCCGGGCGGCAATCCCGCGCCCGATTTCGCCACCGGGCCGCGCGAAGGCGAAAATCTCTATTCCGGCTCGGTGGTGGTGCTGGACGCCAAAACCGGCGCCTACCGGGCCCATATGAAAGTCGTGCCCAAGGACTGGCATGACTGGGATGTCTCCAGTGCGCCGGCGCTGATCGAGACGGCGGGCGGCCATAAGATCCTGTCGGTGGCGCCCAAGGACGGCCATCTCTATGGCTTCGACCTGGCCTCCGGCGCCCAACTCTATCGCATGCCGGTAACCAGGGTCGAAGATGCGGACAAGACGTTTTCGGCGGGCGTACCCGTCCATTATTGTCCCGGGTCGATCGGCGGGGCGGAATGGAACGGACCGGCCTACGATCCCCAGACCAATCTGATCATGGTCGGCGAGGTCGATTGGTGCACCACCGCGACCCTGCAGCCGCAGGATAAGATGGAGAAGACCCCGTCCGGCACGCCCTGGTCGGGCGAGGATACGCGCAACCCCTATAACACCTGGGGCAAACAGGATCCGTTCGGCCAATGGGCCGGATGGCTCTATGCCAGCGATGCCGATACGGGCGCGTGGAAATGGCGCGTCAAAACCAACTACCCGCTGCAGAGCGGCGTTACGCCAACCGCCGGCGGTCTGGTCTTCTTCGGCGACATGGGTGGCAATTTCTATGCCCTCGACGCGGCTACGGGGCGTAAATTATGGGGCATCGATCTGCGCGGCGCCGTCGGAGGCGGCGTCATCACCTATCAGGCCGGTGGTCTCCAGAAGATCGCGGTGGCGACCGGCCTGACGGAGATTCTGTGGCCCACCCGGGTCACCACCGCCAAGGTGGTGATCCTGGGTTTGCCATCCGACACTCATTAGTCGGTTTTTAGAACTTGTAGGACAGATCGATCCCGGCGGTCAGAGGCTGGGTCGTCGACAGGCGAACATAGCCGCTGGTATTCCACTGGAAGCTGGTGTTGTTGGCGGTGAGTTCCGCGCGCTTGTTGGTCAGGTTGTTGACGAACAGGGCGGCAGACCATTTGTCGGCGGCGAAGGTCGTGCGGAAATTGACCAGATTGTAGGTCGGCAGATTGATGATCGGATAGTAGGACTCGTCGACCACCGGCCCGACCAGGCTGTCGCTGATCCGAGAGGTCAGAAGATAGTCCTGCCCGATCGGCCGGGAATAGGTGAGGCTGATCTCGCCGCTATATTTCGGCACATTCAGAATCGGCAGCGTGCAGTGACCGAGGGACGGGCAGGAACTGATGGTTCCCGCCTGGGCATTGGCGATCACATTTTCCGCCAGGGCCGGCACCGGGCTGGTGATGGCCGCGTCGGTGTAGGACCCGTTGACGCCAAATGACCATTCCGGGGTAATTCTACCGGTGACCTCGAATTCCGGTCCGAACGACCGTCCGCTGCCGGCATTCTCATAATATTCATAGCCGCAGCCGAGCAGTCCCAACTGCTGAATATGCGCCCAACGGATATAGAAGACATCGCCATTCACCGTCAGGCGATCATCAAAAAATTTGGCCTTCTCGCCGATTTCATAATTCCACAGGCTGTCCGGCTTGAAGGAATTCACCCCGGGTCCGGCGTTGCAGAAACTCGGCACATATTGGTTGGCGCCACCGGGACGAAAACCCTGCGCCACATTGACATAGGTGGTCAGATCACGGCTCGGCTCATAAGACAGGTTGAAGCGCGGGGTCAGGCCCCAGGCGGCAGCCTTGGTGATGATCGGCTGGGTAAGCGGCGTGACGGTCGGCAGACCATCGCCCCATTCATTGTTCAGTTCGATGCTGAGATAGCGGTCCCAGCGCAGTCCGGTCGAGAATTTCAGCTCGTCCGTGATGTTGACGGACCCGTCGGCGAAAGCCGCCATCTGCTGAATGCGATAGGGATTGTAGGATTCGAAGATGATGCCCGCCGGATTGGCCTGACCGCCATTGGTGGCGGCATCCTGCGCTGCGATGACCCCACCCGCGCTGTCGGCGCCGTTTTGAATCCAGAGCGCGTGCATGTCGCTGTAAAAGGCGCCGACAACCCAGCGCAGGCGAGATTGCTCTTCCGGCGACGACAGGCGGATTTCCTGGGTGAATTGGCGGGTATAGTCATTTTCGCTATAGGGAAGCGGGACCAGCTGCGAAAGGCCGAAATCGTAATAGACGTTCTCGGACGCATCCTGCGTGAATTTCGACTCGCGTTGCCAATAGGAGGTGGCGCTGGTGAAATCGGCGAAGCCTAAATTCTGCACCGCCGACAGGCTATAGACCTTGATCGTGTCGGAAATCGGCTCCGGTATATTGAACGCCTGGTAGATGCCCGGATTTTGAGATCCCGGCGGCGATTGAAACTGATCATAGCCGTCCATCTTCATGCGCTGATACAGCACCATGCCGGTGATGCTGAGATCGTCATTCGGTTGCAGCAGAAGGCTGGCCCGGGCAGAACTCAGCGCTTCGGTATTGACGTCCTTGACGACCGTTTGCACGGGCGCGGATAAGACATCGCCGCGCCCCGTCGGGCCAAGCGGGAAAGGATTGAGACCATAGCGATCGATCCAGCCGCTGCGATCGGTGTCTCCGCCGACGACGCGCAGCGCGACCTTGTCGCCGATCGGCAGATTGACCATTGCGTTGACAGTGCCGTTGGGGCCGCCGCCATCGGTATAGGAGCCGATGGTTTCAACCGACCCCTCATAGCTGTCGAGCTTGGGCGGGTTGGTGGCGATCCTGACGGTGCCAGCCATCGAACCCGATCCGTAGAGCGTCCCCTGCGGCCCGCGCAAGACCTCGATATGGTTGACGTCATAGAGATCGGGGTCGATCACCACCTTGCCGGTCTGCCCCGACGCCGGGGGTGAGAGCGGGACATCATTGAGGTAAAACCCGACAGTAGGAGACGAGCCGCCATTCGACGCCACGCCCCGGGCCTCATATTCGGTCTGGCCGGGTCCAGCCGAGCGCATGGACAGCCCCGGCACGTCATGGATGACATCCTCGACGGTGCTCAAGCCCCTGGCGGCCAGATCGTCGCCGCTCAGCGCGCTGATGCTGATAGGGGTATCCTGCACGGTGGATTTATGACGTTCCGCCGTGATCACCACCTCGGAAATACCGCTATTGTCCGTCGCCGGCTCGGCAGCCCTGACGGGATGGACAAGACACCCCGCCAAGGCAACCGCGCCATAAAGTCCGATTCGTTGAGCGCCCATCTGTGACTCCCCCAAGCCGCTGATCGTCAAATAACCAATGACGACAAGAATATGACCCTCTCGCCGTGGATGGTTTGACCCTGGAACACAGATTGATGGGAAAGATCGCTCGCCTACTCGCTTGGCGCGGCCTGCAGCAATGAATCGCCCGGACCCGGAGCACCGGTTCGAGCGGCCAGGCGATGAAACAGCCAAAGCGGGGGAAAAAGCCCGACAAAAACCGCGAAAATCACCAGATTGAAATACACCATGGCGACCAGCGAGATCACCGCGAGTGTCAGAGCGAGCGCGGGAAACACCGGATAGAACGGCGCCTTGAAGGGGCGCTCCAGAAGCGGTTCGCGGGCGCGCAGGCGGAACAGGCTCGCTATGCTCATGATATACATCACGATGGCGCCGAACACCGACATGGTCACGATGTTCGCCGTCAGCGGATGGCCGTCGAAACTCAACAATTCATCGGAATAGATCGCCGCGATGCCGATCACCCCGCCCGCAAGGATGGCCCAATGCGGGGTTTTGAATTTGGGGTGAAGGCGGGCCAGGATCGCCGGCAGGAAACCGGCGCGCGACAGCGCGAAAATCTGCCGGGAATATCCCATGATGATGCCGTGAAACGAGGCGATCAGGCCGAACAAGCCGATCCACACCAGCATATGCAGCCAGCCGCTTTGCCCGCCGACAACGATCTTCATCGCTTGCGGCAGAGGATCGTTGATATCGGCCAAGGCCCGCCAGTCGCCGACCGCGCCGGCAAAGATCATCGTGCTGAAGGCCAGTACGACCAGCGTCAGGATGCCCGCCACATAGGCGACGGGGATATCGCGCTTGGGATTCTTCGCCTCCTCCGCCGCCATGGCCGCACCTTCGATGGCCAGGAAGAACCAGATGGCGAAGGGAAGTGCGGCGAAAATGCCGCCGATCGCGCCCCACGCCGAAAGCCCCTCGGCGCCCCAACCATGGCTAGTAAAATTAGCCCAGGAAAAGCCCGGCGCCACCACCCCCATGAATACCAGCAATTCGCCGATCGCCAGCAGGGTGACGAACAGCTCGAAGGTCGCGGCGATGTTCACGCCGACGATATTGAGGGCCATGAAGACGAGATAAGCGCCGACCGCCGCCAGTTTCGGGTCAAGGTCGGGGAATTGGACATTGAGGTAGGACCCGATGGCCAGCGCGATGGCGGGTGGGGCGAAGATGAATTCTATCAAGGTCGCGAAACCGGCGATGAATCCGCCGAACGGCCCAAACGCCCGATAGCTGTAGGCGAACGGTCCGCCGGCATGGGGAATCGCGGTGGTCAGCTCAGTGAAGCTGAAAATGAAGGTGGTATACATGACCGCGATCAGCAGGGTGGCCACCAGGAAGCCCAGCGTCCCCGCCTGCGCCCAGCCATAGCTCCAGCCGAAATATTCGCCGGAAATGACCAGCCCGACGGCGATACCCCACAGATGCAAGGGGCCGAGCCCCCGCGCCAGAACCACTTTTTTATCGTCAGTCATCGCTACCGCTCGCCTCGTCAGAAATTGCTGTCGCAGACAGTGTGGACTCTTCCTTCAGCGTCACGCCGCTCAAGCCCCGTTTACGCGCCTCGGCCATCAGCCAGACCAGCTTGTCAGCGGCGACATCGTAAGACAGGCCGCGGGCATGGATATTGGAGATGCAATTGCGGTCCGCGTCGGTGCGGCCCGGACCGGGGTTCCAGGTCAGATAGAGTCCGAGACTGTTCGCCACCGACAGGCCGGGCCGCTCACCGATCAAAATGACCGAAAAGCGGGCGTTCATCAGCGCGCCGACCTCGTCGGCGAGGGCGACGCGCGCCTGACCGGCCAGGACCACCGGCCCGATCCGCCAGCCGGACAATCGCAGAAGACAGGCTTGCAGGGTCGCATAGGCATGATCCTCGACCGCCGCCGAGGACAGCCCGTCGGCGATCACGAAGACGGCATCCCAGGGCTCGGCCGAGCGCTTGGCTGCCAATAACAGCCGGCTTTCCTCGTCGAGCCGTCGCCCGAGATCGGGACGGCGAATATAGACGGCCCGGTCCGGGGCGGCGCTGTGAACCTGGAGAACAGGCCGCTCGGGCGCGATCCGCGCCGCCAGAGCCGGGAAATCGGCCAGGCGATGGACGGCGTCGCGGGCATGGGCATGGGCGAGCTGAAAATCCAGAAGGGCTGCGGTCGGCAGGCCGTCGCCGCAGCGGTCCAACCCGATGCGGGCGGGGGTCGCCGTCCGAAAGCGAGCCCACGGATCGACGGGCGTCGGATCGCGCGTCACGGCCAACCGAGCAGACGGCGCATCGGCGCACCATCCATGGATAGCGGCGCCAGGCGGCGCTGGTCGTCCAGCATGCCCATTTTATCCAGCCATTGGTCGAATTCTGGCGCGGGGCGGGCTTTGAGCAAGTCGCGCAGCCCCAGTACATCGTGATAGGCCAGACTCTGATAGCTCAGCATGACGTCGTCGGCGCCGGGAACGGCGATCAGGAAATTGACGCCGGCGACGCCCAGCAGGGTCATCAGGCTGTCCATGTCGTCCTGATCGGCTTCGGCATGATTGGTGTGGCAGACATCAAGTCCCATCGGCAGGCCGAGCAGCTTGCCGCAAAAATGATCTTCCAGACCGGCGCGGATGATTTGCTTGGAATCATAGAGATATTCCGGGCCGATGAAGCCGACCACCGAATTGACCAGGAAGGGGCGAAAGGCCCGCGCCACCGCATAGGCGCGGGTCTCGACGGTCTGCTGATCGACGCCGTGGTGGGCGTCGGCCGACAGCGCGCTGCCTTGGCCGGTTTCGAAATACATCACATCCTGTCCGACTGTGCCGCGCTTTAAGGACTGGGCCGCCTGCTGGGCTTCGGCCAGAAGCGACAGAGAGATGCCGAAGCCGGCATTGGCCTTCTGGCTGCCGGCAATCGATTGAAACACCAGATCGACCGGCGCGCCCTGCCCGATTGCCGCCAGGGTGGTGGTGACATGCGACAGAACGCAGGATTGCGTGGGGATATCGAAGCGCTGACGCAACCGGTCGATCAGATCGAGCAGCGTCACGCAGGCGGCGACGCTGTCGGAAGCCGGATTGACCCCGATCACCGCATCGCCGATGCCAAAGCGCAACCCGTCGAGGGTCGAGGCCATGACGCCCACCGGATCGTCGGTCGGATGGTTGGGTTGCAAGCGGCTGGAGAGCCTGCCTTTCAGCCCGACGGTGCTGCGAAAAGCGCTCACCACCTCGCATTTGGCGGCGATGGCGATCAGATCCTGATTGCGCATCAATTTGCTGACGGCGGCGACCATTTCCGGGGTCAGCCCCGGCGCCAGCCGCGCCAAGGCCGCGCTGTTCGCCGCATAGGATAACAGCCAATCGCGAAAACCGCCGACGGTCAGGCTGGCCACCGGTGCGAACGCGGTCCCATCATGGCGATCCATGATCAGGCGGGTCACCTCGTCGGTCTCGTAGGGGATCACCGCCTCAGTGAGAAAGACCGTGAGGGGCAGATCGGCCAGAACCCGGCGCGCGGCAATGCGCTGCTCCTCGGATTGCGCGGCGATGCCGGCCAGTTCATCGCCGGAACGGCGCGGCGACGCACAAGCCAGAACCGTCCGCAGATCGTCAAACCGGTACAGGTTGCTTGCCACGGCGTGGGTAAATCGGGGCATTCAATGATCCAGGACAGAAAGGTCAGCTGATGGATCCCATCCTAGTCGAGCGGGGACGCGCCTGACTTGACCCGACAGCACAATTTGCGAGCCGACGCCTGAAAGCCCAATCGTTGGTCATATATCTGCCACGACCGCCATTTTTTGTGCAGGTGCGAGCGTCGATCGCCCAAACAGCCCCGCCCCCGATCCGGCACGCTCCTTGCTTATACGTCGGTATAGATTATACAGTGGATGGGCAGATCATGGAAAGCGAACCCAAACGTCGATTGCCGGATGCGGCGCACGGTCGGGACACAAGGCAAGGCTATGTATTGGCCGCTGCCGCGACTGGTTTTCGCGACTTCGTCGGCCGGAACGGTGGCGATGCGGAGCGAGTTTTCTGTTCAGCCGGCGTCGAGGAGAAGCAGCTCGATAATCTCAATCTCTCGCTCGATCTTGCCAGCTATGTCGGGATGCTGGAACTGGCCGCGGCGCAGACCGGCAACGACAATTTCGGCCTGTGGTATGGGCAGCAATTCCAACCCGAGATGCTCGGTCTGATCGGGGGCATCGCCATCGCATCGCCGACCCTGGACGTTTCACTGACCAATCTGGCGAGGCTTTTCCCCTATCATCAGCAAGCGACGGAGACCCGCTTTTTCAGCGATGGCGGCCTGATGCATCTGCAATACCGCATTCTGGACGGGGCAATTCTCGAGCGGCGTCAGGACGCCGAGCTGACACTCGGCATGTTCGTCAATGTCATCCGCCATTGCCTGGGGACCCAGTGGACACCCGAGGAAATTCATTGCGAACATCCCAAGCCGGATGGCTGGCGCGATCATGAATCGGCCTTCGGGGCGCCGGTCTATTTCGGCCAGCGGACCAATGCCCTGATCTTCCGCCAGGACGATCTGCAGCGCAAAATGCCCAAAGGCGACACCCGCAAGCTCCTGCAATTGCATGAACAACTTCTTCAGGTCAGCGCCGGGACCGGACTCGTCTCTCTGCTCGATCAGGTAAAAGGCGAAATCCGCAGCCGCCTGCCCGATGGAATGCCCTATATCGAGACGATCGCCGACACCCTGCTCATGCCGCGCTGGACCTTGCAACGCCGCCTGGCCGATTACGGGTTCAGCTTTTCCGATCTGGTCGATCTCGTGCGACGAGAGCTGGCCGAACGCTATATCAGGCAGTCCTCGGTGCCGATCGCCGACATAGCGGACATTCTCGGCTATTCCGAACTGAGCGCCTTGAGCCGCGCTTTTCGGCGCTGGTTCGGTCTGTCGCCGCTGCGATTCCGCGCCATGATCGAGCGGGACTGACCAGGCGGGCACCTCGGATCAGGACGCTGGCTTGCCCGCCGCCTGATCCAAAGCCTGCAGAACCGAGGCATCGGTGAGCAATTCGGGCAGCACCACGCCATTGGGCGCGCCCGGGCCATAGACCGCATCGAAGGGAATGCCGTAGCGGCCGAAACGGGCCAGGTAATTGGCGATCATCTCATCCGGGCGGGTCCAGTCGGCCTGCATCGCCACGATATTCGGGGCATGCAGGCGCTTGGCGACCTCGCCGCGATAGACCACGGTCGCCTTGTTGACCTGACAGGTCAGGCACCACTCCGCCGTGACATCGACGAACACCACATGGCCGGCCGCCACCTCCGCCGCCACAGCGGCCTGGTCGAACGGCTTCCACAGCCCCTTGGCCGCGGCATGGCGATCCTCGGCGGCCGGGGCGTCGCCGATCATCGGCAGGCCGACTGCGGCAGCGAGCGTCGCCACCATGACCACACCGCGCGGAATGGCTGGAAAACGATGAGCCATCGCCAGCAGCAGCAAGGCCAGCGCCATCGCCGCCGCCACCGCCAGGCCGATCTTCAGCCCGATCACGATCACCAGCACCGAGAGCAGCCAGAGTCCGGTCGCCAGCAAGGCGAGGCCGAGGATTTTGCGCGCCGTGATCATCCAATTGCCGGGGCGCGGCAGCTTCTGCGCCAATCGCGGCCAGGCCGCGACGGCGATATAGGGTGCTGCCATGCCGAGACCCAGCAACAGGAAGATCGAGAAGATCTCGACCATGCCATGCGCCAGGGCGAACCCGACGGCGGTGCCGAGAAACGGCGCCGAGCAGGGCGTCGCCAGCAGGGTGGCAAATGCGCCGGTGGCGAAATGGCCGGCCCAGCCCTGCGAGGGACCGGCATTGGCGCCGATATCGGCGAGGAATTGCGGCAGCGGGATCTCGAACCAGCCGAACAGATTGGCGGCGAACAAGGTGATCAAGGCGATCATGACGCCGAGAAACAGAGGTTGCTGGAACTGCACACCCCAGCCGACCGCCGAGCCGGCCAGCTTGACCACGCTGGTCATGGCGGCCAGCGCCAGAAACGAAACGACGATACCCGCCGCGGTGGCCAAAAAGCTGGAGCGGATCTCGCGCTTATCGCCGCCGCCATGGCCGATCAGGGCCAGGATCTTCAGCGACAGCACCGGCAGCACGCAGGGCATCAGATTGAGGATCAGCCCGCCCAGCAGCGCCACCCCCAGCATGGCCAGCAGGCGCGGCAACCGAATGCCGGGCTGCGGCGGGGCGAGATCGGTCTCGATCTCCATGCCTCGGTCGCCATCGACCACAGTCAGCACCACAGGCTTGTCGGTCAGGCTCGCCTCGCCGGTCCCCTCAAGCGGCTTGGCACGGAATACCGCCTTCCTGCCGCCTTGGCTCAGCGTGACGCTGGGCCGGGTGAATTGCATCTGGTCGGCCCGCTCGATGAACAGGTCGGGATCTTTCAGCGCCGGATTGGCGGTCACCGTCACCACCATCTCGCCCGACTCGTTGGCCTCGGCCGAGACCAGCGACAGACCCACGCGCGGACCGTCGCTCGGGACGGCGGCGAGGAACTTGCCGATGTCATGGGAATGCGGCGTCGCCGTCGAGGGGCCGCTCGGCAGAGACATCGAGAGATCGGCATGCTGGGGCACACACACCACCGCGCAGGTCAGGTAATCGACCGAAGCGCGCAGGATCAGCGGCTGGGCGGGATCGGTGACCCGCGCGACCAGGGGCAGGATGACATGGTTTTTATAGCCCATGGTCTCCAGACCCGAGATGGAAAAGCGGTGCGGCGCCGGCCAGGACATCACCGTATCGGCGAGATTGTCCGAGCCCTTCCAGTCGATGGCAGGGGGATAGCCGGCGTCGCCCGGCGAACGCCAGTAGATCTTCCAATCCGGCTGCAGCTCGAATTCAAGGCCGAGCTGCACCGAGCCGGATTCGCCGGTGGCCGAGACGGCGGAGACCAGGCGGACGCGGCCCTGCTCGGTCGTCGACCAGTTGGACGCGGCCGGCTCTGCCGCCAGCGCATCCGCCGCCAGTAAGCCGATCAGAAACGCGACCCCTGCGCTCAGACACCATTTTGCCATTCGTCTCACCCTTGCCAACCTTGCTTTACGCCCCCGAGGAGCATATCTGATGGATATGTCCACACTCATCAACCCCTCAGGCTATCTCGCCGGACAAATGTTGATCGCCATGCCGCAGATGCGCGATGCGCGCTTCTCCCGCACGGTGGTGTACTTATGCGCCCATACGAAGGAAGGCGCCATGGGGCTGGTCATCAACCGCAAATTCAATGGCCTGTCCTTTGCGGACCTGCTGGAGCAGCTCAATATCGAAGCGACGCCGCTGTGCGATCCGATCAAGATCCATTTCGGCGGCCCGGTCGAGGCCGGACGCGGCTTCGTGCTGCATTCCACCGACTATGTCCAGGAGACCACGCTGGTGGTCAATGACGATGTCGGGTTGACGGCCACCATCGATGTGCTCAAAGCCATCGCCAATGGCGAAGGTCCGGCCCGCAGCCTGCTGGCGCTCGGCTATGCCGGCTGGGGCGCGGGACAGCTCGATAACGAGATCCGCGACAATGCCTGGCTCAGCGTCGAGCCCGACGACGATCTGCTGTTCGGCCGCGAACTCGACACCAAGTGGGAACGCGCCATCGCCAAGATCGGTGTCGATTTCAGCATGTTGTCGGGCGAAGCCGGACACGCGTAATCCCTCTAAATCGTCATTTCCGCGGAACGCAATGACCGCGGGGATGACGTGTTCATAATCGGAGCATTACCATGTCGCATGACGCCACCACCGAAGATCTGTTTTTCCAGCGCGCGGGTCTCGATCGCGACGCGACGAATGCCCTGGTGGCCGACGCGCTGACCGGCGCGGATGATGGCGAACTGTTCCTCGAATATCGCCAATCGGAGAGCATCAGCCTCGACGACGGCAAGATCAAATCGGCCAATTTCGACACCTCGATGGGATTCGGCCTGCGCGCCGTGTCGGGTGAGGCGACCGGCTTCGCCCATGCCAGCGAATTCTCGGAAGGGGCGCTCAAGCGCGCCGCCGATACCGTCAAGGCGGTGCGCTCGGGCCGGGGCGGCGAGGCTGCTGTGGGGCCGTCCGGCACCAACACCCAACTCTATACTGACGCCAATCCCATCAGTCTCATTCCCTTCGAGACCAAGGTCGCACTGCTGCAGAAGATCGACGCCTATGCGCGGGCCAAGGATCCGACCGTGGTCCAGGTCATGACCTCGATCCTGGGCTCCTGGCAGGCGGTGCGCATCATCCGCGCCGATGGCCAGTTCGCCTCCGACGTCCGACCGATGGTGCGCCTCAATGTCTCGATCATGACCGAGCGCGACGGCCGCCGCGAAACCGGCAGCCACGGCATGGGCGGCCGCGTCACCTATGACGGCCTGATCGAGGAAAGTGCATGGAAGAGCGCCGTCGACGAGGCGCTGCGCCAGTCGCTGCTCAATCTCGACTCGATCCCCGCGCCGGCCGGCGATCTGACCGTGGTGCTGGGGCCAGGCTGGCCCGGCGTGCTGCTGCACGAAGCGATTGGTCACGGACTGGAAGGCGATTTCAACCGCAAGGGCACGTCGGCCTTTTCGGGCCGCATCGGCGAGCGCGTGGCGTCAAAGGGGGTCACCGTGGTCGATGACGGCACCCTGCCCGACCGCCGCGGCTCGATTTCGATCGACGATGAAGGCACCGCCTCCTCGCGCTCGGTGCTGATCGAGGACGGGATCCTGAAGGGCTATATCTTCGACCGCCTCAATGCGCGCCTGATGGGAGTGCGTCCGACCGGCAATGGCCGTCGCCAATCCTATGGCAGCCAGCCGATGCCGCGCATGACCAACACCTTCATGCTGAATGGCGATAAGGATCCGGGCGAAATTCTCGCCTCGGTCAAGAACGGCATCTATGCGGTCAATTTCGGCGGCGGCCAGGTCGACATCACCAGCGGCAAGTTCGTCTTCTCGGCGACCGAGGCCTATCTGATCGAGGACGGCAAGCTCGGCCCCGCGGTCAAGGGCGCCACCCTGATCGGCAATGGCCCCGACGTGCTGACCCGCGTCTCGATGATCGGCAACGATCTGGCGCTCGATGACGGTGTCGGCACCTGCGGCAAGGACGGGCAGAGCGTACCGGTCGGCGTCGGCCAGCCGACGCTGCGCATCGACGGACTGACCGTCGGCGGAACCGCTTAAGCGCGCCTGGAAACGGCAACCGCCAACTCGGCCGCCACCGAAGCATTGTTCAGCACCAGGGCGATATTGGCCTTGAGGCTGCGCCCTTCGGTCAATTCGAAAATCCGCTGCAGCAGATAGGGTGTCAGGGCCTTGCCCGACACCCCGTCCCGCTCGGCCTGCGCGACGGCCTCGGAGATGCGGCCTTCGATCGCGGCGGCGTCGAGCGAGTCTGCTTCTGGGATCGGATTGGCGATCAATACCCCATTCGTCATGCCCAGCTTCCGCTGGACCGCCATCACCTCGGCGATCTCTTCGACGCTCTCCATGCGGTGATCGACGGAAAACCCGCTCGTGCGGGTGAAGAAGGCGGGGAATTCGTCGGTGCGATAGCCCAGCACCGGCACGCCATTGGTCTCCAGTACTTCCAGCGTCTTGGCGATGTCGAGGATCGATTTGGCGCCTGCGCAAACGACCGCGACCGGCGTGCGCGCCAGTTCGATCAAATCGGCCGAGATGTCGAAGGTCTGCTCCGCCCCGCGATGAACACCGCCGATACCACCCGTCGCGAAGACCTGGATACCAGCCAGCGCCGCGATCTGCATGGTGGTGGCGACCGTCGTGCCGGCGATCTTCTTACTCGCCAATAGCGGCCCCATGTCGCGGCGCGAAGCCTTTGCGGCACTCGTGCCCTCGCGCGCCAGCCTCTCAAGGCCCGTTTCGTCGAGTCCGACCGCCAGGCGCCCGTCCATCAGGGCGATGGTGGCGGGAACCGCACC
>Ga0116226_10003767_pt1 | contig 13377 bp, 24 predicted proteins | sample S1TSphfallax_FD_89692 | JGI IMG/M metagenome (GOLD analysis project Ga0116226, IMG submission 89692) | Host-associated microbial communities from peat moss isolated from Minnesota, USA - S1T2_Fa - Sphagnum fallax MG | ecosystem: Host-associated > Plants > Peat moss > Unclassified | place: USA...
CAGCGCCTCGCTTTCGCTTCGTGTCCGAAGCCGGTTCCCGCAACGCTTGCGGTACCGCGCCGCTCAGGATCACCCGAGCAGCCGCCACGTCGCGGTCATGCACCACGCCGCAGCCATCACACGTCCATTCCCGATCAGAGAGCGTCAGGCCGGTGTGGATGTGGTTGCAGTCGCTGCACGTCTTGCTGGACGGATACCACTGGTTCACCACGACGATACGAGCGCCGTGCATCGCAGCCTTGTATTCGATCTGCCGCCGAAACTCGAACATGCCGACATCAGCGACAGCACGCGAGAGTTTGCCGTTTGCCATCATGCCGCGCACGTTCAGGTCTTCGATGCCGATCACATCGAACCGCCGAACGATCTCGGTCGTAGCCTTGTGCAGCGCGTCTTGCCGGACGTTGGCGATCCGCGCGTGCAGCCGGGCCAACTTCGCCGCCGACTTGCGCCGGTTGGCCGAACCTTTGACCTTGCGGCTATGGGCGCGGCTGCGCCTCCGCAGCGTCTTGAGGTTCCTTCGCAGCGCCTTCGGGCCTTCGATGGTGGTGCCGTCGCTCAGTGTCGCGAGAGCCTTCACGCCCAAATCCACGCCGCCTGCCGTTTGGGTTTTACGAACAGGTGGCGTGTGATCGACTTCGACGCTCAGGCTGACGAACCAGCGATCCGCCGTGCGCGACACGATGGCGGACTTGATCTTGCCGTTGAAGCGGACGGCTTCGCGCATCTTCACCCAACCGATGATCGGGAGCTTGATGCGCTTGCCGTCCACATCGACAGCGTTCGGATGCAGTTTGTCCGGGCCGTTGTCCGCCCGGAAGCTGTCTCGGGACACTCCTTTTTTCTTGAACTTCGGGTATTCGGCGCGGCCTTCGAAGAAATTCTTGAAGGCCGTGCCGAGGTTCTTGATGGCCTGCTGCGGCGCGTTCTTCGTCACCTCCAGCATCCATGGGAATGCATCCGGTTTCAGCGCATTCAACTCGCGCCGCAGGGAGGCTTCTGATGGCTTCGGGCCGCACTGGTATTCCTTCCACAGCGCGTATTCTTCCTGCCATCGGCCGCGCGCCCAATTCCACGCGAATCGCGCCGTGCCAGCCGCACGGGAGAAATAGATTGCCTGCTCGGGTGCCGGATCAAGTGCGATCTTATGGGCGAGGATCACGTGGCGTCATCCTCGGTCGCCGAAGCCGCCGCAGCGAGAGCCTTTGCGGCTCGGTTCTTGGCAGCACGACGCCCATACAGGCGGGCGCAGAAGCTGGTGAGGACATCTACCATGTCCTGAACGAGATCGTCTTTCATCTCGGTCTGATCCACCACGACCAGCTTGCGCCCGGAGGCGGACATCGCGGCTTCGATGTATTCAGAGCCAAAGCGGGCGAGGCGGTCGCGGTGTTCCACGACAACCGTATGGACAGACGGATCAGCTAGCAGGCGCATGACCTTGGCGCGGTGTCTGTTCAGGCCAGAGCCGATCTCAGTCACCGACCGCACGACCGTCAGCTTCTCCCGCGAAGCATACTCGGCCAACCGCTCAAGCTGGCGTTCGAGGTCAGATTTCTGATCGGCGCTCGACACACGGGCATAGAGCGCTACGGCCATGACGGCGGGTGCTTGCGGTGGATGAACGAGAACCGTGCCGGTCGCAAGCTGCTCGGCTGGAATAGGCAAAGTGCCATCGCGCCACATGCGCCATGCGGTTTTGTAGGTCAGTCCACTCTCTTTTGCCCATACCGAAAGCTTCATAGGGACGGTATAACACGTCCCTTATGGGTATAAAAGGGTATGTTTTACGGAACAGCTTTTAACCCCGCACGTAGGCTCGCGCTCGGGCGGAAACGGATAGCTCGTCACGTTGGGCCACTGCGCCGAAATTCCGCGCCTCCTGGCCGGGTGCGCGGGTTCCAAGGTGCTGTCGGTGCGGGGCACGTCTCCACCCGGCTCAACGGACGTTTCCGGGCGATCTGGCGGCGGCCCCGGAGGCGTGTCGCCCCAACCCTCGACGCAAACCGCCCCAGCGCCGCCCACAGGCTGCCAAGCGCTGTCCTGACGCACCTCGGCCAACGTGGTGGGGCGGCCGAGGTCTGCACCCAGATCAGCGGGCTGCTGCGGGCGTTCTGCGCGCAGGCCAGCGCGATAGCCGACGCGGTAGGTCCACCCGCCCCAGGCCCAGGCGAATGCGACCGTGAGGGCGTAGGGTATCAGGGTGCTCATACAATTGTCTCCATTTTGAGGCGCGTCGATGCGCGCGGTTTGGTGGGGTTGGTTAGGCTCGTCCCGCCTCATGGCGTTGTCGGAACGTCTCGCGTGTCTCGGGTGCTGTGATGCCGGAGTGGCGAATACCAGCGCGTTCACGCATGTCGTGCACATCGGCCTCGCTCAGAAAGGCGTTTTCCCGGCGCTGTGGTGCCCTATATGGTTCGTCCGCACCATAACCACTGGCGGAACGCAAAACCCTTTCCACGGCTTCCTGTGCCCGTTCTGGCGACATGTCCCGTCCCGGTTGGGGGCCGTCGATTACGATCCGCGCTCGCGGCGACATCTGCCGGATCAGGCTGGCCAAACGCGTCCGCTGGAATTCGGCAAGGGCCGGATTGTCCAAATTAGCGATTTCGCGTCCGCGTCGGTGCCAAAAATCCAGCCATTCGCCATCGCGCTGATCCCATCCGGCGGGCTTGGCGCGGTCATCGGCGATCATCGGCGCGCTGGCCGGGCGGTGGTCGCGCCACCACTCGGCGAGCCTGGCGCGGATGGTGTCGTAGGGCGGAAACCACGGATTTCCCTCGGCCACGTGCGCCAAACTGGCGTCGGTAAACGCGCCGGACGGGAGCGCCGCCCCGAGCAACTGCGCCTCAGTCTCAAATTTGAGCTTGAGGTCTTTGGCCGACAAGTCCGCCGGCAAGTTGCTGATTGCAGCCAGTTTGGCGAGCCATTTGGCAATGATATGAAGGCTTTGCGGGTCGTTCACAGCAGTTTCTCCGGTGGTTCGTGGGTTGGCGTCGGCAGGTCCAGGCCCCAGTCGCGGACGACATCGCCGAGCGCGCTGCCTTGGCCTCGCTTGGGCTTACGGGCTTGAATTTGTTCAGCTTCTCGACGGCACCAGTTGCGCCACGTCGCTGGCCAATCGCACTTGCGCCCGTTTGCGCCTGGCTTGGCGTGCCAGTAGTCGCGGAATTTCGCGGCCACCGACGCGGCATCCAGCCCGCTGGACTGGCACTCCGCGAGGTCGGCCTGGCTCGGCTGCCAGTCGGCTGGCAAGCGACAACCTCGATCATTTTTTTTCGTCTGGGGGCCTGAGCGAAGCGAAGGGGGTTCTTTCTTTCTCCCTCCTCCCTCCTTCCTCTGCAAGAAATTCCGGGAACTGGTGGGTAACTGGTTCCCCACTGGTTCGGAACTTGCGACAGTTGTATCGGTGTGCGGTTCGGAACCTAATCCGTTCATGGCGCCAGGCGGTGGGGAACTGCCCCCATCTTCATCATCATCTGGTTCGGAACTATACCGGCTTCCTTCGGCGTATGAGCGCAGGTTGTCCGGAAGCGGGTGGATAGGGTTCGGCTTTTTTGGGCGTTGCCACTGTTGAAAGTTCCGACAAACACCGTATGTATTCGCGCCGACTTGGAACTGTCGCACCACATCAACGGCCACCAGTTCCGCCAGCAGCGCCGAGATATCCACGTTGTCGGCTGGCAGAACCCGCATTTTGAGCGTAACGGGTTTCCACAGAAACACCCCTCGGTCATCGCACTCATTCCATAGCCCGATCACAAAAAGCCTGGCTGCTATGGAGGCGGAGACATATGCTTCATCCGTCCAGAATCCGGGATGCACGCTGCGGATGCGGGCCATCAGGACATCTGCCCAGGGTTGCCGGAAACCAAGCTGAATACGCATGGGCACGGTGCAAACCATCCCGGTCGATATTCCGTAAAAAACAGGCAAACGGCCCACTTTATTGCTTCAAGCTCGACTGGCGTCGTGACGCCTGAATACGTTCGATTGATGAATGCAGAGATTTTTTCGGATGACCATTCGAACGGGCCATAATCTGCGTAATTGAGAAGCGCAATAACGACGGCAACTGCGGTGGGACCAGCGGAATCTGCGCGCTGGAAAAACTCTGGCATGTGTATGTAGATGGGGGCTTCGATCATGATGCGCGCCTATCTGGAAAAGGCAGCACCAAAGTCAGTTGCGCCGGCTCTCGTTTGCGCACCTGATATTCAAGCTCCGCCACGGCGCAGCATACAGGACATAAATCAACGTGCGCAGTGTTCCGGTCTGTGGATAACTGCGGTCTTGTGAGGATATATCCTCGGTCTTTGCACATGCCACAAGTCATGGCACAGATGCCGCAATAAGGGTGACATGCCGCCGATCAGCGGCTATAAAGAAAACAACCATGCGCCGGACTGCCTTTCCGCGTGTGTCAGGGCCGGGCCAGCGTTTGCACCGCAGGCTCGGCCCGAAAGCGCTACCCTACTCCGACATAGCCCGAGCGTGCAACGCCAAACTGGCGGGCGGGCAACGGTTTCCGGGTGCCTCGGGGATGGCATCGCGGGTGTGGGGGTGATGATCGGGGAAATTGACCTTAACCGCCCCCTCAGCGCCCCGTCCTTGGAAAGCCGGGGAGCTCCTCGTTTTAGAACCCCCACCGCCTTCGCATCTGTGCGACTGCCTGCCGCGTCACCCCTGACCACTGAGCCAGATCGGAGTCAGTGAGCCGGGGGTTGCGCGCAAGCTCGGCGCGGATTTCCACGGCGCGCTGAGGCGGCGCCTGTTTGCGTGGCCGCCCTGCCTTGCCGCGCTGAGGTAGCGGCGCGTCGTCTGGAGGCGGTGGAGGGTTGTCGCCCCAGCGCCGTATCAGGCTGGCGACGCGGCCGGCGGCGAGGGTGTTGGGGGTGTGACCGAGCTCGATCGAGGCGAGCGTGGAGACGGCAACGCCAAAGCGCTGCGCAGCGTGTGCGCGCGTCCAGCCCTGGGCGATGCGCCAGGCGCGGAGATCGGCGGGGGTCATGCGTCTAGGGTCAACTCATCGCCGGGGGAGAGATTGCGTATGCGATAGGCGATAGATCGAAAATCCCGGTCTGCTTCGCCGCTTCGCGCCTGCTGAACGCATTGCTCAGCGAGGCGCCTTGCTTCTGCGAAACCCTTCAAAAATTCTTCAGTTTGTTGCATTTATTTATTTCCTCTTTATTGAACGGATTTCAAGATGAAGCCGCGCCTCACATAAACCGAGCGCGCCATCGTCAGCAGCACATCGCGGAAAGGCTCCGGCGTGGCGTTGCGTATCTCGGTCTTGCGTTTGCCCCCGATCATCGAGACCACGCCCTTCCGCCGCGCATAGGCGTAACCGTGGCGCTTGAGCATGACAGGATCGAGCCGCTGCTTGCCGATGCGCCAGTTCAAGTCGGGGAGATCGCAGTCAACGGCATAGAGCCAGGACGCCTTGCGGGCCGCGTGTCCATACCATCCCTGCTCAACATAGCATGTCCACCCGCCCTCCATGCTGCGCGTCCATCCGGCGCCGCGGGCGGGTTTCGTGAGGCCATGCCACGCCCATGCTTGGGAGTCGGCCGGATGCTCGATTACACCACCCCAGCGGCGCACCGCGGCAAGTGCAGATGCAAAGCAGCCGTTGTCATCGCCCAGTGCGAACTGGTGCGGCCGACGCGGCGAACCATGCCAGAAACGCCCCCAACGCTTGCAGTCGGGATGCGCAACAACCGGGTACGGCCCAACATAGGTGCGCGCATCTCGCGCCTCGGGCCATGGGTCCACGTCAGGCAGCCCGAAATACACACCGCCGTCGTTGACGTGCAGCGCGGCGACCATCACTTCCGCCGTCCCCGCCGCACCGGCTCGCACTCTCCCACCATCACGCCGTCAACCCAGGCGCGGTGTTTGTACTGGACCGCATAGCGCGGCAGATCGGCAAGCACCTGCGCCACGATATCGTCGCCATGACACGCCGGGCAGATCGGCGCGGAGCCGCTCACGTTGCAATCGGCGGAATGCTGGCCGGGCGTCACGTCGCCCTCGGCCCGCGTCTCCCACCCTGCGCCGCGATCCATTTCGATGCGGATGTGTGACATATCACGCGGCCTCGCCGGTTTTCGGATCAATCCTGAGCGCCACGCACGCCATTGCAACGGGGAAGTCATCCGCGCTGCGGTTGGACCACTGAGGAAACAATTCCTCCCAAAGCAAAATGTCGATTGCGATTCCCCATTTGCAGGTCTCAGTCATGCGCCCAAACCCTCCACCCGTCCGCCCCATCGCGTCCGGTGCACCACACATAATGCCGCTCGCCCTAACTGTCAACACCTATTTGCGTATCATCGACAGACATTTTAGGCCGCCCCGACACCCCTACCGCCGGCCGCAGCCCCCACCGACGGCAGATCGCCCATACGCGCTGGTTCGACACGCCTAGCGCCTCGGCAAGCGCGTGCGTCGTCAGGCTCGGGTCTGCGTCGAGCATGTCCATCACGCGGCGCGCTGTGTGACCTGGCGGCTGGTGCTTTCGGCCCATGGCAACAAAATCTCCTCGGGGGCATCATAGGGGTTGACGTTTATTGGTGCAAGAGCTATCTAGGCTGTATCGGGGCGATGGTGCTGCGGCGGATGGAAGATCGGACAATGCTAACCGACTTTGATGAAATCGTCGGACATATGGATGTCCTTGGAAATGTCCGTTGCGGGCCATGCCACGAAGACCGTCGAGTTGTCAGTGCGTTTCGCATATTCTGTGATAACAGCGCGTTCTTTTCCGAAAGATGCGACTGTTGCGGTAATCAACTTATGCAGGAGACATAGCCCATGGCCTACGCAATCACCATCGAAGGTCGGCTTTACGGCTACGGCGAAACCGAATCGTCTGCCTATCGCGACTACACACACCAAACGGCTGGCGCAACGCGGCAGATGCAACAGGCCATGTGGCGCCGGGCGCACGTCTCGCCACTGTCCGACGACGAAGCCAGCGAGGTCGCCGAAATGATCGCCGCGCCCGCAATCCGCTGGGATTAGCGCCTCCCCACCGGATCGCACCTCCACCCCACCAGCCGCCACCCCGGATGCCCCGTCAGCCACGCCAGCGCGGCCTTGTCGCCATCAGCCAGGCATGCGTCCAGGGTCGGCGCCGGCACCCGCACCTCGCGCAAAGGGGCGTGGGCGCGTTGGGCGAGGACGAGCAGGACGAGGAAGGTTTTCATCGGGGCCTCCGCGAGAAACTGCCGGCTTCAGGCGGCAGAGGGATAGCGGTCCGCGCGCCAGCGCGGAGCACTTGCGTTAGGTGTGCGACGGTTGTATATCGTTCTGCATGAGCGCGCAGCCACGATATCGAACCAATGCGGGAGCGGTTTTCAGCCTGAAATACCACCTTGTGTGGTGTCCGAAGTATCGACGGAAGGTGCTGGTCGCTCCGGTTAACGTTCGGCTCAAGGAACTGATCGCCGAGATTGCCGCCGAGCACGAAATGACGGTCCACGCGCTGGAAGTGATGCCGGACCACGTGCATCTGTTCGTCGAGGCTGACCCAACCTTGTGCGTCGCCGAGATCGTGAACCGGATCAAGGGCAGGAGCAGCCGCATTCTGCGACAGGAGTTTGCATCGCTTCGCACGCGCCTGCCGACATTGTGGAGCCGCAGCTACTACGCCGGTTCGGTTGGCGCCGTGTCCGAGGGCGTCGTTCGGCGCTACATCGAAGCGCAGAAAGGCGCCTAACCCGTGAAGCTCGTCGCCTCGATCCGACTGTTCCCCGATGCCGAACAATCGGCGACGCTTCGTGAGACGCTTGAGCGTTGCAACGCGGCGTGCGACTGGCTGGCGGAAATTGGGGCAAGCGCTGGAAAGACGCGGCAATACGATTTGCACCACATGGCCTATGCCGACTTGCGCGCCCGCTTCGGGCTGACCGCGCAAGTAGCAGTCCGGTGCATCGGAAAGGTCGCGGACGCTTTCAAGGTTGGTGATAAGGACGAGACACGCACCTTCCACCGCCATGCCGCGCAGCCCTACGACGATCGTATCTTCCGGTTCTTGCCCGGCCAGGATGCCGTCTCGATCTGGACGCTTGCTGGTCGGCAACGCATTCCGTTCGTCTGTGGCGATCGGCAGCGAGAAATGCTCACCCGCGCCAAGGGTCAAGTTGACTTGATGTTCGTTCGCGGCAAGTGGTTGCTTGCCGTGACGTGCGACGTGGATGAGGCGCCCGCCTATGTCCCAATCAATGTTCGTGGCATTGACTTCGGCGTCGTCAACATCGTGGTAGACGATCTTGGGCGCACCCAAAGCGGCGCACAGATTGATGATGTCCGCCGCCGTCAACACTCCCGCCGCCGCGCCTTGCAGAAGCTCGGCACCCGTTCCGCCAAGCGTGCGCTCAGGCGCGCTTCCGGGAAACAGGCGCGTTTCCAGCGCCACACGAACCACGTTCTGAGCAAAGCAATCGTTCTCGACGCGGAACGCGGCCGGTCTGCGGTTGCCCTCGAAAACCTCGAAGGCATCCGCGATCGGGTCCAGGCCAACAGGCGCCAGCGGAGACGATTGCACAACTGGGGTTTCCACGAACTGCGCTCCTTGATCGAGTACAAGGCGCGGCTGCGCGGCGTCCCGGTCGATCTGGTGGACCCTCGGAACACGAGCCGCCAATGCTCGTGCTGCGGCTTGATCGACAAACGCAACCGGCCAAGCCGGGATGAGTTCAAGTGCATCGGCTGCGGCGTTGCTGCGCCAGCCGACCACAACGCGGCCCTCAACATTCGGCAACGGGCGTTGACGGCCAGGGGCATGGTAGTGCCGCCCCAGGTGGCGATACGGCTTTCGGGCTGTGTCAGCCACAAAGAAAGCCGTCTGCTTTAGCTGACGGTGCATTACTTCAATGCGTCCAGCAAATCGGGCTGCACGGCTTTGATGCACGCCGGCGAAAACCAAAGCGTCTCGCGCAAAGAATTGTCCCGCCCATCGGAGTCGCCCTGAGAGCCATAGCCGCCCTTGGCTTTCCAGCGGAATTCCGACCAATCCGCAGGAAATTCACGCTCGCCAGCGTATCCGGCAAAAACTATCCGCATGTCCGCCCGTCGCCCGGCTTTGATTGCCCAGTCCCGCGCTTCGGCGGCAACGGCCCGGCAATCGTGGCTGTAAACCGTGCTGCGGTTGTCAACGCCGTAAGGCGGGTCGAGAAACACGCCTGTCATCCCGTGCCCCCATGTCACGCTTTGGCCGGTAACACGCGACCAATCCCCGCACGCCACGCGTACGCCACGGAGACGCTCGGACAGCGCCTCCATCCAAGCCAGGATATACGTGTTGCGGCGGTTGATGCCCCGCCCCGCAGAAAGGTGCGGGAGTTGCCTGCCCTGCCACCGCTCGCAATCCCATTCCCAAGGCCCTTCGCCCAAACACCAGCCTGACCCGATCCAGGCGCACGCGCCCCACAGCCACCAGCCCGCCACCTGGGAGTCAAAATGATCCGGGTCGCCCTCGCACCGCGCGATGCGCTCGCGCCCTGTCGTGACCAGCCAAGCGTGGCGGCTTTGCAAATCGGCCTCGTTGACCGGCCAATCCGCATGGTGCGCTACCGCGCCAGGATCAACCTTCACCGCGCGCCAGAAATTGCACAGGAAATGGTCCACGTCGTTGACCGTCTCGGTCTGCGGCGCATGCGGACGAGCCAGTAACACCGCGCCTGATCCGAAAAACGGCTCGACATAATTCGCAACGTTACCAAGTCGCGCCCATACCTCAGAGGCCACAGAACGCTTTCCGCCAAACCACGGAAACGGCGCGACAAGAGCCTCAGCGTTCATCCCGCCGCTGCGCATCGCACACCCCAAGGCCAGCACGCCCAAGAGCACCACGCCCGCGTGCGCCTGCCCCGAGCCAGCGCGAACAGATCGCACACCTCGCCTTCATCGCCTGGCGCAATCGCCACCGGCAGCGCGATTTCGCCGCAGGTTTCGCACGGGCGCGGTTCCAGGGCAGGAAGATCGTGGTCACTCACGCCATCGTCCTCCCCACCATCGGCACACCCCACCCCCGCAGCGCGCGCTCCACCTCATCCACCGACCAGCACACCGCAACGCGCGCACCGGCCATCTGCATGGCCACGTGCATTTTGTCCTGAGCAGTTGATGTGTCGTTCTTCCCGGCTTTCAGTTCAATCCAGCCCACGCCGCCGCGCCAACAGATGTGGAGATCAGGCACGCCAGGCCGAACCCCTTTGGCTTTGTTCCGCGCGCCGTGTGGGTCGAAAGTCTTCCCCGTCCGAGCGTTGCGCATCATCCTGCGCGCACCACTCTCCTGCTGGATCGAGAACCAAACAACCCCATCGCGCGATGGCTCGCCAGCATCCACGCCGAGCAGCGCCGTCATGTGTTTGCGCACCGCAACATGCAGAACGTCCTCTGGTTTCGGACCCCGCTTCCCAGGAGCGCGCTTGCGCTTCGCCTTGCACTGCGATGCCGGCGTAATCCCATGGGCGATCAACACCGCGTCAATCTCTGCCTGGGTCAGCGGCGGGTCTCCGGGGTAACCGCGGGTCATGTGCGCCTCAAAATGGGTGCCGTCTCTCCGGCTGTCACCGCTATCCGGCTATTGGATCGTGCGGTTAGTCCTCAGTAAGCGCCGGATGCCTCGGGTTGCTGCGGCAAGATTGCTTCCCGTTTCGGTGTGGTTTTTGTCGTTCCCAGACTGTGCCTGCCCCGAAGACCTCGTTATTCCGCGTCCAACTCATCCCCATGCGGCCGATGATGCACGTCCACGCCGTATTTGGAAGGTTTTGTCCAAATAAATTCGCGGATGCCAAGCTTGTCCGCCGCCTCGTTGACTTCGTGCCACGTCACGTTGAAAATCGTCATCTCAGAACCTTGTGGTATCATCGACAGCGACATCGCCACAGGCATATCAGCCTGCGGCACAGTGCCCACCGGCACAGGCGCCGGCACCAGCTTCGGCCCGACCGGCACCTTGATCTTCGCGGCGCGCGGCTGGCGCGGGTTCTTGTTCGGCCCACGCGGACGCCGAGCGGGGGGCGCAGGGGGCGCATCCACTTCCGCGCTCGTCACATCCGCGCCGCCGCCGACACTGACGGGCTCGGGATAATTTTCACTTGGCTCTTCGAAGGTCGCAGGCGCCGGGATATCGGATACCAGACTGATATCAGGCGCCGCTTTTGCATGTGCGGTTCGTGCCATATCGTGTGATCCTTTTTGGTTATGTGCAGCACGCAACAGATAACAGATTGATGTTTATTTGCAATAGCAAAATGCGCGCTATTTCCAATATCCGCGATAAAACCCGATGGCAACCACCACCAGGTTGATCGCAATCCAACATGCGATAAGCCACCATGCGAGAGCCATCACGAATTCCTCGCCGGCTCGTAAGCAAGCGCACAATGCTTGCTGCAATATGGTTTGTTTGCTACAGCCCCATCTGTGCACTGGATGTAGGCAAACCGCGTCACCCCATCGCGCCACTCGCATTGCCGCGCCGATCTGCGCCGAGAAATTATCGGAGTATCGACAATTGGCTCAATATGTGCGGGGGGCGGTGCGCTGTTCCCAACATACAACGGCGACGGAAACGGAACAGGTTTCGGTTTCGCGCGTGATCGCCTGGGTTTTACCCCGCAATGCCTAATCGGCGACGGGCGAGCCGGCAAATTTAGCCGACGACGCTTGCCGATAACAGCGCCCTTGGAACATCCAAGCAAATCGGCAATCTGTTGAGACGACGTTCCAGCCAGCCACGCCTCCGTAAATATGGCAATCTGCCGCTCCGTCCATGGAAAATCGTTCGCGCTCACGGCATCACCGCATCGGCTTGGCGCTCGAACTCCTGCGCGGCATCGGCAAAATGCCAGGGGATCGGCGCATGCGAATCGTGCGTGGCCGCGAAAAATACGGCCCAGCAATCCCGCGCCTCACCCAGCAGTTGTGCGCGCAGAAATTCCGTGTCACGTGCTTTTCTGTCCGCTGGCCGACCATGCGTCGCGTTGCGCAGAAACGCAGGGTCTTCCTCGGGCGGGCGATGTCGGCGCGTCACGGCAGTCCGCCCAGCATGGTGAATTTCCGCTCGACCCGAGGCCGCATCCACCGGGGCATTTCCTCCACCGCCGCTGGCTTTCGGATCACGGTCACCGCGCTCTCACGCTCGATCCGCGGCGGGGGGATACACGTCACGCGCGGGCGCGACTCCATCGGCACCACGGCCACGCTGTCCCGCAATTTCTGCATGCGCCGCCGCACTGCCTCGCGGGTTGCGCGCGGCCCCGGCAGATCGTTGATCATGCGCGATGCAATCGTGAGCTTGACGCCAGCGTCAAACGCCTGTTGCAGCACTGCGAGGCGATCCGCGGTCCACGGGCTGCACTCCGACCGCACAAACCCGAACGGCAAAATCCCGCGCTTGCGCAAGCTCAGCAGTTGGCTTTTGACGGTGGTCACCGGGCACACGAGCGCATCCGCGATTTTCGTCGCGCTCGCACCATTGCGGTGCATCGCAATGAGCGTGGCAATGGCTTGATCGGTCAGCACGCGATACATGGATGTCCTCCAGCTACTGGCGCGGCGCGCAACGAAAAATTCCGCGCACCCAGAGGCACGCGACGCAGATGCTGAGGAAAAGCCACACAACGGCCACCAGTAGCAAAATCATCCTCGTCCTCCCCAAAATTTACACACGCAATATCCGACCCCGGCCATCCACACGCAGGGCCACACCAGCCACCAGGCCGCAGCGCTTGGCTGGCGCTCGGGGCGATGGCGGTCTTGGTCTGGGTCCATGCCATCAAAGGGCATTTTGGTGCCCCTCTCGCAGCGCGTGCAGCGCGGAAACGATCCGGTCATAGACATCCAGCGTCACGCTGGTCTCGCCGCGCTTCCACCGCCCGAATGTACTCGTAGCAATTCCCGCCGCGCGGCAAAGCGATGCGATTGAACCATCCGCCCTTCTGACGGCAGCCTCGATTTCCTGGGGTGTCATGCGTGCGTCCATGCGGGCAACATGGGGGTAAGAAATTTTGCCGTCAAGTGCAAAAATGCTCTTGCGCCCCGCCCAAATGAGTGCATAAATGCTCATACCAACACCGGAGACGCCCGATGCCGACATTCGCCATCAAAAACCGCTGGACAGGCGCCGTCCAATACACGTGCGAACTGACCGCAGAAGCGGCCGGATTGAGCGCAAGTCTCCAACTGGGATTTGCCGTAAAATCGGCTGTTGCCAATGGCGCGGACCTGAGTTGCGCGGACCTGTATGGCGCGGACCTGGGTGGCGCGGACCTGGGTGGCGCGGACCTGTATGGCGCGAACCTGGGTGGCGCGAACCTGCGTGACGCGAACCTGCGTGGCGCGGACCTGGGTGGCGCGAACCTG
>Ga0116226_10003768_pt1 | contig 13377 bp, 3 predicted proteins | sample S1TSphfallax_FD_89692 | JGI IMG/M metagenome (GOLD analysis project Ga0116226, IMG submission 89692) | Host-associated microbial communities from peat moss isolated from Minnesota, USA - S1T2_Fa - Sphagnum fallax MG | ecosystem: Host-associated > Plants > Peat moss > Unclassified | place: USA...
CTACCTGTTGGGCTGATTTTTGCTTGTTAGCTAAGGTGCTTAATGTCCGCCCTGGGCCAACCTCCAAAAGAATTCGCTTTGGCTGTTGCAGCAATTCGGCAATTCCCTCGCTAAAGCGTACTGTTTGTCGTAAATGTCTTGCCCAGTATTCCGGGTCTGTTGCTTGTGCTGTAGTTATCCAAGTACCAGTGACGTTAGATATAAAGGGAATTTTTGGAGAATTGAGGCTGGCTTTGCTTAACTGCTCTCTAAATGGCTCTACAATTGAGTCCATCATTTGCGAATGAAAAGCATGGGAAGTATGCAGACGACGACAGTCAACACCTTGTTCGGTCAATTGGTTTTGTAAATCATCAACCGCTTGTTCCAATCCCGAAACCACGCACATATCTGGTGCGTTGATTGCAGCTAGAGAAAGTTTTTCGCCTAGCAAGGGTTGAATTTTTGGCACTGATAGTGGAACAGCCATCATTGTTCCCGATGAAAGTTGCTGCATCAGTCGTCCTCGGTTGGCTACGAGGATTAATGCGTCTTCTAAGGAGAACACACCAGCAATGCAAGCTGCGACATATTCTCCAATGCTGTGACCAATCATTGCAGAAGGACGGATACCCCAAGCCATCCACAACTGAGCCAAGGCGTATTCAACTACAAATACTACGCTTTGGGTAATATGAGTTTGTTGTAGTTGCTGTGTAGCCGCTTCCGTCTGCTGATGGGGATACAATAATGTCCGGAGGTCTAACTTCAGATAGGATTTGAGAAATTCACAACAGTAATCAACCTGTTTGCGGAAAATGGTCTCAGTCTCGTATAGTTCTCTACCCATGTCCACATACTGGGTACCCTGTCCGGGAAACATAAATGCAATCTGTTGCCCAGAGGGTTCGGTGAATTTGGTGAAAACCCCTTCTGAAACAGGCATTTCTAAGACTGTGACTGCATCGTTAAGGTTTTGACAAACTAACATCCGGCGATGGTCAAAAGCTCGACGGCCTACACCAAGGGTATGAGCCACATCAGCTAAGTTGAGATGGGAATGCTGTTTGAGATGATTAGCCAGATTCGCCGTAGCTGTTTCTAGTGCCGATTCGGTTTTTGCAGAAAGAACTAACAGATGATATTTCCTCCCCTGCTCCCCCTGCCTCCCCTGCTCCTGCACAGGGGCTTCTTCGAGAATCACATGAGCATTGGTACCGCCAATCCCAAAGGAACTAACCCCCGCACGACGAGGAGTACCGTTCGACTTCCATTCCGACAGCGTGCTGTTAACATAAAAGGGGCTGTTAGCAAAATCAATTTGGGGATTAGGCTGCTCAAAGTGTAAGCTGGGTGGTATCTGCTGGTGTTTAAGTGCGAGAACAGTCTTGATTAAAGCAGCAATACCAGCCGCCGCATCTAAGTGTCCGATATTGGTTTTTACTGAAGCGATGGCTACGCCCGGAGCAGGCATCGCACAATAGTTTTGACTATAGTTATTTTTGTTAGTAGGGCGAAAAGCTTGTGTCAGCGCAGCAATTTCAATGGGATCGCCTAAAACTGTGCCAGTGCCATGAGTTTCTACATAGCTAATTGTCTCAGATTCAACCCTAGCCATTGCAAGGGCCTCGGCAATTACTTTTGCTTGCCCATCTACACTAGGAGCCGTAAAACCAACTTTTAAAGATCCATCGTTGTTAATGGCTGAACCTTTAATTATAGCATGAATACAATCTCCATCTGCTAGAGCATCTTCTAACCGCTTTAAAACTACAATACCTACGCCGTTACCGCTAATAGTTCCTTGAGCTTTGACATCAAAAGCACGGCAGTGTCCATCGGGAGACATAATTCCCCCTTGCTGATAGCGATAACCAACTTTGTGTGGCACTTGGATCGAAACACCACCTGCCAGAGCAATATCACTTTCACCATTCAGTAAGCTTTGGCAAGCTAAATGAACGGCAACTAATGAAGTCGAGCAAGCAGTTTGGACGTTAATGCTTGGCCCCTTGAGGTTTAATTTATATGAAACATAGGTAGGCAGAAAATCTTGACTATTGCCAATGGAAATTCGGTAACTGCCCACTGATTCTATAATTTCGGGTTGTGTATAAAGTTTGGACAAAAAATAAGTGTTTAAACTACTGCCCGCATAAACACCAATCCGACCTGCATATATTTCAGCATCGTAGCCGGCTCCTTCAAGAGCTTCCCAAGCACACTCTAAGAATAAACGGTGTTGTGGGTCAGTGATTTGGGCTTCTTTCGCAGAAAAATCAAAGAATGCAGCATCAAATAACTCAATATCTTCTAATACAGATCCAGCTTTTACATACTGAGGTTGACTCAGCATGGCTGGGTCAATGCCAGAAGACAACAATTCTTCATCACTAAAAAAAGAAATTGATTCAACACCATCTCGGAGATTCTGCCAAAACTGTTCGATATTTTTGGCTCTAGGAAAACGACCAGTCAGACCAACGATCGCTATTTCATCGAGGCTTTCAAATGCATTTGATTGATTCATCAGAGCCTCCTCCTACTGGCTTTTTTCTTGATGTTTTTGTCGGAGTTGTCTTTGTTGCTTCTGAGATTCTCTACGAGTCTTAACTAAATCAGGGCTTGGTTGCAAATCAGGTTTCTCTGCTAATTGTTGACTCAAATGTTTTGCCAAGGCGCTGATCGTTGGATATTGAAACATTTCAACAATTGCTATATCTTTGTTAAGACTTTGATCCAGTTTGCTGTGTATCTGAACCATCAGCAACGAATGACCACCGAGATCGAAGAAATTGTGATGTATACCTACTTTATCAAGATGAAGGACTTCTTGCCAAATTATAGCAATAATTTGCTCAAGTTCAGTCTCAGGAGCCACAAGATTTTCTTCCAGATTCAGCTGGGGCTGATCGGGTAGCACCTGACGATCTACCTTGCCGTTGGGCAACAGTGGCATTTCCTTGAGCAGAACTAAGGCTGACGGTACCATATATTCAGGCAGATGATCCAACAAATAGCGGCGAAGTTCACTAATGAGAATAGTTACCTGCTGATTGGGAACCAAATATGCCACGAGGCGTATATCCTGAAGTTTGTCCTTTTGGGCTATAACTACAACCTCCTGCACCTCTGGATGTTGACCCAGTACCGCCTCAATCTCTCCCAGTTCAATACGATAACCCCGGATTTTAACCTGCTGGTCAAGCCTTCCGAGAAATTCAATGTTCCCATCGCCTAGATAACGAGCTAAATCCCCTGTCTTGTAAAGGCGCATTCCTGGGCGATCGCTAAATGGGTTAGGAATAAACTTTTCGCTAGTTAAGGCGGCTTGGTTGAGATAGCCTCTAGCTAAACCATCACCACTGATATAAACTTCGCCGATAACGCTAATGGGGACAGGTTGCAAATGAGAGTCAAGTAGATAAATCTGCGTATTAGCAATGGGTTTACCAATCGATACTTGGGCTTGGATTTGTTGAGAAGGACAAGGATATACACTACTCCAAACTGTGCCTTCTGTTGGCCCATATTCATTAAATAAAGATGGTTTTGATGGCAATTGGTGATGACGTTCTACTAACTCTGTTGGACAAGATTCACCAGCAACAATGACGGTGCGAAGTGATGTTAATTGTTCCGGTTTTGCCTCCTCCAATAAAAGAGTATACAGAGATGGAAGGCTTAATAGATGGGAGACATGATTTTTGACGATTAACTCTAATAGTTTGGGAATTTCCAGTTGTAATCCTTCTTGAGGAAGACAAAGAATTCCTCCCGAACAAACAGTCCAAAAAAGACCAGCCACAGAACTATCGAAAGCAAAGGAAGAAAGTAATAAAAAGCTGCTAACAGGTTCTTGATAGTAAATAATCCGCGCAGTTGTGGAGTTTACTAAGTGGCGATGGGCAATCTGCACTCCTTTGGGTTTACCTGTAGAACCAGAGGTGTAAATGACATAAGCTAAGTTTTCACTATGGGTTTTGATTGGGGGATTTTCTTGACTTTCCTGAGCAATAATTTCCCAAGCCGTATCCAAGCAAATTGTTTGGGCGTTGTGGGCTGGTAAACCCGAAAGCAGTCGTTGCTGAGTCAATAATACTGGCGTTTTGGTATCTTGTAAGATGAAGGCTAAACGCTCTGATGGATAATTGGGGTCGAGGGGAATATAAGCTCCACCAGCTTTGAGAATGCCCAGGATACCAACAATCATTTCGAGCGATCGCTCGACACAAATTCCCACCAATACCTCTGGCCCCACTCCGAACCTTTGTAGGTAGTGTGCCATTTGATTAGCACGAGCGTTTAGTTCACGGTAGGTAAGTTTCTTGTCAGAAAATGTCACCGCAATGCTGTTTGGTGTCCGCTCAACTTGTTCTTCAAATAACTGGTGAATACAGTTGTCTTGTGGGTAGTCAGTCTGTGTTTGGTTGAACTCAAATAGAAGTTGATGTCGGGCGCGATCGCTTAAAATTTCTAATTCATTGATTGCAGCTTCTGGATGATATGTGGCACTTTCTATCAAGTTGTGAAATTGCTCGGCTAAATCGAGAATATCCTGTGCAGAAAATAAGTTAGAGTCATAATGAAATTCTGAACTTAAAAAATCATCTTTGGGTCTACAAGAGAGTTTGATGTGGAAACGTTCAGTACAGGTATAAAGCTGATGAATGCTAAACGATATATTACCTGCACAATGCCGCGTATTTTCTTCAGCAAAATCAAAGCCCACAGGTACAAAAGGTAAAATATCTGATTTCGGATCTACTCCTAATATTTGTTCCCAAGTAAAACACTCCTGCCATTTGGAGATAGATTCTACAGACTCATGAAGTTGCTGCCAAATTTGACTGAATCGCAAGTTATCTTCTAAATAACAATGAAGTGGTAAATATTTAGCAAAAAGTCCTAATGCTCCTTGGAGTTCTTCATATTTTCTCCCATCCACTCCAGTAGCAACAATCATCTCAGATTGTCCGCTCAATCTCTTGAGCAGAACCAGCCAGCAAGTTAGATAAAAGATAGAAGCAGAAGTATTATACTTCTCGGCTAATGCTTCAATATTCGCTACTAATTCCGGGGAAATAATTGAATTTACTAATTCTGGTTGAAATTTCTGATTTTCAGAGATATGTTTTTCATAAGGAAACCTTGTATGTGTAATAGCAGAGAAATCTTGCTGTTGCCAATATTTTCTTCCTATTTGCGTTTCCTCTGCTTCCAGTATTTGATTTTGCCATTCTGAAAAATCTGCATACTGTAGCGGTTCTTCAGATAATTCCTCGGCAACATTTCCTAAGTAAGAAATAGCCAGTTCTTGCAATAAGCAATTGATACTAACACTGTCTGCACACAGAGCCGGCAAACTGATAAATAATAGATATTTTTCTGGCGAAAGAGTTACCAGTGATGTATGTAAAATTAAACCTTGCTCAAAGTCAAAAAACTGCTGGTGATTTTTTTGAAATATCGCTGCAATTTTTGCCTCTTGTTCTTGAGGGTTAAAATTACTAATATCATGCTTATTATCTAATATAACTTTCCTATTTGTAATTACCTGCATTGGAATAGTCATTCCAGGTAGACAAGTAAAACTGGTGCGAAGGATCTCATGACGATTGACAACATCTTGCAATGCCAATTCTAAATTATTGATATTAACATTACCTGCAATTAAAATTGCACAATCGTTACGATAAGCCCAACTTTGATCGAGTTGTTGTAGTAACCAGAGATGTTCTTGTTGAGGTGAAAGTCTAAACCCCTCCATACTTTCTACTTGCATATTTATACCTCGCTGTTAGTTAGGGATTTCCAGAAAATAAATTATCCAATTTCACTCCTTCAAAACGAGTGTACCTCCCTGCCTATATAGCAATGGGATACTTTTTTAGTTGTAAGTCCCTTAGATATTTGGGGGTGTATAAGGTTCAGCCATTCCGACCAAAATTTTTCTGGGAGGAACAAATGGCTTACGGGCGTGTATTGATAACATATTATCCAGCATCAATAAATCTCCTTTCTCCCAAGAAAAAGTGACCATTTCTTGTTGATAAGCTGCTTGCAGTTCAGCTAACACTGATGGCTCAATTGCAGAACCATCACCGTAATATGTATTAGTTGGCAAATCTTCTTCTGGCAAGTTTCTTAAGAACGAATCACGGATTGTTGGTTCCAGTGTAGAAACGTGAAAAAAAGTTGCGTGATTGAACCAGACCACTTCACCTGTTTGAGGATGTTTGAGAACAGCTGGCCCAACTTGTCGAGTTCTTAAGCGATCGCCTGCTTTCCATTCAACCTCAATACCATTGGTTTGGCAATACTCCTCCACCTTGGTTTTGTCTGTTGTTTGAAATACAGTTTGCCAAGGAAGACCAAATCCATCGCCAAAGTTACGCATATACATGACTTTCTTTTGAATGAAGCGATCGCGTATATTTGAATCAATCCGCTCAAAAACTTTTCGACAACTACCAATTGGAGTTTCTCCCCCCTGTGCTGCTGGACTCATACAAAAAAAGAAGATTTTCAACGGAAAGGTAGGAGAGTAAGCGTGTTCATTGTGAGGAAAGATACTTTGCTCAGCGGGGTAATCCGTTGAAGTATAAATTCTCCCACCTACTTGAGTTCGTGGAGATGCCCGATAACGATACTCCATCGCTTCTTGACAAATTGCGGCGATGATTTGCTCAAATTCTTCGATTGACTTGACTTTAAAATCCCTAAACAGTATCGCCCCATATTTTAATAATTCGGCTTTCAAAAATTCCCGATTATTCTTTGCCCAGTTTTGCAGATCCACTCCTTTCACATTAGGCTTAATCACCAAAGGAAAATTATTTCCGGGCTGGAGAAACTCAGTTTTTATTAAGTCTTCTGGAGATATATTGACAGCTTTACGTCTCACAGAACCTAGAGATTCAATTTTTGTCATGATTTGTATTTTCTGATGTTGATTCTGACTTTTCACGGTATCTGGAAAACCTCTCTCTAAATCTCTCTCCTAAAAGGAGAGAGACTTTGAATTTTCCCCCTTCCCTACGAGGGAAGGGGGTTAGGTTTTCCGTGGCTTTTCCACATAACCTGAATTATCAGATGTTGACTGTCTGCTGTTAGCTTGACGTTTAACGTTCCTTAATTTCTGCTGGATAGTATTTTGATAAACTTGCTCTTTAGCGAGATGCTGTTGCTTATTTAGTTGATTTATAACTGCTTTTAACTCACTCAATTTAGCTTCTGGGTGTGTCACAATCTCGGCTAGAAGTGCTGCAAAGTTTTTCGATAACCGAACAATGGTGTCTCGATCAAATAAGTCAGTGCTATATTCCCATATCCCAAATATTCCCTGCTCTGTCTCGTTTAATTCCAACAGCAAGTCAAACTGTACTGTTTTGTTTTCGACCTTCAATGAGTTGATAGTTAGACCAGGAAGTTCTAAAGATGGGGTTTGAGTATTTTCTAAAACAATCTTGACTTGAAATAGCGGTGAGCGGTTCAACTCGCGTTTTGGATTTAGAGCATCTACCAACTTGTCAAAAGGTAAATCTTGGTGAGCATAAGCCTCCAAAGTTATTTCGCGGACTCGTTCTAATAATTCTAGAAAAGTAGGATTTTTTGATAAATCTGTACGTAATACTAACTGGTTAGCAAAGAACCCAATCAATTTTTTAGTCTCGGCTTGATTGCGGTTAGCAATATCAGTACCGATAACGATATCTTCTTGACCACTGTAGCAGTACAGCAAAGTCCCAAAAGCTGCCAGCAGGATCATAAATAGGGTGATGCCTTGCCGCTGATTCAGAGTCTTGAGCTTCTCAGATAAGGTTTTGGGTAAAATTAGGGCTTCCCTTGCTCCTGAGAAAGTCTGAATTGTTGAGCGGGGGTAATCGTTAGGGAGTTCTACAACAGGTAATTGACCACCTAGCTGCTGCTGCCAGTAAGCAAGTTGAGTTTCTAATTGCTCTTTCTGAAACCACTGTCGCTGCCAAACAGCAAAATCTGCATACTGAATAGATATTTCTGAAAGCAGAGAAGGTTTGCCAACAGAAAAAGCTTTATACAAAGTTGCGATTTCGTGAATCAGCACACCTATAGCCCAGCCATCAGCAACAATGTGATGCATAGTCAACAACAATGCATATTCTGCTGTTGCCAGTTGTAATAAAGTAACTCGCAGCAAAGGCCCTTTGGTTAGATCGAAAGGCTGTTGGGCTTCTTCACTCGCCAGTCGCAAAACTTCAGCCTCCCTCTGATTTGGAGAGAGTTCTTGTAAATCTACAACTGCTAATGTAAACCTTGAACTTGGAGCAATCACTTGTAGAGGTTGTCCATCAACTACTGTGAATGTAGTTCTTAAAACTTCGTGTCGTCTCACAACTTCATCAAAGCTTTGCTCTAGCGCCGTCACATTGAGGCATCCTACAATACGCATCGGTTGAGAGATGTTGTAGGCGCTATTCCCAGGTTGTAACTGATCGACGAACCACAGCCTCTGCTGGGCAAAGGATAGGGGAAATGAGTTAGACTCTCGACTTTGAGGAACTATTTGCGATCGTGAGAAGACTTGCCCTTTTTTATTATTAAGCCGTTGTGCTAGAAGTTTAAGTTTTTCTGGTGAAAGATCGGCAATCCGTTGCGAGAGATCACTCATTTTAATTCCCTACCTCTACCTTTGCTGAGATACAATATGGTCTTTTCAATTATGGATGCAATCCACTTTTATCTCTCTCCTAAAAGGGGAGAGGCTTTGAATTTTACTCCCCTTCCCTTGTAGGGAAGGGGCTGGGGGTTAGGTCTGTGTTCTATGCAATTGAGAACCACTATATCATTTTAAATCCAGTGAATTAATTCTGCGAAGTAATTATTGTGTATACCTCATTTTCTGATAGTTGTTCAATATCTGCTAAAGCTTTAGCTAATTCTTCTACATTCGTTTGTTCAGCGAGTTTTTTGACAATAACTTCAGCTAATTCAGCTACCGTCGGGCTGTTAAAGAAGCCTTTATAAGAAAGTTCTACTTGGAAAACTTTGCACAGTTGAGAAACCAATTGAGTGGCAAATAAAGAATCTCCTCCTAATTCAAAGAAATTATCGTGGATGCCCACTTTTTCAATACCTAAAAGTTGTTGCCAAACCTCAGCAAGGTTTTGCTCAATTTCATTACTAGGAGCAACATAAGTATTCGCCAACTTAGGGCGGGGGTGAGTTGCTTTGGATTGGCTCAACTGAGCTAATTTTTCCTCTAAGGACTCAACAGATTGCTTTGGTTTAATTAAGCTGAGAAAATCTTGTGTTGAGACGATGATCTGAGGAACTGTGCTGCTGCATAAAATTCGCTTAAACGCCTCTATGCCCTCAAAAGCCACCATTCCTGCTGTCAATTTTTCTCCTGTGATTTCCTGATGCCGTGCTTCGACAGCAACGGCCATTCCTACATTGTTCCATCTATCCCAGTTAATAGACTTAATGAATTTCCATGTTCCATATTGAGAGGCACTGTATTGAGCAAAGGAGTCAAGAAAAGCATTTGCAGCAGTATAATCTAGCATTCCAGATGTGCCAGAAAACGAACTCAACGATGAGCAGAGTATAAAGAAATCCAGTTTGCTCTGTTGGAAGAGAGTTTCAAGTACTCGTGTTCCTTGTACTTTCGGTGCCATCGCACTTGTGACAGTTTCTTTTGTGGTGAGTTGCATCATCCCTCCCCCGTAAACTGCGGCTGCATGAATTACCCCATGAATCTCACCAAATCGCTGACTGGCTTTTTTAAGCACTACTGACATCTGTTGAAAGTTGGTAACATCGGCGCTAACTATCATTACCTCTGCACCGAATGCCTTCATCGCCTGCAATTTTTGGATCTTCTGGCTGATACTATCCTGCTGGTCATGAGTAGATAACCATTCAGACCACTCATCAAGGTCAGGAAAAGCTGAACGCCCCAGTAAAATCAGTTTTGCTTGTACAGTCTGTGCTAGATATTCTGCCAGTAGCAGACCGACACCCCCTAATCCACCAGTAATTAGATATACTCCTTGTTCTCTGAGGTGGAGATTTTCGGTAATAGTTTCATGTAGTTGAACAGGTTCAAAATCTTGTACCCAGCGATTACGTCCACGATAAGCAATAACTTGGTCAGATATAGGGGTTGTAAGTTCTGCTATTAGCGCTTTGATGAGTTGTTCTTCTTGCCCACTTTCTAGTACAACATCAATACTGCGACAGGTTATATTTGGGTACTCTAGCGGCATAACCTTGCAAGTTCCAAGAACCAGTGCCTTTTCTGGACACAGGATTTCTGAACCTGTGACTTCGTGTAAATTATTGGAGACAATGCCAATCTCGAAAGCATCTGTTTGATTATTTTCTGCGTAGACGCGCAGCGCCTTGTCGTCAGACATCGCCTGCCCCAAAAACAATAGACTTGACCAACCTAAAGCTTCAATTACTGAGTTGGTGTCAGTATTTGGTGTCACACTCCACAGATGAACAATCCTTTTTGGGATTTTACCTAAAGTCCGAAGTTCTTTGAATAAGTTGTTGTAGTCATCCTCTTTTTCAGGGTTAATTGTATATGTGCCTTCAGGATATTCGCTATTCTGGTGAAATTGCTCTCCAACTTTGACGGTAATAACATCTTGATTCTCAAGTAATAGTCGTTTTACCAACTTTTCACCCAAGCCGCACTCATCTACAAACACTAACCAGCATCCTGCTTTTCCCTCAAGTCCAGCTTGAAAAGGCTGTGGTGGCATGGTACGCTTCCAGGAAGGGATGTAAAACCAGTCAGTAATATCTGACTTTTTAGCCAATAAGTCTTGGTATTGCTCTTTAGGAGCTTGCTTTGTGACGGTAAATGCTGTAAGTGCTGAGTCAGTTACCGATGCAGCAATCTGAGCCACCAAAATCTGTTCGCCGAAAGCTTCAGTTTCAGAGACAGCTGCTACCTCAACGAACCCATGAGAACGTAGTGCATCCTGCCACTGCTCCTGTGATAAAAATGGATTCCCACGGCTGCGTCCTTCATCCTCTAACGGATTCATTAGCAGACCATCAGTGATATCAAAGTCTAATTTTGGTTGAGTTATTTCCCACAATAGCAGGAATCCTCCAGGAGCTAATAGCGATCGCACATTCTCCAGAGTTTTTGTTATATTCCTGGTTACATGCAACACATTGACCGCTACTACCACATCAAAACTTTGGTTATTGAAACCTTGTTCAGACGGAGGTTTTTCAATATCTAGAAAACGATATTCAACAAATGGATAAGCGCTAAACTGCTGTTTGGCCTTATTCAAAAACAAACCACCTACATCTGTAAAAGTATAGTTGGTAAGTTCAGATGGCAACACAGGCAGCAATTCTGTTGTAGCAAGACCCCTTCCACCACCAATTTCTAGAATTCTCAGGTTGACATTTGGCGGTAATAACTTTACTACCTGTTCTATACCTGTCCGCATGATCCCTTTTAAATGGGTATTCAGAGGCAATTCTGAATTTGCAATTTTTGGTTCGTTGTCTCTTACAGCAAAGTACAACTCTAACGGTTCTTTTTCACCAATTAGTACATCCGGCAGATTCTCACCACATTCCCGGACGATATTTATAGCATGGGGTGTATCTATGCATTTGATTTTAACTTCTTCTATCAGAGCATTAATAAATGCTATAGAACAGGGAACAAGGTTTGTAAATAAATCCTTTTCTTGTTGCAATTGACCTTGTTCTACGAGTACATCTAAAAAGCGACACAACAATTGCCGATAACGAGGAATAATTTTAAATTGTTCACACAGCGCCTCAAAAGAATACTGTTCATTAACGTTCCTAAAAGCACCTAAACGCTGGAGGGTGAGGTTTATGTAAGCAGTACACAAACGATTTAAACACTGTTTATTCAGCAAATAAGTTTGCGCGTCTAACGTGGCGATGCTAGCACTAGCTTGTATTTGACAAGCCTCTATGAGAGATTTACTTAACTCAACTGCCGTTTGTCTTGGCTGTTTTCGTGCTTCAATCCAGTAACGTTGACGCTCAAATGGATAGGTCGGCAAGGGGATATGATAGCGTTGCTCATGAGCATAAAAATTAGACCAGTCTACTTTGACACCAGCAAGCCAGAGTTGCCCCAAGGAGTTGAGTAAAAATGCTACATCCGACTGTTGCTCTTGGGGATGGCGGATTGAGGTTAGTACCACCACTTGATCTTTATGATGTTGCTTGACAAAATTACTTAAAGTCCTTCCGGGGCCGACCTCTAAAAAGATGCGCTCTTGTGTTTTGAGTAACTCAGTTATCCCTTCGCTAAAGCGCACTGTTTGCCGTAAGTGCTTTACCCAATATTTAGGGTCTATTGCTTCTGCTACAGTGATCCAAGTGCCACTGACGTTAGACATAAACCCAATCTTCGGGGGATGAAGTTGGAGTTTTTGTAACTGCTCTGTAAATGGCTGGAGAATTGGCTCCATCATGGGAGAATGAAAGGCATGGGAAGTATGCAGCCTCCGACAGGCTACACCTTTGGTTTGTAACTGCTGTTGCAATTGTGCGATCGCTTCAGTTGCACCAGAAACCACGCAGTAAGCAGGCCCATTGCTTGCGGCTAAAGACAGTTCCCTATTTAGTAATGGTTGGATCTCTGCTTCGGGAAGTTGGACAGAAAGCATTTCCCCATTGGGGAGTTGCTGCATGAGTCGTCCTCGAATTGCCACTAGCATTAGAGCATCTTCCAGCGAGAAAACTCCAGCTAAGGTAGCAGCTACATACTCTCCAATACTGTGACCAATCATTGCCTCTGGGTGTACACCCCATGCCATCCACAATTGAGCTAGGGCGTACTCGATGACAAACAATGCTGGTTGGGCGACAGATGTCTGTTTAAGCTGCTCTGTTACCTGTGCTGTCTCATTTGGATACAGTATATGGCGTAAATCAAGACTTAGATGGGGTTTCAGCAGTTCACAGCAGCGATCAACTGCAAGTGTAAAAGTTGGCTCACTCTCGTAGAGTTCTCTACCCATATTCACGGACTGCGTTCCCTGCCCAGAAAACATAAACACTACGGGACGATTAACAGGCTGTTGATATTGAGTGAAAACTCGTTGTGAATCTAAAGTAGAAAGCACTTTCACCGCATCATTTATGTCTTGACATACCACCATCCGGCGATGGTCAAAAGCTCGACGACCTACACCAAGGGTATAAGCTACATCAGCTAAGTTAAGATGGGAATGCTGTTTGAGATGATTAGCCAGATTCGCCGTAGCTGTTTCTAGTGCCGATTCCGTTTTTGCAGAAAGAACTAACAGATGAGATTTCCTCCCCTGCTCCCCCTGCCTCCCCTGCTCCTGCACAGGGGCTTCTTCGAGAATCACATGAGCATTGGTACCGCCAATC
>Ga0116226_10003769_pt1 | contig 13374 bp, 7 predicted proteins | sample S1TSphfallax_FD_89692 | JGI IMG/M metagenome (GOLD analysis project Ga0116226, IMG submission 89692) | Host-associated microbial communities from peat moss isolated from Minnesota, USA - S1T2_Fa - Sphagnum fallax MG | ecosystem: Host-associated > Plants > Peat moss > Unclassified | place: USA...
GATGATCGCGATCGGATTCTTGCCGTTGGCCAGTCCAACCGCACGGCAGGCGGCGGGATTGTCGAGATGCGTTGCCAGTTGCCCATAGCTCCAGGTTTCGCCGAACGGTATCGCCGTCAGCTGCCGCCACACGCGCTTTTGGAAGTCCGTGCCATGCAATTGCAGCGGCAGATCGAACATCCGGCGCTCGCCCGCGAAATATTCGCGCACTTGCCGCACGGCCTCCGGCAGCGGCGCTGCGGACGGATCCATGACCCAATCCGCGGTGCGCGGCGGCGGCTTGCTCGGACTGCCCATGTACAGACCCGTCAACGCCGTTCCGTCGGAGGTCAGCGTGAGCCGGCCGATGGGACTGTCGATGCAGCAAAAACTGACCAGAGTCTCGGATTTCATCGCACACTCCGCGGTGGAAAATTCCAGCGTCTAGAATGTTCCAACCTTGAAAAGAATGCTCGCCATTTTCGGACACCAAAATGAACTATAACGAAGCATCCTGCACTGGGAACGGTGCCGCCTAAGATGCCCCGCCGTCGAACAATATCATCCTGGATGATCATCATCGGTGGCCTTCTGCTCACTGAGAGCCTGGTCACCGCCGCACCGTCGCTCGACGATTACGGCAACCTACCTCAGGTTGAGCTGATGCGGGTCTCGCCGTCCGGCAATCACATCGCATTGATCGGTGTCGATCATGGAAAACGACAATTGTTGGTGGCGGATGCCGCAGACAACAAGGTCATCAAAGCGGCGACCGTCGGCGAGAACAAGGTGCGCGATCTCGAGTGGGCCGGTGATGACCACTTGCTGGTGACCATTACTGCGACCAGCGACCGCCTGTACGATTTCGAGAACGAGCGCTACGAATTAGCCGGTGTTCTACACGTGGGTCTGGACAATAAAACTCCTTGGGCCGTATTCGATCATTCGGATGACGTCGAACATACGGTATTTGGCTTTGAGGGCGCATTTGCGGAGCAAGGTCATTGGTTCGGCTATTTCAGCGGCTGGACACGCGTGCGTGAGCGGGGCTTTGGGGACACCGGCTACACGCGTCAGAACCACTACTTGGATCTCTACAAGGTGGATTTGGAAACCTCCAAACCGACTCTGATGGCCAAGGGAGCCGGCGCGGATCACGAATGGGCGATCGGCGCGGACGGCCAAATCGTGGCGCATTCGGAATACTCAGCAGGCAGCGGCGAATGGGTGCTCTACGGCGGAAAAGCGCGTGACAAAACACTGCTCAAGAGAACATCGCCACAGCAACAAGTGGCTTTGCAGGGACTGGGGCGCACGGACGGCACGGTATTGGTGCTGGATCAAACGGGCACATCCGACCTGTCCCTGGAAATCGAAGTCGCTACCGGCCGATCGGAAACCTTGCTTGGGGAGTTCGGCGTTGCACGCTACTTGTCGGATCCATTGACCGGTCACTTGGTCGGCGCAGCGACTTACACAGATCCCTGGGCACAGTTCTTCGATCCATCGCAGCAGAAGCATTACAAGAGCATCCGCAAAGCCTTTGCGGACCGGCACGTTCGAGTCGAATCGTTCACGCCGGGCCTCCAAGACATGATCGTATTCACCGATGGCACCGGCGATCCCGGTACTTACTGGTTCGTCAGCGGCACCACCCATCACGCAGACCCGGTCGGATATCCGTATCCCGGGATCAAGCCCGTCGATGTAGGCACCGTTACCACATTGACGTACGTCGCATCGGACGGAACTTCACTGGACGGAATTCTGACCTTGCCGCCGGGCCGCGAAGCAAAGCACTTACCCTTGGTCGTGTTGCCGCATGGCGGACCGATCGGCGTATTTGACGAGGCGGGTTTCGATTGGTGGGCGCAGGCCTTCGCTTCCCGTGGATATGCGGTGTTCCAACCCAACTATCGCGGCTCGGGAGGGAGGACCGTTGAATTCAGGAAAGCGGGATACGCGGAGTGGGGGCGGAAGATCTTGAGCGACATCTCCGACGGCGTGGTCGCCTTGGCGAGCAAAGAGATGATCGATCCCAAACGAGCGTGCATCGTCGGCGCCAGCTATGGCGGCTATGCCGCGCTGGCCGGCGTCACGTTACAACAAGGCGTCTATCGCTGCGCGGTTTCGGTCGCGGGACCGTCCGATATGACGAGCATGATCAGTTGGGAGGCCAAGGTACATGGACTGGACAGCCCCGAGCTGCGCTACTGGCGCGAAGTCACCGGCGCCGATCGCGGGCCCGCCGCGCTGCGCGAGATATCGCCGGTTCAATTCGTCAAACGCATCGATGTCCCCGTACTGCTGATTCACGGCAGAGACGACACGACGGTACCCTTTGAGCAGAGTCTCGACATGAGCATGGCGCTGAAGAACGCCGGCAAGCAGTATCAGTTCGTAGAACTGGAAAAAGAGGATCATTTCCTGTCGCGCGACGCCACCCGGACCGCGATGTTGAAATCCGCCGTATCTTTCGTTCAGAAATACAATCCATCTGAGTGAGCGGATGCGCCAGTCCGCCCACCTTGGGCCGGGTCCATGACCAAAGAATTCAGGGAACAACCTCCGGTGCGAACGGTAGCGAATTCCACAGGTAATGCGCCGCATACGCCCGCCACGGCCGCCACGCCTCAGCATGCCGGTCGAGCTGCTTTTGCTTGAGACCCGCGGCTCGCATCAACATCAAATCGCCGGTCGGGAAGGCGTCCGGCCAATGCAGTGCCCGCATGGCGATATAGTTCGCGGTCCAGGGTCCGATGCCCGGCAGCGACAAAAGCCTTTCGATCTGTTCCTGGACATCGGTGGCGACGATCAGATTCACGTGGCGCTCGGCCACGGCTTTTGCCAGGCCGATGACGCAACGCGCCCTATTTCCCACCATGCCCAGCGCCGCTATTTCGTCCTCATGCCTGCCGGCGATATTCTCCGCGCGCGGCGCCACCCGATTGAGCTCTGGATACGGCGTCGCGATCGGCGTGCCGAATGCCGCCGCCAGCCGGCCCGACACCGTCGATGCCCCTTTGACGGAAATCTGTTGTCCGATGACGGTACGCACCGCCAGCTCGAAGCCATCGAAAGCGCCCGCAACGCGCAAACCCGGAATTCGCTTCACCGCCGGTTTCAGTATCGAATCCTCGCGCAGCAGCTCGGCCACCGCCGCGGGCGCACAGCCGAGGTCGAACAATCGCTTCACACGGGCAATCACCGCACCGATTCGTGTGCCGAGCGCCGGCGATACCTGCAGATTCAAGGCTGCGCCGCTCTCGTGCATCGACACCTCGATCCATCCTGCCGTGTCCCCGATGGACACGGTACGCCGGTAGTGCGTGGCATCGACGAATTCCACGGACGGAATGGCTCGCAGCCGCAGATAGGCCAGTAGATTTGCCCACGCCAGCGGCGGCCTGAATTCCAGCTGCACGCATAGGCCGTCGGGTTTGTTGGCACTGCCGCGCACTGCGCGCGGATTCAGGCCATAGCGCGATTTGAACAAGGCGTTGAAGCGGCGCACGCTGCCGAAGCCGCTGGCAAAGGCGATCTCGGTAAGGCTGAGCGCGGTATCCCGCAGCAATCGTTTGGCCAGCAACAGCCGCTGCGTCTGCGCCAGTTCGATCGGCGATACCCCCAACTCCGACTCGGTGACGCGCCGCAAATGCCGTTCGCTGACACCGAGAGACGCGGCCAGTTCGCCGACGCGCGCGCTCGACAAAGCATGCTCCTCGATGCCCGCCATCGCAGCGCCGACCAGACGGCTGACGGCATCAACCGGCGCCATTCCGGGCGCCCGTTCAGGACGGCAGCGCAGACAAGGCCTGAATCCCGCGCCTTCCGCCGCGGCCGCATTCGAATAGAAACGCATGTGATCGCGCCGCGCAGGCCGCGCCGGGCATATCGGCCGGCAGTAGATGCGCGTCGTGGTGATCGCCACGAAGAAGCTGCCGTCGAAGCGACGGTCGCGCGCCCGCGCCGCGCGGTAACAAGCCTCGTCGTTGAGTTCCATGGCGCCACAGTAGCCATTTACGGCCGCCAATACTCGCCATTTTCGGACGCGGAAGGGGCCACCCTAGAAGCAGCCCGGCACTCTGCACGCTGGAAGTTGACGGGCGCAGTTCTCAGCCGGGGGCTATGGGTCGCGGCGATACAACTGTTCTTCTCGTTGTATCGCCGCGACCCATAGCCCCCGTCTAACTGCGCGCTCGAACATTCAGGTGATGCAGAATCCCCTGGGCCGCTTCCCGCCCCTCGAACACCGCGGTCACGACAAGATCAGAACCGCGCACCATGTCGCCGCCGGCGAATATCTTCGGATTGGTGGTTTGGAATTTGGACTTCGGTGCGCTCGACACGCGCACTCGGCCGTTGCCGTGCAGTTCGATGCGCTGGCTTTCGAACCATGCGGGCGGGCTGGGCAGGAACCCAAAGGCAATGATCACCGCGTCGGCAGGAATGGTCTCTTCGGTGCCCGGCACCACTTCGGGCACGCGGCGGCCGCGCGGCCCCGGGGCGCCCAAGCGCGTCTGAACCAATTTGACGCCTTCCACCCGGTCCGAGCCGACGATTTCGACGGGCTGGCGGTTGAACAAAAAGGTGACCCCTTCCTCCTTGCTGTTCTTGTAGTCGCGCCGCGAGCCGGGCATGTTGTTTTCGTCACGCCGGTAGGTACAGGTGACGCTGCTGGCACCCTGACGGATCGCGGTTCGATTGCAGTCCATGCCGGTGTCGCCGCCGCCCAGAACCACCACGTTCTTGTTCTTCATGTCGACGAAGTCCGCCGACCCATTGCCCAACCCAAGTTCGCGATTGATGTTCGAGATGAGGTAGGGCAATGCTTCATAAACACCCGGCAAATCCTCGCCGCTGAAGCCACCCTTGACGTATTTGTAGGTGCCCATGCCGAGGAACACGGCATCGAATTCCTGCGTGAGACTGTCGATGGAAATGTCGCGGCCAACCTCCACACCGAGACGAAATTCGACGCCCATGTATTCCATGATCTCACGGCGCTTCTCGACCACTTCTTTCTCGAGCTTGAACGGCGGGATGCCGAATGTCAGGAGCCCCCCGATCTTCGAATAGCGGTCGAACACCACCGGCGTCACGCCGTTGCGCACCAGCACGTCCGCGCATGCGAGACCGGCAGGTCCCGCACCAATCACCGCCACGCGCTTGTCCGTGCGCGCCACATTCGACATGTCCGGCTTCCAGCCCTGCTTGAACGCCTCGTCGGTGATGTATTTCTCGATGGCGCCGATGCTCACCGCGCCGATGCCGTCGTTCAACGTGCAGGCCCCTTCGCAAAGCCGGTCCTGCGGACAGATGCGGCCGCACATTTCCGGCAGGGAATTGGTTTGATGGGACAGCTCGGCGGCCTCGAACAGCTTGCCGTCGTTGATCAGCGTCAGCCAGTTCGGAATGTAGTTGTGGACCGGACATTTCCATTCACAGAACGGGTTGCCACAGGACAGGCAACGTCCCGCCTGGGCCGCAGCGGTATCCGCGCTGTACTGCGAATAAATCTCGCGGAAATGCGTGGTGCGAACCTCGATGTCGAGCTTGTCGGGATCCTTGCGCGGAATCTCGAGAAATTGCAGGTGCTTGTCGGCCATTGGGTTTCGTAAAGCGCGCAGCTGCCTCAAGCAGCGCGGCGCAGATTCTCCAGCAAGGAATCGATGGCAGCGGCTTTGGGCTTCACCACCCAGAATCTACCGATGTAGCTGCGGAAGTCATTGAGCAGCTGCGCGCCCCAGACGCTGCCCGTGGCGGCGACATGCTGCTCGATCAAGCCACGCAGGTGCTGCACGTGCGTACCCATGCCCTCGGGCGACACCCGGTGGATGTCGATGAGGTCGTGGTTGTAGCGGTCGACGAAGTCCCGTTCCAGGTCGAGCACGTAGGCGAAACCACCGGTGAAGCCCGCGCCGAAATTGACGCCGGTGCGGCCAAGCACGCACACGACACCGCCGGTCATGTATTCGCAGCAGTGATCGCCGGTACCTTCCACCACCGCGAGGGCGCCCGAGTTACGGACCGCAAAGCGTTCGCCCGCCGTGCCGGCGGCGTACAGCTCACCGCCGGTGGCGCCGTACAGACAGGTGTTGCCCATGATGATGGTGTCGCGCGCGATGAAGCCCGCGCCCTGCGGCGGCTGCAGCACGATCTTGCCGCCGGCCATGCCCTTGCCGACATAATCGTTGGCCTCGCCTTCCAGGTAGAGATGCAATCCACCTGCATTCCATACCCCGAAGCTCTGTCCCGCGGAGCCCGACAACCGCACCACCAAGGGTGCATCGCTCATGCCGGAATTGCCCCAACGCTTGGCGATCTCACCGGATAGGCGCGCGCCGATCGAGCGGTGGAAGTTGCTGACGGCGTAGCCAAATTCGCCGCCAAGCCGGCCGTCGATCGCGGCCCGCATGTCGCCCAGCATCTTCTCCGCCAGCACTCCCTTGTCGAACGGTTCATTGTGCGGATCGAGGCAGTATTGCGGCTTGTCGGATGCCAGCGCCGAATTCGCGAGCAGCGGCTTAAGGTCGAGCTTGCGTTGCTTGGCGGTCTCGCCCGGCAGTATCTCCAAGAGCTGCGTCTGGCCGATGAGTTCCGCCAAGGTGCGCACGCCCATGGCAGCCATCAGCTCCCGGCATTCGCGCGCCACGAACTTGAAATAGTTCTCCACCATCTCCGGCAACCCTAAGAAGTATTTGCTGCGCAATACCTTGTGCTGGGTCGCGACGCCGGTGGCGCAATTGTTCAAATGACAGATGCGCAAGTACTTGCAGCCCAGCGCCACCATGGGTGCGGTGCCAAAACCAAAGCTTTCGGCACCGATCAACGCGGCCTTGATCACATCCAGGCCGGTCTTCAGGCCGCCGTCGGTTTGCAAACGCACGCGATGCCGCAATTCGTTGGCCCGCAGGGTCTGGTGCGTCTCGGCGAGACCGAGTTCCCAGGGCGTGCCGGCGTACTTGATCGAGGACAGAGGACTCGCGCCGGTGCCGCCGTCGTAGCCCGAGATGGTGATCAAATCGGCGTATGCCTTGGCAACACCCGCCGCCACCGTCCCGACACCGGGTTCGGCCACCAGCTTCACGGACACCAAGGCACTCGGATTCACCTGCTTCAGGTCGAAGATCAGCTGCGCCAGATCTTCGATGGAATAAATGTCGTGATGCGGCGGCGGCGATATCAGACCGACGCCCGGCCGCGCAAAGCGCAGACGCGCGATCATGTCGTTGACCTTGTGGCCGGGAAGCTGCCCGCCTTCGCCGGGTTTGGCGCCCTGCGCCACCTTGATCTGCAACACCTCGGCATTGATCAAATATTCCGGCGTCACACCGAACCGGCCGGAGGCAACCTGCTTGATCTTGGAATTCTTCTCGGTGCCGTAGCGCACCGGATCCTCGCCGCCCTCGCCTGAATTCGAGCGCGCGCCGAGCCGGTTCATCGCGGTGGCCAGCGCTTCGTGAGCCTCGGGTGACAGCGCGCCCAGCGACATGCCGGCGCTGTCGAAGCGAGACAAAATGGCCGAGATCGGCTCGACCTCCTCGAGCGGTATGGGTGCGCCGGCCGGCTTGACGCGCAGCAGATCGCGCAGGCACGACACGGGCCGCTCGTTGACCAAGGCCGCGAATTGCAGGTACTGGTCGAAATCGCCGGAGAGCACCGCGGACTGCAGCGTGGCGACCACGTCGGGGTTGTACATGTGGTACTCACCCTCGTGCATGTACTTGAGCAAGCCGCCCTGTTCCACCTGTTCGGCCGGATCCCACGCGCGCCGCGCCAGATACTCGGAGTCGGCTTTCAAGTCCGCGAAATCCGCGCCCTGGATACGGCTGTCGGTTCCTTCGAAACACAACGCCACCACCGCATCGCTCAACCCCACGATCTCGAACAGTTGCGCGCTGCGATAGCTGGCGATCGTCGAGATCCCCATCTTGGACATGATCTTGAACAGACCCTTGCGGATGCCGCGCCGGTAGCTGCGTCCCAGTTCGCCCCGGACCGCCGCATCCATCTTGAGCGCACCCTTGCGCATCAGATCGAACAAGGTCTGATACGCCAGGTACGGATAGACGGCGGTGGCGCCGTAGCCGATCAAGCAGGCGAAATGATGTGCATCGCGCGCCGTGCCGGTTTCCACCAGGATGTTGCACTTGCAGCGCAGCCCGGTCGCGATCAATCGATGATGCACCGCGCCTGTCGCCAGCAACGCATGCAGCGGCAGCTTGCCCCGCACCAGATACCGGTCGGAGAGCAGCAGCACCAGCTTGCCATTGCGCACCGCGTGTTCGGCCTGATCGCAGATGCGTCCCAAGGCGGTCTCGAGGTCGAGCTTCTCGTCGTATTGCAGGTCGATGAACTCGTTCGGCACGCCGCTGTCGGCGAGCGCCACGATCTGGCGCAGCTTGCGCTGCGAGAGAATCGGCGAGCTGAGCACGATTTGCTCCGCGTTGTGCTGCGCCGGCACGAACACATTGCCCTCGGGGCCGATCTGCGTCTGCAGCGACATGACGATGCTTTCGCGCAGGCTGTCGATCGGCGGATTCGTGACCTGCGCAAATTGCTGGCGAAAATAGTCGTACAGCGAACGCACCTTCTTTGACAGCACCGGCATCGGCGTGTCATCGCCCATCGAGCCCACCGCCTCGCTCTCGTCCTCGGCGAGCACGCGGATGATTTCGTCGCGCTCTTCGGCGGACACGTTGTACATTTTTTGAAACAAGGCCAGCGTGTCGCGATCGAACGGCTCGGCCGCGAGCCGCGGGTCGATGAGATCCGTCTGCAGATAGCGCACGCCCTTCTTCAGCCACGCCTTGTAGGGATGGCGGCTCTTCAGAAGATCATCGACCCGCTTGGTGTCGAGCAGCTCCGAGGTCTGCAGATCCAGCGCCAAAATCTCGCCGGGACCGAGCTTGCCCTTCTTCAAGACGTCTTCTGCCTGATAGTCCCAGACGCCGGCCTCGGAGGCGATGGTGATGTGGCGATTCTTGGTGATGACCCAGCGTGCCGGCCGCAGGCCGTTGCGGTCCAAGGTGCAGCAGACATAACGGCCGTCGGTGAGCACGACGCCCGCCGGACCATCCCACGGCTCCATGTGGGTGGAGTGATATTCGTAGAACGCCTTCAGGTCCGGATCGATCATGTCCACCGACTGCCATGCCGGCGGTATCAACACACGCATGGCATGCATCGGGTCCAAACCCCCGATGAGCAGCAGTTCCAGCATGTTGTCGAGGGACTGTGAATCGGATCCGGTGAGGGACACCAACGGCATGATGTCAGTCAGGTCCGGCAGCAGCGGCGAGCGCAGCAGAGGGCCGCGTGCCACCGACCAGCTGCGGTTGCCCTGCACCGTGTTGATCTCGCCGTTGTGCGCGAGGTAGCGATACGGATGTGCGAGCCGCCACTGCGGCAGAGTGTTGGTGGAGAAACGCTGATGGAACACCACCACGGATGCCTGCATGCGCGGATCTTTCAAGTCCGGATAGAACTGCACCAGATACTGCGGCATCACCATGCCCTTGTAGACGATGGTGCTCGCCGACAGGGAAGGCAGGTAGAAGGCCGGGTCGTCGCCCTCCAGCTTCTTCTCGGCGCGGCGCCGCGCCAGGAACAGCTTGCGATTGAACGCGGCATCGTCGAGGTCGCCGCCGGCGCAAACGAAAATCTGCTCGATGGTGGGCAGCGTTTTCAAGGCCTCCGCACCGCAGGCGCTGGGATCCGTCGGCAGGCGGCGGAAGCCGGCGACGGTGAGCCGCTCTTTTTGCAGTTCCTCCGTCAAGACTTTGCGGCCGAGCGCCGCCTTGTCCGCATCTCGATTCAAGAACACCAATCCGGCGGCGAACAAGGGCGCCAGATCGAAGCCCGACTCCTTGGCGACCGCACGCAGGAAGGCGGTCGGCTGTTTGATCAGAAGTCCGCAACCGTCCCCCGTCTTGCCATCGCTGGCGATGGCGCCGCGGTGCGTGAGGCGATTCAACGAGTTGATGGCGGTCTGCAGAACCCAGTGGCTGGCTTGATCGTCGAGACTGGCGATCAAGCCGAAGCCGCAGGAATCGCGCTCATAGGCGGTGCGGCAAAGGCCCCAATCACCCGCGCGCGGGTCCAACCCGCCCAAACTCGTTCCCGATGCTGCCTGATTCTCTGTCGCCATATGATCCGTCCGTCCAAGCGAGTGCCTCGCTGATACCTCGCGAAGCCTTTTAAAACAACAAGTTAAGACGGTTAAAGGCGCGAAGATCAAGCGTTCGCGCCGATTGGGCAACGCTTAGGCGCGCCGGTGTATGACGTTCATGATACCCGCGTCGCGAACATCGTCAATCGCCGCTTCAGTGCTTCCGTGGCCTGCCAGGACGCCGAGGGGGGACCTCTAGCCCGCGATATAACGTTCCAGCTGCTCGATCTGCCGCGACTGCTCCTCCATCACGGCTTTGACCAAGTCGCCGATGGATAGCATGCCCACAACCTGATCGCCACGCACCACCGGCAAGTGGCGAAAGCGGCGTTCGGTCATGATCTGCATGCAATGATGCACGGTGTCCTCCGCAGTCACCGTGACGGCGGGCGCGGTCATAATGTCCCCTACCGGGGTGTCGTGCGAGGAGCGGTTCTTGAGGATCACCTTTCTGGCGTAGTCGCGCTCGGAGATAATGCCGAGCAGCGCACCTTGCTCCATGACCAGGAGCGCCCCGACGTGGCGGGTTGCCATGATTTCAATGGCGTGCAGCACGGAGTCCTTCGGTGTCACACAGAAAATTTGACTGCCTTTGATCTCGAGCAATTGCGCTACGGTATGCATGCCGACTCCCCTTGCGATCCCGAGTGACTATACTCGCGCCTCCTTCAGGGACAAGTAGCCCCCCCAAACGTGCATAGCTGACGTGACTGAATCCATCCCCAATCCGCCGGTTGCGGCAGTGCGTCCGCACAAGGTCGAGTCGCCGCATGGCGAACGCATCGATCCTTATTATTGGCTGCGCGACGATGAGCGGGCGGATCCGCAGGTGCTGGCCTATTTGCAGGATGAGAACGCCTATCGGGAGCGCAGCATGGCCGCGCTCAAACCGCTCGAGCAGGCGCTGTACGAGGAGATCGTCGCCCGGCTGAAGCAGGACGATTCCACGGTGCCGTACCGCAAGAGCGGCTACTGGTACAACACTCGCTACGAAACCGGTAAGGAACATCCCATTTTTGTGCGCCGCCGGGACCAGCCCGGCGCCCCTGAAGAGATTCTGCTGGACGCCAATCTGTTCGCCGCGCCGCACGACTATTACCAGATCGGCGCTCTGGAAATCTCGCCCGATTCGAACTGGCTGGCGTTTTGCGAGGATACGGTGGGCAGGCGCCAGTACGCACTGCGCTTCAAGAATCTGCTGTCCGGCGAACTGCTGGAGCCGAACATCGCCAACGTCGAGGCGGATCTGGCGTGGACCGCCGACAGCCGCTCTCTGCTGTACGTCGAGAAAGACCCGGAGACCTTGCTGGGCATCTATGTAAAAAAGCATGTGCTGGGCGCGGACGGTGCGCACGACATGCTGGTCTTCGAGCAGACCGACAAGAGTTTTTACACCGGCGTTTCCAAATCGAAGTCGGATGGCTACATCTTCATCCACATGGAAAGCACGCTATCGTCGGAGTGGCGCTACGCACGCGCCGACGATCCGGAGCTGCGATTCGAGGTGTTCCTGGCGCGCGAGCCCAACCATGAGTACGAACTGGAACATCTCGGCGATTCTTTCATCGTCAGGAGCAACTGGCGCGCGCGCAATTTTCGCCTCCTGAAGGTGCCGATCGCCCCGAACGTCGAGCGCAGCCGCTGGGTCGAAGTGGTTGCGCATCGCGACGATGTATTCATCGAGGAGTTCGAGGTATTCGAGCGCTTCATCGCACTCTCGGTGCGCTCGGGCGGCCTTGCCAAAATCTGCATCAAGCCGCTGCGGGGACCCGAGTTCTACATTGCCAGCGATGAAGCCGCCTACAGCGCCACCGTCTCGGTCAACGCGGAGATGGACACCGACATTCTGCGCTACGTGTACTGTTCGCTGACCACGCCCACCACGGTCTATGACTACGACGTTCGCACGCGCGATCAGGTGTTGCGCAAGCGCGATGCCGTGCTTGGGAGTTTCGATCCCGCGAACTATCGTACGGAGTTGCTGTTCGCCGCGGCACGCGACGGCGCGCAGGTGCCGATTTCACTCGTTTACCGCAGCGATTTCAAACGCAACGGCACGGCGCCATTGCTGCAGTACGCATACGGCGCCTACGGTTTGTCGATGGACCCGGTGTTTTCGTCGGCGCGCTTGAGCTTGCTCGATCGCGGCATGGTATTCGCCATAGCCCATGTACGCGGCGGCCAGGAGATGGGACGCGCCTGGTATGACGCAGGCCGGCAATTGAACAAGCGGAACACCTTCAACGACTTCATCGACGCGACGCGCGCCCTGGTCGCGCAGGGTTACGCCGCAGCCGACAAGGTGCTGGCCATGGGAGGCAGCGCCGGCGGTCTCTTGATGGGCGCGATTGCCAACATGGGTGGCGAGCATTACCGGGCGATCGTGGCGCAGGTGCCGTTCGTCGATGTGGTCACCACCATGCTCGACGACAGCATTCCATTGACGAGCAACGAGTACGACGAGTGGGGCAATCCGCAGGAAGCCGGATATTACGCGTACATGCTCGGGTATTCGCCTTACGATAACGTCGCCGCGCAAGATTATCCGGCGCTGCTGGTGACGACCGGGCTGTGGGACAGCCAGGTGCAATATTATGAGCCGGCGAAGTGGGTGGCCAAACTACGCGCGGCGAAGACGGACGATCATGCCCTGCTGCTGCACGTCGAAATGGAAGCGGGACACGGCGGCAAATCGGGGCGCTTTCAGCGCTATCGTGAAATCGCGATGGAGTACGCGTTCTTGTTGGATCAGTGCGGGATCGACAAATAACCGTTCAAGTGGGTGCCGGAGTACGAAGCGGCGACTCGCGTCGCATGCGCGACACGGGCGTCGATTCTTGCGAGCGCAAACTGGCCATCGGCGCGGCGAACCAACAGCGTTGCCTCGCGGCTACCCTCACGGGCGAGCAGGGCAATAGGATTCGATTTCATCCAGCCACCTACAAAAAAGGAAACACAATTTATCGGTTAGCAAGTGCCATGCCAATGACCTTGCGAGTAGAATCAAAGAGTTAGCGGTGCCTCGCCGACCTTGTGGGTGACAAGAATTGTCGGTGCCTGACGCCACGGGGCAAATCTAACGCTCATGCGCAATCGTTCGTGCTCAACCGCTGATCCTCAATCGCTAATGCGCGGGTCGCAGAACCTCGCAGGCTTGCGAGTGCGCTTTCAGGCCCTTGCAGAGCGCACTCGCTCGCTTGCCGCTCAAGTTCACGACTTGC
>Ga0116226_10003770_pt1 | contig 13374 bp, 13 predicted proteins | sample S1TSphfallax_FD_89692 | JGI IMG/M metagenome (GOLD analysis project Ga0116226, IMG submission 89692) | Host-associated microbial communities from peat moss isolated from Minnesota, USA - S1T2_Fa - Sphagnum fallax MG | ecosystem: Host-associated > Plants > Peat moss > Unclassified | place: USA...
AGGGTCAGCACCACGTCCGCGCCAGGGGTCGCCTTCACGTCGCCCTCGGGGGAGACGCGGACGATGCGGCCGGTGGAATCGACCTCCACCTTTTGCCCGCCGGGCTTGCCGCGAAGCTGGGCGTCCAGCGCCTTCTCCACCCCCTGCTTGCCGATGCGGAAGCCGGGATGCAGCATCAGGGGATCGGGCTTGCCGCCCGAAGCGTCCGCAGCCTCTTTCAGCTCCGTGGCGTTGATCTTGGAGACGTAGCCGATCACGTGCGAGAAGGCGCCGCCGAAGGGATAGAACCGCGCCTCGCCCATCTCGGCGCTGATGCCCGGCAGTTCGGGCGTGCGCACGTTCACCCGTGAGAATTCGTCCCAGGTGAGACCGTTGGCCACGAACACCGGCTGGGCCTTCGGCGCATTGACGATCTCCCGCGTCAGGGCGTGCATCTTCTGGTCGGTGATCGGCAGAAGCTGCGCCACCTGATTCAAAGAGGCGGGAACGTCCTTGATCTCGTCCTTCCGGATCAGGACGCGGAAATCGGGGCGATTGGAGGCGATCTCGACCCCGTTACGGTCGAGGATGCGGCCCCGGGGCGGCGGCACGATGCGGAAGTTGAACTGGTTGGAGGCCGAGAGCAGCGCATATTTCTGCCCCTCCACCAATTGCAGGTCGGCGAGGCGTCCCACGAGGGCCAGGGCGCCTGCGCCCGCGAACCCGCCCAAAAGGAAGGCGCGCCGGTGGAACACCGACTGGCGCTGGTTCACCTCGTCGAAGAAGATGGACGGTTCCAAACCCAAAGCCTCAGCGGAAACGGACGTCGGCGTCTTCGTAGCGGTCGGTCAGCCAATGGACGACGGGGAACAGGGCCGCCGTCCAGAGGAATTGCCAAGCCGTGGCGAAGAGGCTGGGCGGATGATGCGATGCGATTGTGGCGAGGAGATAGGCGACGCCGAAGCCGAGACAACACGCCGCAAGGTACCAGGCCATCAACACCGCGCCGCCCTGCCCCGCCATCAGGTTGCGCCCGATTATGGCAAGCCCGTGCGCGGCGATCAGGGCCACGGCCCAGAGCCCGAGGGGCCCGTTCCACAGCAAGTCTGTGAACAGACCCAAAAAGAACAGGGCGATGGGCCCGAGCACCGAGGGCCGGATCACCCCCCACGCGAAGGCCAGCGCCATCGGGACCATGGGTTCGGGCAGACCGAGGGCGAAAAGACGAAACGGGATGTCGAGCAGCACCAGAGCGATCACCGTGCAAAGGGTGGGGATGCCGAGCCAGCTCCAGGGCTCCAGCGCCTGTCCTTGCCGGCTCATCAGACGCCCCCCGGCTGATCGGCGCGCGCCGGCTGAGCGAAGGCGTCGTCGGGCGAGAACGCCCCTTTGGGGATCTTGGGCCTGGCCCTGGCCGGCTTGGCTGCGGGCTTTGACGCCCGCGCGGCAGGGCTCGTCGCCGTCTGCACCTGCACCGTCTCGGCCGCGCGGCTGGCCGGCGGAGACGCGCCCGTGGTCGGAGCGCCTGTGGGGGCGGTGACCGAGGGCGGCGGCGGCGGCGGCTTGGCGGCGGCGGCTCGAGCGGCGTCGAGTTCGGCTTGCTCGTCCTTGGTCAGGGGCGGCAACACGGAGGCGGAGGCGGCGAGCGCCGCTTGGTCCACGGATTGCGAGAAGTCGTCGAACAAAAGGATGCGCACGAAGTCGATGCCGGCGCGATCCGAGTAGAGCCTGACCCGCCAGACGCCGCGATAGTCGCGCCCGGCCACGCCCACCGGTAGGCCGCGCGGATAGAGCCCGCCGTCGCCCGAGGTCAGCACCACATCGCCTTCCTTCACCGGATCGACCCCGCGCACGAAATCGAGCCTGGGGTTCGGGCCGCCGTCGCCGGTCAGGATGGCGCGGGCGTTGCTGCGGTCGATCACCACCGGCGTGCGACTTTCCACGTCGGTCAAAAGCAGGATGCGGCTGGCGTTCGGCGTCACGCCGATCACCCGGCCGACCACCCCGTCCTCGCTCATGGCCGGATTGCCGACCTTCACCCCTTGGGCAGAGCCTGCATCGATCAGACGCGCGTCGGAGAAGGGTCCGCGCACATCGCTCACCACCCGCGCCGTCACCATGGCGATCGGCGGCTCTGTGCGCAGCTTCAAAAGCGATTCGTAGCGCTCATTGAGGTTTCGCTCGGCCACCGCCATGTCGCGCCACTGCTGCAGATCGCGGATTTGCGCGTGCAACGCCTGGTTCTGGCGGACGGCGAAGAAATAGCCGCCGATGTAGTCCCCGGCGGCGCCGACCCAGCGCACCGGGGCGGCGAGCACGCTGTCGATCGGCTCCATCACCTCGTCGAACTCGCTGCGTGCGGCGCCGTAAGGATTGTCCCGACGGCCGGGACGATCGGTGATCAGCAGCGCCAGGGCGGCGAAGGCGGCGACGATCGCCACCGCCGCCGCCATCCAGGTCAGCGGCGTCCTGAGGGCCGACAGAGGGCTGTCGCGAAAGGCCACGCGGCGGCTCCTTGGGCGAGGTGTCGGGCGGGTCGCCCGTGCGCACCTGGGTTATATCGGGGGGGTTATATCAGAATCAGGCGATGGAAGCGTCCAATACGCCCTTCATCCACTTCGGATGCTCGAGCACCTTGCCGCACCCCAGGGCGACGCAGGAGAGCGGGTCGTCGGCCACGGTGACGGGCAAGCCCGTGTGGTCGCGAATCTCGCTGTCGAGGCCGCGCAACAGCGCGCCGCCGCCGGTGAGCATGATGCCCTTGTCGGCGATATCGGCGGCGAGTTCGGGCGGGGTGGCCTCAAGGGCGACCTTGACCGCATCGACGATCTGACCCACGGGCTCGGCCAAGGCTTCGGCCGCCTGGCGTTCGGAGATGCGCACTTCGCGCGGCACGCCCTGCATCAGGTCGCGGCCTTTCACCTCGATGGCCAGGCCGTCGCCGTCGATCGGGGCGCGGGCGGTGCCGATCTCCTTCTTGATGCGCTCGGCGGTGGTTTCGCCGATCAGGAGGTTATGGTTGCGGCGCATGTAGGAGATGATCGCCTCGTCCATCTTGTCGCCGCCCACGCGCACGGAGCGCGAATAGACGATGCCGGAGAGGGAGAGCACGGCCACCTCGGTGGTGCCGCCGCCGATATCGACCACCATGGAGCCGGTGGGCTCGTGGATCGGCAGGCCGGCGCCGATGGCCGCGGCCATGGGCTCATCGATCAGGCCGACCCGGCGGGCCGAGGCGTTGAGCGCGCTGTCATTGATGGCGCGGCGCTCCACGGCGGTGGCGCCGGAGGGCACGCACACGATCACCTTGGGGTTCACGAAACCCTTGCGGTTGTGGACCTTGCGGATGAAGTGCTTGATCATCTCCTCGGCCACTTCGAAGTCGGCGATCACGCCGTCGCGCATGGGGCGGATCGCCTCCATGTGACCGGGGGTGCGGCCGAGCATCTGCTTGGCCTCAATGCCCACGGCATGGACCAGCTTGCGCCCGCCGACGTTGCGAAGCGCCACCACGGAGGGTTCGTTCAGGACGATACCCTTGCCCTTCATGTAAATCAGCGTGTTCGCGGTGCCGAGATCGATGGCGATGTCGCTGGAGATCATGCCGAAGAGCGAAGGGAACATCGAATACCTTGCCGCGCTTTTGCGCGATTATGAATATGGGTCCCAAGCCGGTGCGGGCGACGTCGCAGCGTTCCCCCCGCGCGACGATGCTCACAAGGCTCAAGGGCGAGGGGTCCCCATGCACCGGGACAAAAACTATTTCAAGGGCTTGCAGCCTGTTAGGCGAACCCGTCGCAGGCGCCCTCGCGCGGATCGGGTTCAACCCTTCGTGTTCAGAGCGTTCCTGCGTCCAACGCCGTTTCTGAAACGTCCGCCGTCTCGCGTCGCTTGATCCAGCGTCGGGCCAGGAGTCCCGCGCCGATCCATAGGGCGGCGATGAGGATAAGGCTCGCCCAACGCCACGGCCCCTTGCCGCTGACCCCCGCCGCCACCGAGTGTCCGGCGAAGGCGATGAGGGCGATCTTGGGCGTTGATCCGAGGGCCGTGCCGAAGATGAAGGCCGAGATCGACATGGGCGTCACGCCCGCGGCCATGTTGACCATGATGAAGGGGGCGGAGGGCACCAGGCGCACCATGGCGCTGGCCCAGAAGCCGTTGCGGCCCACCATGTCGATGAACTGGTTCAGCCCCTTGCCGCCGTAATCGCGCAGCACCCGCGCGCCGAACCGGCGGCCGATGAAAAAGCCGGTGATCGCCGAGATCAGATTGCCGATCCAGCTATAGACGAACCCCGCCCAGGGGCCGAACGCCACCACCGCCGCCGCGATCAGCAGGAATTGCGGCGCCCCCAGGAACGCCAGGAGCGTAAAGCCGCCGACGGCGATCACCGGCGCCCACGGGGTGCTCGCCCCCGCGCCCATCCAGCGCTGCACGTCGGCGGGGCTGTGCAAGCCCAAAAGCGGCGCCCCCAGCACGAACACCATCCCCACCCCGCCGAACAGCACGAAGGTGACGGCGATGGTTCGCCAGGCCTTGGCGTCGAGATTGCTGAGAAAGGCCAGGAGGCGGCGCATGGCGCGCCTTATAGCCTCGCCGCTCGCGGGGCGCCATCCGACGGCAGGCCCGCGCCCTTCACTTCAAGCGAGGGAAATATACTTAATATTTGTCCGTCTCCTGACCATTTAATAAGTATTGTCATAAAGTCACGCTTAACGCTTATTTCGCCCTTTACAGCGAGAAGACGCAGGTTCGCCTTGTGGAGCCTTCCATGCAGTCCATGTCGGAGCTGATCGAGCCCGGTCGCCCCGTATCGCCGTCGACGCTTGGAAGCGCGGTGTACGACCGGTTCGAGCAGGACATCGACACCATGGCCGTCGCCGTGGTCGCGGAGGATGGGACGCCGGTCGGCCTGATCGAGCGCAACGCCTTCATGCTGAAGCTCGCCAGCCCGTACGGCCGCGCCCTCTACACCCGCCGTCCGATCGACCTGTTGATGGACCCCGATCCGATCATCGCCGACATCGGGGCGGACGTGACGCAGTTCACCCGCGACGCCCTCAGCGATCGCGCCTCCGCCCTGCTGAAAGGCTTCATCGTCACTGAAAACGGCCGCTACATCGGCGTCGGCAGCGCCCTGTCGCTGCTGAAGATCGCCAACGACGCCAACGTCCGCCACCTGCGAAGCGTGGAAAGCGAGTTGAAGGCGCGCGACCAATTGCTGTCGGTCATGAGCCACGAAATCAGGACGCCGCTGAACGGGGTGCTCTCTGTGGCGGAGATCATCGACCGTGAGCTGGAGCAGGAGGCGCTTCGTCCCCACGTGCAGGCGATCCTCAACTCCGGCGGTCTGCTGCTCAGGCTGATGAACGACAGCCTCGACTTCTTCCGGGGTCAGGGCGGGATTTTGGACCTGCACGAGGATTCGGTGAACGTCGCCGGCCTCCTGGCCGACGCGGGCTCGCTCTGGAAAGCGCGGGCGGCTCAGGCGGGATTGGTGCTGGAGCTCGACTATCAGGGCCCGGACGAGGTCTGGGCCCTCGGCGACGCCATCCGCATCAAGCAGATCTTCAACAACCTGATCGGCAACGCCCTGAAGTTCTCCACCGACGGGACGGTTCGCGTGACCCTGAGGGCGCGGGCCGACGGTTACTATGTGGAGCTGACCGGCGAGGTGGCCGACCAAGGCCCCGGCGTGCCCCTCGACAAGCTCGACACCATCTTCGATCCCTACGCTCAAACCGAAGCGGGCCGAAGCCACGGCGGCGCGGGCCTGGGCCTGGCGGTTTGCCGCCAGCTGGCCGAAAAGATGAGCGGACAGATCCGTTGCGAAAGCGTGCTCGGCGAAGGGGCGCGCTTCATCTTCGACATCGTGCTGTTCGAGGTGCCGGCGCCGGTGGTGGAGGTCGAGGAGGCGGCGGTGGAGATCGCCGCGGCCGGCCTGCACATCCTGATCGCCGACGATAACGCCACCAACCGCTTCGTCGCCGAAAGCCTTTGCAAGATCGCCGGCTGCACCTGCGAGAGCGTGGAGGATGGGGCGCAGGCCCTGGCGGTCCTGAGAACCACGGCCTTCGATCTCGTGCTGATGGACATTATGATGCCGGTGATGGACGGCATCACGGCGGTGCGCGCGATCCGCACAGATCCGGCCCTCCGCCACCTGCCGGTCATCGCCCTCACCGCCAACGGCGATCCCAAGGACGCGCAGAGCTATATGGCCGCGGGCATGAACGCGGTGGTGGAGAAACCCATCCGTCCCGAATATCTGTTCGCGGCCATGCAGGCGGTGATGGAGGAGATGGGCGCCCAAGGCGAGGCCTACGCCTGCAGCGCCGCCTGACCGCTCAGGATTACATCGGCGTCATCTGCGTTGCGGGACGGATTTGCACCCCCATCTTTTTCCTCGTCCGGCGGGACCGCGCCGGGTTTGATGAAGAGACCGCCGAGATGACTCCGGAAGAGCGCACCCTGCTTACCCAGTTCCTCAACGATCTGACCCAGGCCCGCGGCGTGGCCAAGGACCCCGAGGCCGCCTCGATGATCGAGAACGCCGTCAGCGCCAATCCCGACGGCGCCTATGTGCTGGTCCAGCACGCGCTCCTGGCCGACCAGGCGCTGCATCAGGCGCAGGCGCAGATCGCTCAGTTGCAGCAACAGCTTCAGCAGAGCCAGGCGCAGCCGGCCCCGAGTTTCCTCGGCGGCGCGGGCCTCGGCCCGAGTTCGGCCCAGCCCGGTTATCAGGCGCAGCCTTCGAGCCCCTGGGGCCAGGCGGCCGCGCCGCAGGGCGGTCAACCGATCTTCGGCGGCGGACAACCCTCGGGCGGCCTAGGCGGCCTGTTCTCAGGCGGCGGCGGGCTCGGCAGTTTCCTGCGCACCGCCGGGACCACGGCGGCGGGCGTGGCGGGGGGCGAGATGCTGTTTTCCGGGCTCTCGAACCTGTTCGGCGGGCGCCATGAGGGGGGCTTTGGCGGCGGATTCGGCGGCGGCGGCTTTGGCGGTCAGCCGGTGGAGAACGTCACCATCAACGAATACGGCGACGATCAGGGCGGCTTCGACGGCGGCGGCTACGACGACGACTACAACTGAAGGCTGGACAGGCGTAAACCCTCGTCCCTGAGGCTGGAGACCCCGCCATGATCGTCACCACCACCGAAACCATCGCCGGTCGCAAGGTCGGAAGAGCGCTTGGCCAATGCTTCGGCGTCGTCGTCCGCTCCCGCGGCCTCGGCGGCAATATCGTCGCGGGCCTGCGCACCATCGTCGGCGGCGAGATCCACGAATATACCCAGCTCCTCGAACAGGCCCGCCGCCAGGCGATCGACCGCATGGTGATCAACGCCACGGCCATGGGCGCGGACGCGATTGTGATGATGCGCTTCGACAGCTCCGAGATCGGGCAAATGATGAGCGAGATCGTCGCCTACGGCACCGCGGTGGTGCTGGAGCCGTGATGAGACTGGTCCGCATCGTCGGCGTATCGGTCGGTCTGGCGATCATGGCCATTGGCCTTTGGGCCCTGTTCACCGGCATCCTGCCGCCGGCGCTGGTCTTCACCCTCGAAGGCGCGGTGATCATCGCCGGCGTGCTGTTCGAGCGCGTGGTCTACAAACACATCGAGGCGGCCCGCCCAGGCGCCGGCTGGACCCGCACCGCCGAGCGCTTCATCGACGACGCCACCGGCAAGCCAGTCACCGTCTATGTCCAGCCCGCCACGGGCGAGCGGAAGTACGTGAACGAATAGGGCGCCGCCTACGGGAATGTGATGCAGGCGAGCCAAGCTTGAGCCTACAATGAGGTCTCGCATGGCGCGCAGGGTCGCGCCGGGTTCGGAGGGGCTGGATGTCTCTGATCTTGCTGGTCGTGTCGGTGGCCGTGCCGGTGGTCCTGGCGCTGATGCTGGCCGCGGGCACGATCAAGATCGTACCGCAAGGCTACGAGTACACGGTCGAGCGCTTCGGTCGCTACACCCGCACCCTGCAATCGGGCATCACCATCCTGACCCCCTTCGTCGAGCGGGTGGCGCGGCGGGTGAACATGATGGAGCAGGTGCAGGAGGTGCCGCGCCAGGAGGTGATCACCAAGGACAATGTGACCGTCCAGGTGGACGCCATCGTCTTCGTGCAGGTGATCGACGCCGCCGCCTCGGTCTATCGGGTGGCCAACCTGCAGCAGGCGATCATGCAGCTGGTGATGACCAACCTTCGCACCGTGGTCGGGGCGATGGAGCTGGACGAGGTGCTGTCGCAACGCGACTCCATCAACTCGCGCCTGCTCACGGCGCTGGACGCCGCCACCGAGCCTTGGGGCATGAAGGCGGCGCGGGTGGAGATCAAGGATCTGCAGCCGCCCCCGGACATCACCAACGCCATGACCCGCCAGATGAAGGCGGAGCGGGAGCGCCGCGCGGTGATCACCGAGGCGGACGGCGAGAAGCAGGCGCAGATCGCCCGGGCCGAGGGCTCCAAACAGGCGGCGATCCTGGAAGCCGAAGGCCGGCGCGAGGCCGCCTTCCGCGACGCCGAGGCCCGCGAACGCTCCGCCGAAGCGGAGGCCAAGGCCACCACCGCCGTATCCGAAGCCATCGCCAAGGGCGATGTGAACGCCATCAACTACTTCGTCGCCCAGCGCTATGTGGACGCCTTCGGCAAGCTGGCGGAGTCCAATCAGAACAAACTGGTGATCATCCCGGCGGAGATGAGCGCGCTGGTGGGCTCCATCGCCGGCGTCTCCGAACTGGTGTCCGCCATCGGCAGCGGCAAGAGCCCGGAGGCGGGGGCGGCCAAACCCCGTCCCAAGCCGGACCCTCGCGGATGACCGAGGCCTTCATCGTCTTGATCGACCATCACCTTGCGGTGTGGATCGTGCTGGCGGCGGTGTGTCTGGCCGTGGAGATTCACACCGGCTCCGGCTGGCTGCTCTGGCCGTGCGCCGCCGCCGGCGTGACCGCCTTGGTCGCATTGTCGCCTATCGCAGGGTGGGGCGTGGAAGCGGCGGTGTTCGCCGGCTTGACCTTGGTCTTCACCATCGCCGGGCGCCGCTGGATGGCGCACCGGCATGTGGTTCACGACGGCCCCGATCTCAACGATCAAGCCGCCCTCCTGGTCGGCAGCGTGGGCGAGGTGTCGGCGCCGTTCGAAAACGGTCGCGGCCGGGTGTTCGTCTCCGGCAAGGATTGGGCGGCGGACCTCGATCCCGCCGCCGACGCCCCGGTCGGCGCCTCGATCCGCGTGCTGGCCCTGGCCAGCAGCTCGCGGCTGAAGGTGGCGCGGGCTTAGGGCGTGTTAGCGGACGGCGTTGAGCTTGGTTCATACGTCAACCCGTCTGCTTAGGCTGGGGAGATGCCGCCGTGCTCGGCCGCATCAAGGGACGCTTCGCTTGAACCCTTGACCCGTCCTGCGCGCGACGGCTGACCGAGGGGGACGGGCCGCCGGGCGTCCCGCCAAAGGTTCGACCCTCCGGGCGGGTCGAACACCGGGCTGAACTCAAAGCATCAGCTCTGGAGGCGGCGCCTTCTCCCCCTCAGTCATAGCCCTATGTTCGACGCGCCGCAGGCCGTCGACACTTCATACGGGACGCCCTGCGTCCCGACCCCATCAGAACCGCCGTCGCGCGGAGGACGGGTCAAGGGCAACGAGCGAAGCGTCCCTTGACCAGGCCGAGCACGGCGGCACGCCCCTCCCCACGCCACGCCGGATCAGTCGCCGCCATAAACCCACGGCCGTTCCAAACGGTCTTTGGCGCGGAACGCCTCGATCTGCGGCGCGGATTGCAGGGTCAGGGCGATGGCGTCGAGGCCTTGCAGCAACATGGCCCTGGCCTCGTCGGCGATCTCGAAGGCCATGGCGTCCACCTCGGGCGCGGCGATGGTGCGGGCGTGCAGATCGACCGTCACCAGGCGGCTTTGCGGGTCCGGCGCAATGGCGCTCGCCAATCGTTCGATGCCGCTCGCCGGCGCACGCGCGGCCAAGATCCCGTTTCTCAGGCAGTTATTTTGAAAGATGGGACTGAAGGAGGGGGCGATGACGGCGCGGAACCCGTATTCGGCCAGCGCCCAAACGGCGTGCTCCCGACTGGAGCCGCAGCCGAAATTCTCGCCGCTGAGGAGGATGCTCGCACCCGCATACGCCGGGTCATTGAGGACAAAGCCGGGATCGGGCGCTCGCCCGGCGACCGCCGTATAGCGCCAGCCCGCGAACAGCCCCTCCGCCAGGCCTTGTTTCGAGACGCTTTTCATCTCGCGCGAGGGAATGATCGCGTCGGTGTCGATGTTGGGCCGCAGCAGGGGCGCCGCGACCCCGGTCAGGATGGTGAAGGGCTGCATGTCAGGCGTCGAGGCGTCGCGGGTCCGCCAAACGCCCGGCGATGGCCGAGGCGGCGACCGTTTCGGGGGAGGCCAGATGCGAGCGCGTCTCCGGCCCCTGTCGGCTCTCGAAATTGCGGTTGGTGGAGCTGACCACCCTTTGCCGGTGTCCGAAGCTCTCGCCGCCCGCGAAGAAGCACATGGAGCACCCCGCCTCCCGCCATTCGAAGCCTGCGTCGGTGAACACCCTGTCCAGGCCCTCCGCTTCCGCCTGTCGCTTGACGGCGGTCGAGCCCGGCACACAGATGGCGCGGACGCCGGGCGCCACCTTGCGGCCTTTCAGCACCTCCGCCGCTCGCCGCAGATCGCTGATGCGGCTGTTGGTGCATGAGCCGATGAAGGCGGCCTCGATCTTCAGGTCCGCCAACCGGGCGCCGGCCGTCACGTCCATGTAGGCGATGGCGCGCTCATAGCTTTCGCGGGAATCCTGATGGGCGACCTCGGCATAGCTCGGAACCGCGCCATCGATGGGAACCGCATGTTGCGGACTGACGCCCCAGGTCACCGTCGGCGCCACGTCTTTGGCGTCAAAGCGGACATCGACGTCGAAGACCGCGTCATCGTCGCTGCGCAAGGCGCCCCAGTGGTCCGCGGCGCGCGACCACAGCTCGCCGCGCGGGGCGAAAGGTCGGCCGTGCAGGTAGGACAGGGCCGCCTCGTCCGGGGCGATGATCGCGGTGAAGGCGGCCAACTCCGTCGCCATGTTGCAGAGCGTCATCCGCCCCTCGATGGGGAGCGCCGAGATCGCCGCTCCGCAATATTCTATCACGCGCCCCTTGCCGCCCCCCGACGACAGCTTGGACAGGATGTAGAGGGCGAGATCTTTGGCGGTCACGCCGATCCCCAGGGTTCCGTCGATGGTGATCCTCATGGTCTGCGGTGCGGCGACGCGCAGGGTGGAGGTGGCCAGGGCGTGTTCGGCTTCGCTGGAGCCGACGCCCCACGCCAGCGCCCCGAAGGCGCCCTGGGTCGAGGTGTGGCTGTCGGGACAGATCAAGGTGAGGCCGGGCAGAACCACCCCCTGCTCAGGCGAAATCACATGGGTGATGCCTTGGCGCGCATCGCCGATGTCGAACAGGGTGATGTCGGCGGCCCGCGCGGCCGCTCGGGTGGCGGTGATGAACGCCGTCCCGGTGGGCATCAGCGTCTTGTCGCCTCGACCGGGTAGGGTGTCGACGATGTGGTCCATGGTGCAGAAGGCCTGTTTGGGGGCCAGGACGTCGCGCCCGGCGGCCTTCAGGCTCTCCAGCGCCACCGCGCCCGTGCGTTCGTGCAGCCAGATGCGGTCGATAAGGATCAAGGCCTCATCGCCGCCGAGGGGCGCGATCACATGTTGCGTCCAGATCTTGTGGAACAGGGTGGACGGGGGCGCCGGCCTCACGCGAACGCCCCGACCCGCTCCAGGTCGTCGATCTCCTGGGGCGCTAGACCCAGGGCCTCGGACAGAATTTCGCGCGAGTGCTCGCCGGACTTCGGCACATCGTATCGCACCCCCGCGCGGCCATGGCCCATGCGCAGGGGCAAGGCGGGCAGAGCCGCGCTCACCCCCTCCTTTGCCGTGACGGTCACCAAGCCTTCCGACGCCAAAAGGTGGGGGTCTTGCACCAGGTCTTCGGGGCGGGCGATGGGGGCGAAGGGCAGGTTGGCGGCCTCGCACCGCTCCAGAAGTTCGGCCTTGGTCAGGCCGGCGAACAGGGCGCGGATATCGCCCATGATCCGATCACGCGCCTTCACGCGCTGATTATTCTGCGCCAGGCTTTCGTCCGCCGCCCAGGCGTCCAGGCCGAACACGTCGCAGAAGTTGCGCCACTGCACATCGCTCACCACCCCGACGAACACCTGTTCGCCGTCCGAGGTGTCGAACACGTCGTAAACCGCCCAGGCCGAGACCCGCACCGGCATCGGTTTGGCGGCCTCCCCGGTCACCGCGCCCTGAGCGATATGCTGCCCCACGAGGAAGGCGGTGGTCTCGAACAGGGAGCAGTCCACGGCCTGCCCGACGCCGGTCCGATGCCGCTGCTCCAGGGCGGCGAGGATGCCGATCACGCCGAACATGCCGCCGGCGACGTCGATCACCGAGGCGCCGGCGCGGAGGGGCCGCCCGGGGGGACCGGTCATATAGGCGAGGCCGCCCATCATCTGCGCCACTTCATCCAGCGCCGTGCGGGTGTCGTAGGGGCCTTTGAGGAAGCCCTTGGCGGAACAGTAGATCAATCGCGGATTCAGGGCCTTCAGCGCCTCGTAGCCGAGCCCGAGCCGATCCATGGCGCCGGGCCGGAAGTTCTCGACGAACACATCGGCCCATCCCGCCAGCCGCTGGGCCGTCGCCAGACCGTCGCTCTGCTTGAGGTTAAGCCGGATGCTCTTCTTATTGCGATTATACATGGGGAAGTAGCCCGCGCCGGACCCGAGGAGGCGGCGGGTGGCGTCGCCCTCGATCGGCTCGACCTTGATGACCTCGGCGCCCAGATCGCCCAGGATCACGCCGATGGAGGGGCCCATCACCATATGGGTGAATTCGAGCACCTTGAGGCCCCTCAAGGGCGCCTCGCCTTCGGCCGCAGGTGAGGGTTGCGGCGCAGGACTGTTCGACATGGGCGACACCTGGAATTCGATGTGCAATTGGTATAGAGTTATACCATTAGCAGCAAGCGGCACAGTCATGGATGCGATGCAGGACATTGACGTGCTGATCAGCGAGGTCGGGCCTCGCGACGGCTTGCAAAGCATTCCGACCCTGCTTCCCCTGGACTTGAAGAAGGCGTGGATCACCGCCGAGGCGGCGTGCGGCGTGCGCGAGATCGAGGTGGGCTCTTTCGTGCCCGCGTCCCTGCTTCCGCAGCTCGCGGACACGGCCGAGGTGGTCAAGCACGCCAAGAGCATTCCGGGTCTGACCGTCGCCGTCCTCGTGCCCAATCTTCGCGGGGCGCAAGCGGCGATCGCCGCGGGCGCCGACAAGATCACCCTGCCCGTATCCGCCAGCGAAACACACAGCCTGCGCAATGTGCGCCGGACCCATGATCAGATGATCG
>Ga0116226_10003771_pt1 | contig 13373 bp, 12 predicted proteins | sample S1TSphfallax_FD_89692 | JGI IMG/M metagenome (GOLD analysis project Ga0116226, IMG submission 89692) | Host-associated microbial communities from peat moss isolated from Minnesota, USA - S1T2_Fa - Sphagnum fallax MG | ecosystem: Host-associated > Plants > Peat moss > Unclassified | place: USA...
GGCCGGGTGCTCGTGTTGTACGGCGTCCAGCGCGGAATGGCCGGATTGTTGGGGTCGCCGTGGCGGGCGAAGCTCGTCCAGCAGGCGCTCACCTCGTCGGCCAGGGCTTGTTCGGTCGGCGTCACCGGCCCGATCAGAGGCTCGGCATGGGCCAGACTGTCGAACGCATAAGGGATTTCCGCCGTGTGGGGCGCGCCGAGCTTGCCTCCCCGCGCGCTGACGGCGTGGGTGAAGTAGTAGACGAACACGGGCGCGCCAGCTTGGTCGGCCTTGCGTTCGGCCTCCGTTATCACCCCGGCGCCGAAATTCAGGCTCGTCACGATCTGCAATACGAGGGTGTTGCTCGCGCCCGGTTCATCGGTGCGTACCGCCTGGACGATGTGATCGACGTCGCCATCCGGAATGCCGCTGAACGTCGCCTTAAGCCGCTGGTGCAGCTCGGCGTCGTCTATCGGGTCCAGCGGCGTGTTGGGGAAGAAGACGGACTCGTTTTTCGTCGTACCGCACATGAACGGTACGTCCCGAGAGATCGGGGAGGCGACCGGATCAAACGGGTTGGCTGGGATCACCCGGCCGTCGACGATGGGCGTTGGCTGCAGCCGGCCCATGCCCATGGGACCCGCGGCCTGGAGCAAGCGCTCCGGCGGCGTCGCCTGCAGGTCTGCGAGGCTCTTGACGCCTAAGGCGTCGACCACGGCCCTGGCCTGGGCGGCGGCGTTCGCCTTGGCGCCGACCCGAACGGCGGCGCCGCTCTGGGCGATCGCGCGCTGGAACAGCCCCTTGGCGCCTGGCATCGCCATCATGGTCGAGACCTTGGCGCCTCCCCCCGACTGGCCGAAGATGGTGACGTTTTCCGGATCGCCGCCGAAATTGCGGATGTTTTCGCGAACCCAACCTAGCGCGGCCACGCAGTCCATGATGCCGACGTTGCCGGAGTCGGCATAGGTCGGTCCATAGATGTCCTCGATGTAGAAGAAGCCGAAGATGTTCAGCCGGTGGGTGACCGTGACCAGCACAACGTCGTGCTTTTCACAGAGATTGCGTCCGTCGTACGAGGTTGCGCCGCCGGACCCCCCGCTAAAGCCGCCGCCGTGATACCAGACCATCACCGGCCGTGCGCCTGAGGTCGCCCCGACCTCTGGTGTCCAGATATCAAGGTTTAGGCAGTCCTCGCTCATCGGCCCACGCTGGATCAGGGCCGTCTCCTCCGGCATGGGCGCGCCGAAGATCTGGGGGCACATGGGCCCCTGGACGGTGGTATCGCGTATTCCCGACCATGGCGTGGGCGGCTTGGCGGGCAGCCAGCGATTTGCGCCCCCGGTATCGGCGCCGTAGGGAACGCCCTTGAAGACCTTGATCGGACCATCCCGGTAGCCGCGGATGGGGCCTGAGCGGGTGGTCGCCACCGGCCCGTCGCTCCGGTCCTGGGCGGAGACCGCGCCAAGCGGCGCCACCCAAAGCGCCGCCGTCGCTGCGAGCGCCCCTTCGACCACGGCGCGCCGAGCTGGCCCCTGTCTCTTGTTCGTGTCGCTGTCCATGGTCTTCCCCGTTAGGACCGCCGTTCGTTGCGCGAAACCTGCTCAGGCTCGCGATGCCGGACGTGTCGTTTTGAATTTATGCGAAGCCGATCGTGACCCGTCGCGCGCTCCGCTCCCGGCTCTCAAGCGAGCCCAACCCGCCGGTCGCGCAAAGTCGTTTTGCAGCCAGCGAACGAAAGACGATAGCATCCCATCGCAGCGTATTCTTGCACAGCCGCTGCACGCGCCTGCACATTCTTATCGAATGCCGTGGCGCAGGGGACGCGCGATTGACCACGCGATGGCTCAGAAGCTGCGACCGATGAACCAAAACATGCCGATGCCCACGAGACCGGCGGAGACCATGTCCACGACGATGGGGCGCGGCAACGTGAGCTTTAGCTTCGAGAGCCCGAACACCGTCAGCGTCAGGGCCAGCACCAGGCTGAGTTGGCCGAGCTCGACGCCCAGATTGAAGCCGACCAGCAGCTCGGCCAGTCGTCCGGTGGGGAGCTTCATTTCCAGAAGGTCGGAGGCGAAGCCGAACCCGTGCACGAGCCCGAACACCAGCGTTACAACGAGCCTCAGCCGCCCGGCGTCGCGCAGCCGCCCAGAGATCATGAGGTAGTTCGCGCTGAAAAGGCCCGCCCCGAGGAGGAGCAGGCTCGGCAGGACGCCGATGCCCATGAGCTTCAGCCCGGCCATGGAGACCAGCATCGCCAGCATCGCCAGGGCGACGACCTCAGGCCGCTTCGTCGCAACCCCCACATTCTCGATGCCGATCAGCGCAATCGTCAGCGCGACCAGGGCGTCGATGAACTCCGCATGCGGCCGGATCACGCCCGTGACGGCGAGCGCCAGGGTTATGCTGTGGCCAAGCGTGAACCCCGTGACCACGAAAGTGAGATCCTTGAGACGCCGCGAGATCAGGACCAATCCGACCAGGAACGACATGTGGTCGGCGCCGGTGAAGATGTGCATCATCCCAAGGCGCACGTATTCGAAGAAGCTGGCGTTCCTGAGTTCCCCGCCTGCACTGGAGGACAGGTTCAGGGTCTGTTGCTTGTTCGTGAAAAGCTGCTCGATGAAGTCGCCGGCGCCGATCTGGATCTGGGCGAAGTTCACGTGGGTGGGTACGATGTCGAAGAAGGCGTTGTCCCGGAGCGTGATGTCCTTGGTGTCCGGGCACTGGAAGGTGAACTCGGTGCGGCGGTATCCTGGCTCCGACGATGAGGGCTCAGGCCCAGACGTCCGTCGGCAGTCTCCGCCGTGGGAGCGCGCGCCCAAATGGGCTGCGAGATAGGCGCCGAGTTGAGCGTCGTTGGGCGTTCGCCCCTGTTGGGCCAGGCGTTTGAGCTCGATCTCCGGGGTCGTGAACGTCAGGTGTACGGTCGCGCCGACGATCTGCCAGGAGGAGTGGGTCTCGCTCTTGGTGTGGGCCGACGCGCGGCCGGCGCCTAACGCAAACAGGGCGGCGCAGAGCAGGACGACGCCGAGCCAGGCCCTCATTTAACGTAGGCCTTGTCGGTGATGATGTCGGCCTTGTCTCGGAGAAACCGCTCCGTGCTGCCTTGCAGGCGGTTTTCGGCCTCTCGCTTGTAATCGACCAGCACCTGCTCTCTCGCATCGGCGAAGCTCAGCGGGACCGGCGGGGCGTTATGCTGCATGACAAGCACATGGACGCCATCGGGCATGACGATCGGGGGCGAGCTCTGACCGGTCGCCAAGATGCGCGCCGCGTCGAACAGGCGGTCGCCGAGATGGATTTTGGCCGCGAAGTAGAACTCTTCCCCATTGGTGCGCTTGGTGTCCACACCGCCGGGCGCCTGGTTCGCGGGGCGGCCCGCGGCGACCAGGGCCTGGAGCGCGCCTAACGAGGACGCTGGATAGCGCAGGTCCGTCACCGTCATCACGCCTTCGCTGGCGTAAGCGTCACGGTGGCGCTGATAATAGGCCGCCAGCTCGGATTCCGCGGGGTTCTGGGTGGTGACATCGGCCACGACCTGCTGCTCTACGGCGGCGACAAGCGCGTTGCGCGTGTCCGGGTCGGAACTTGGGAACCCCAGCTCAAGGCCGCGTTGCACATAGAGCTCCTCCCGGATCATGTCGTTTAGAATCTTGCTTTTCTGGGCTTGAGTGGTCTGGGCGAAGGGAACGCCGTAGGTCGTCTCCACCTGGGAGACGAAGTCGCTCGTCAAGATCGGCTGTTGGTTCACCAGGGCGACGTCTTCCGCGGGTAGGCCGCGCATGGTTGTGCCCTTGGCGCCGAACAGCCCGACCCCTGCGATCAACAGGCCGCCGATGGCGCCGATCGCCAAAAGGGCGAAGGCGCGGCGCTCGTCGACGCGCGCGAGGTAAGCGCGCCAGCCCGCCGGCGGGTCCTCGTTTGCCGCGCTCGTCGGCGGCTTGACCCCTGCGCCGAGCATCATGAGGGCCTCCGGGTTGCCCGATCGTGCAAGCTCACGGCAAGCGCACGGATCACGACGGGCGAGAGCCGATGGATCCAGGCGGGACAGACGCCAGCATGCCCATAGATCATCGCCCGCAAGATATCGTCGCGCGATCCATGACCGTAAAGCCAGATGTTGTCGGCGAGGTTGGGCGCGCCGATCGCCTGGTCTCCACGCGCGTCGGCGGCATGACAGTCATAGCAGGCCCCCTTGTTGGCGTAGAGGTCCGCCCCTCGCGCCGACGCCGCGCGATCGAAGGGCCGACCCTCGACCTGGAACAGGAACTGCACCAGATCTGACATCTCGGGGGGCGACAGCGTGTTGATCTTATAGCGCGCAGACTGCTGATGCAGAAACGACGGCATCACGGCGAGATTGTGCGTCTTCGGGTTACCAGAGCGGATGCCGTAGGTGATGGTATGTTCGATTTCCGAAACCAGGCCCGACCCATAGAGCCAGTCCTGATCGACCAAATTGGGCGCGCCCCGGCTTGAATCGCCGCGCATATCCGCCCCATGGCAGGCGGCGCAGTTTGCAGCGTAGGCCGGCGCGGCAAGCTTGTCGGCAAGTCGGACGAGTCCGATGTGGTTCGGGACCTCGTCGCCCGGTGTTCGAAGCAGCAGATCGCGCATGTGGGCGTCAAAGAGGTTCGCCCCGATCGCCGCGCAAACAGCTAGGCAGATAACGGTCATCGCAACGATGGCTCGCCGGGATACGGGGCGGCGGCGATGAGGCGGCGACGAGGTCAAAAGGGCGATCGTCTTGAGCCGTCGGCCCCGACAGCCTTAGAGATTACACGTTCAGCAATGACAGGCACGAGCATCCCCCGGTGGACTTTCAGCTGTGATCGGCCCACGCTGCCGGGATTAGGATTAAAGGCTGCGCGTTTTAGGCCGTGTGACGTACTTCGCTAACTAGCTCAAACGTCCGCGCGCGTCCCGTAACAGAACGGTTTTCAAGCGTTGCAAAACATCGTTACAGGCGGTCTGGACCCATCCCAAACATCTGTTTCCGCGCCCGAAGCGACCCTGGAGTCGCTCGCAGCCGATGTCCGGGCGCATCATGCGCTCGGGCGCTCTCCGACTCTCCGCCGCCTGTTCGATGTGCTGGTCGAGCAGTCGCTGGCGGGGCGGGCGCCCAAGGGAGTCGAGATGGCCGAGGCGGTTCTTGGACCCCGCGCCAGCTTCGATGCGTCTGCCGACACGTCGGTCAGGGTCTACGCCCACAGGCTGCGCAAGAAGCTCGACGACTACTATGGAGCTGCGTCGCGAGCGGGCGAGCCGCGCCTGTCGCTCTGCCGCGGCGAATATCGGCTGGTCGTCGAACCCCCGGGGACGGCGGATGATGCGCCGGCCGTTGACAGCGCCACGCCCGAGGCGTTGCAGACGCGCGCCCCGCCGGCGCAGACGGATTCGGACAAGCGACTGTTCGGTATCCGTCGGAGGTCCGTGTGGCTCGCGATGGCGGCGCTTGTGCTGGTCAATGGGGCCGGCTGGTCTGCAGTCCTTATGCGCTCTACCGCGTCCGTTCCGCCCGCGCGGTCTCTGCCGCCGTGGTCGTTGCTCGCCGCCAGCAAACTTCCGACAATAATTGTCTTGGGCGACTATTATATTTTTGGCGACACCGACAAAACTATGGAGGTCAAGAGGTTGATCCGTGATTTCACGATCAATTCGCGCTTAGATCTCGACCAGTTCCTCATGAACCACCCGGAGATGATGGAGCGGTATACCGATGTTGACCTGCATTATCTACCGGTATCCGCCGCGCCCGCGCTCCAAAGCCTACTTCCGCTGATCGCGCCGCCATCGGCGGGCCTGCCGAGGCCGCGGATCGTGCTGGCTTCAGATGTCACCCCAGAGGTGCTGAAGCATAACAATGTGGTCTATATCGGCTACCTGAGCGGCCTGAATGTGCTTCGCGATCCCGTGTTTGCGGGGTCCCGGTTCCGGCCGGGCTCCACCTATGACGAGTTGGTCGATACGGTGACCCACAAACAGTACGTCAGCGACGCCGGATCGGACATGCCGGGCGAGGCGGCCAGTCTGGATTACGGCTACGTCTCAACCTTCCCGGGTCCTACGGGCGGACGCATCATCGTGATCGCCGGCACCCGTGATATCGCCCTGATGGAGACCGCCGAGACCGTCGCCTCCAAGCCCGAGCTCCAAGCGGTCGTCGCCAAGGTCGCGGGGGCCAACGCCTTTGAAGCCCTGTTCCGTGTGGAGGGCATCCAGCGCACCAACCTCACTGGGCGCCTGCTCGTCGCGGCCCCTCTAAACGCTTCGGCGATGTGGTCCAGCGCGCCGGGGGCCATCCATTTTCCTGTCGGCTAAGCCGAGGCGGGCGCCCTCGCTAGCAACGCGGGCGGCCGTCGACGCGCGCGATGGGCTAGGGGCTGGGCCTGTAACGGCGACGACACCGTTTGTCATCACGCCTGTAACTTCGCTCTCTTGCATAATCGCGGCGCCATTCTGCACGATCTGATCAAAGTCTTCGGAATGGATATGCGGCTTCAATGCGATGCTGATCGATATGCGTCAGGCTCACTTGATCGGTGCGCCCGGATGTGCCCTGATTAAGAGCGCACATAGGGCGATGACGCGGGAAACATCAATGCTGATGCACTTTTCGAAGTGGCTATCGCACACTCCGATTAGCGACTTTATCCAGAACGTGCTGTGGATCATCCCACTGGTGCAAACGATTCACATTCTGGCGATCGCGATCGTTATGTCGTCCGTCGGTATGATCGTACTGCGGATTCTTGGCCTAGCCGGTTTGCGCCATACCTTTTCGGAGATCGCCCTGCGCTATGTCCCCTGGATTTGGGGAGCGCTCGTGGTGCTGCTGTGCAGCGGCGCAATTCTGGTCACCGGCGAACCGGTGCGTTCGCTGACCAATCCCACCTTTCAGCTGAAGATGGCGATGCTGATCATCGCTATCGGCATCACCGCAGCCTTCCAGATTACCGTCCATCGCGACCACCGGTTCTGGGATCTGGCCCCCCGGCACGCGACAGCCGCCAAGACGTTCGCCGTGCTGACATTCGGACTCTGGGTCGCCATCGCCGTGGCGGGCCGCTGGATAGCGTATACCGTACTCAGCTACGTCTGAGCGCGTTTTAACAAGAACACGACCGTAGGGACGAGCGCTTATGATTGATTGGCTTCTTAATTGGTTGCACGACTTGCCCCTGTCGTCCGCTATCCGCGTCTCGGCCTGGATGTTCCCAACCATTGAGTCGGCTCATGTGGTTGCGATTACCGTGGTCATCGGTTCAATCGCGATCGTGGACCTTCGTCTTCTAGGCGTCACGTCTCACCGCAAACCTGTGACCGAACTTTCAACCGAGGTTCTGCCTTGGACGTGGGGGTTCTTTATTGTTGCTGCTATTACAGGTGGCTTGATGTTTATGTCCAAGGCGCCGTCATATTTTGAAAATACACCTTTCAGACTGAAGATGCTTCTACTTGCCTGCGCCGGCTTGAATATGGTCGCCTTTCATGTGTTGACCTACAGAAGCGTGCACAGGTGGGACCGGGATGTCCCGACATTACGCTCCGCCAAGGTCGCTGGGTTGCTGTCTTTGACGTTCTGGATCGGCGTGGTCGCCGCCGGGCGCTGGATCGGTTTCACAATAGAGGGATGAGGCGGCCCCAAGGCGATTGGGCGTCCCTTGATTGGCCAAACTCGGATTGGCCAGACTCAGATAGGCTTGTGCAGGGACGTGAGCGGATCGTGCAGGCGCTCAGTGTATGGCCGGAGCTACAATCAAGAACTAGGTATCCAAAACGTGCGGCTCGGCGACCTACGCGACGCCGCGCCGCTATAAAGAAAAAATTGGAGGATAATCTATGAAGCGCACGTTCTTGAAGTTAGCGACGGTTCTCGGCGTCATGGCGCTTGCGCCCGCGCTTCCGGCGTTCGCACACCATTCGGCGGCGATGTTCGACCACACCAAAAAGGTTACGTTGACGGGGACCGTGAAGGAGTTCCAGTACACAAATCCCCATTCGTGGCTTCAAGTCCTCGTGCCGCAGCCGGACGGTAAGGCGCCAGTGCTTTGGGGCTTTGAGGCTGAGGGGCCGAGCACTTTGTTGCGGGCGGGAATCAAGGCCCATACGTTCGATCCCGGCGACAAGGTGACGATTGTCTTCAATCCGATGAAGGACGGCCGGCCTGCCGGCGCGCTCCTTACGGCGACCAAGGCTGACGGGGTCATGTACAGCCCGCAGCCCTCCGGCCTGCGCAACGGGGCCTAGCGAAGTTCCGAGAGTCTACGCCTTCCTGGCGGCCCATCCGATCTGACCTCATCAAGCGCCAGGCCGAAGCTGGGATGATTAGATCCAGTTTGGACCGTCGGGGTCTGGCTCGATCTTTCATGAGAGCCGCCTCCTAACGGAGTTCCGCGTCTGTGCAGCCCTTTACCTACGCCGCCTTGCCGAGCCGGGTGCTCTTTGGCTTTGGCCTGCTGGATCGCGTGGCCGATGAGCTCCGCAACCTCGGTTGCGGGCGGGCGCTTGTGCTGTCCACGCCGGAGCAATTGGCGGTCGCGGAGGCCCTCGCCGAACGTTTAGGACCGCTTAGCGTCGGCGTGTTCGGCGAAGCGGCCATGCATACGCCGGTCGATGTTTCTGAGCGCGCCGTCGCCGTCGTGCATCGGCTTGGCGCCGACTGCACCGTGGCGATCGGCGGCGGGTCGACTACGGGGTTAGGGAAGGCGATCGCTCTGCGGACAGACCTGCCTCAGATCGCCGTGCCCACGACCTACGCCGGATCGGAAGCGACGCCCATTCTGGGCGAAACTAGGGACGGGCTGAAGACCACCCAGCGCACCCTGAAGGTCTTGCCGGAGGTCGTTATTTACGACGTCGATCTAACGCTGGACCTCCCTCGGACCATGACGGCGACGTCGGGTCTAAATGCCATCGCCCACGCGGTGGAAGCCCTCTACACTCAAGACGCCAATCCGGTGATCTCCCTGATCGCCGAGGATGGCGTCCGAGCCATGGCGATGGCTCTGCCCGTTCTGCACCGCTCACCGCGAGATCGTGAAGCGAGGTCCAACGCGCTGTATGGGGCCTGGGCGTGCGGTCTATGCCTAGGGGCGGTCGGCATGGCGCTACATCATAAGCTATGCCACACCTTAGGCGGGGCCTTCGACCTACCCCATGCCCCAACGCATTCTGTCATCCTCCCCTATGCGGCCGCCTACAATGCCGAGGCCGCGCCAGAGGCGATGGCGCGCATCGCTCGCGCGCTCGGCGCGGAGGACGCCGCTCGGGGACTTTACGACCTCGCCCGCAGCATAGACGCGCCGGTATCGCTCGAGACGATCGGGCTCAAGCGGGCTGATCTGGACCGCGCCGCCGATCTGGCCACCGCCAATCCGTACTGGAACCCAAGGCCCATCACCCGATCCGGTGTCCGAGAGCTGCTTGAACTCGCCTTCACGGGACAGCCACCGGAGACGTGCCATGCGCGACTTGAACGAGCATAATATTACGGACGCAGTTCTTGAGAGCTTCGCCGCCACGCCCAATCCCCGCCTTCTCACGATCATAAAAAGCCTGGTCCGGCACATTCATGGTTTCGTAAAAGACGTCGAGCCAACCTTTGACGAATGGCTCTATGCTATTCAGTTTCTTACCCGTACAGGGCAAATTAGCGGCCAATCCCGACAGGAATTCATCCTTTTGTCGGATGTGCTTGGCGTATCGATGCTGGTGGACGCAATCAATCACCGCACGCCAAAGGGGGCGACCGAAACGACGGTGCTGGGTCCTTTCTTCGTTGAAGACGCGCCCCAGTTCGAGCATGGGGACGATCTCTCAAACGGCACGCCAGGCGCGCCCCTATATGTCGATATGACCGTTGCGGCGGCTTCGGGCGAGCCGTTGTCCGATGCTGTGGTGGATGTGTGGCAATCCGATAGCGAAGGCTTCTATGACGTGCAGCGCGCCGATTTGACGGGGCATAATCTGCGCGGCCGTTTCCGTACGGGTCCGCAAGGCGAGCTCCGTTTCTGGTCGATCACCCCGACCGCCTACCCCATCCCGGACGACGGTCCGGTGGGGGAACTGCTGGAGGCGTCGCAACGTCACCCTTGGCGGCCGGCTCACCTGCATTTCATGATTTCGGCGGCGGGATATCAACCGCTGGTGACCCACATTTTCGTCGATGGCGATATCTACCTGGACAGCGACGCCGTCTTCGGCGTGAAGCAGTCCCTGATCGACTCGTTTCCCGAGCAGCCGGCCGGGACCGGGCCAAACGGTCGGATAATGGACGCACCGTGGCGAAAGCTTAAGTACAGCTTCGGCTTGACCCCCTTGTAGCGCAGAGGCGTGCGCGGACAATATAATTTATTCAAATGCGTTAAACGGGATCGCTTAGAGCGATACCCCACCTAGCGCGCGGCGTCAGGAATTGACGAGCTTGACGATAAATCTGCCGCCGCTATCCCGCTGAAGAGGCGACGACAGATTTAAATTGCCGCTCATGTCAAAATATGAAAGAAATTAAAGTCCTGTAGGCGCTGTGGCGCGGTTTTGACAGGGTTGAAGCTAAGTGGTGCCTCTGATGGTGAATGCCAAAGAGTTTGGGGTCAACGAAACCCATGGGATTTTGTGGCGGCCGGAAAACCGCATCCACGCCACAAGCGAAGGCTTAGGCTGGCGGTCGGTCTACGTCTCCGTGCAAGACGAGCAACCTTATGTCGAAGATTTCCGCGCGGTCGATGATCACCTCATCATCTTCCATTTGAATGGGCCGGTTGCGGTGTCGCGTAAGCTGGGCCGGACAGAAACACGTCGCGTGGTTGCGCCAGGCGGCCTTTTCCTCATGCCGGGAGGACTCGACTTCCGCGTGCAGCTCGAGGCTGAACTGAGCACGCTTCACCTTTACCTGCGTCGGAGCCTGCTTGAGGAGGTCGCCGAACAGAGCGGTTGCTCTTCGGTAGAGCTACTGCCGCGGCTCGGAGAGCAGGACCCCTTGCTCGAGCGGTTGGCGTTTGGAATGCGTGACGCGCTCACCGACGGCGGGGGCGACGACGCCTCCAGCATTTACGTAGAACATCTGAGCTATGCGATGGCGGCCCACCTGCTTCGCAAACATTCCGGCGCCGGGCGCCCGGCGCCGGACAATGGGGCCGGCGTCTTGTCCAAAGCACGGCTCGCGCAGGTCATGGATTATATAGAAACCAATTTGGAGGAGCCGCTCACGCTGTCGGAGCTGGCCGCCGTCTGCAGCCTGAGCCCGAGCCACTTCGCCCGCCGGTTCAAAGCGACCACCGGCCTCCCGCCGCACCAGTACCTTATCGCCGTCAGGGTCAATCGCGCCAAACGCCTGCTGGCGACCCACGGTCAACCCATCGTCGAAATCGCCTACGCCTGCGGTTTCACCCACCAGGAGCACATGACGCGCATCTTCCGGCGTCAGACGGGTATGACGCCGGCCAGCTATCGCCGCGCGGCCATGGTTTGAGTTAGGGGCGGCGTTGGCGCGCTATGTGCAGAACGCACACCTGATCGTGCAGGATTTTATAGCCTCCAAGGCCGATGACTGTTTGACGACGCCGGTGAAGTCGCGGGGTTGATCGAGGCGGTGAGGTTGCGTCACCTTCGTCGTCCTAGCTGCCCGGCCGCCGTATGCGCTCGTCTGACCTGCTAAACTGTTCAATGGCGATCTATGAGCACTCATGAGACCCGGTTTGGTTCTTTAGCCGACTACGAAAAGGGCGGCGTTGAGATTGTCGATGACAATCCTAAGAACTATGTATTTTCGAATATATTCGAGGTCTGTGCGAAGTCTGCGCCTTACGAGCGCGTGGCGGTGGCCAAGAACTTTGAATACGTTATCGAGGCCGTTCGGGCCGAGGGAACGTCAGGCTGGTATGCCTGCGCTCATGATGAGTTCGCGCTATGCATGGATGGACGAGTCGAGGTCCACCTCCTGAAATTGGACAATCCGGACGATGTGGTCGATCCCGAGAGCGAGGGCGCGCAGGCCCTTGGGGGGCTTCCCAGCGGGCGGAAAATGGGCCGGCTTGTCTTGGGCCGCGGGCACATGGGCCTTCTTCCTCGCGGCGCCGCTTACCGATTTCATGCCGACGCGCCGGCGGCCCTGATGATCCAAACCATCGAAGGACCCATGACCGTCCAGAAATGGTCCGAGATCTGCCAAACCGACACGCCGAATTAGCGCAACGCACCCAGCCAGAGAGGTAACCCAATGGCCATGCTTGAAACCGCGGAGGCGAATGGCCGCCCTGCCAGCGCCAATCTCGCGCACCACACCGAAGTGACGCCCGCAGACAACGTCAACGGCTACAAGGCTTTCAAAGCGGGCCATTTCGCCTTTTCTCGCGACGAGTACTTCGCCCGTATCAAATGGCCGGGTGGTAGCCACGTTATTCCGATCGATTACTTCTTGCGCGCCCTCATGCGCGATATCGCCTGGGGCTTTTTCTACGGCACGGTGAACTTTGACAGCGTTTTCGGTACGACCAATCACTACGGTGAAGTCACCATGTTCGCCGGCCTCTACAACGACGCCTTCAAGGGCGCTGGACGCGACTACTCGGAGCGTTTCGCCAGCGAGACTCTGATGCCCATCTTCAAAGCCATGGTGGTCGATTGGACGAACGAGGGCTACGACCCCTTCGCTGCGCCGATGGAAACGGGCGCTCCATGGGGCCGCAAGAACGGCAACAACGATGCCGCTGTGGAGCGCAACCGGGTAACCGCGCGCCGTATGGTGGGTCTTCCGGGCGATACGCCGCTTCGCACCGATGAGTCGGGATATCCCGTAAACCGAATGTTCGCCGATGTTCCCCAAGAGGAGCCGGAAATCGAAGTTGAGCCCGGGTTTGAGGGCGAGGTCAGCGCCTTTAACTTGTTCGCCTATCTCTCACGGTCGGACGTCACCTGGAATCCGTCCGTTTGCTCCGTTGTGGGCGACAGCCTGTTCTGTCCGACGTCTGAGGAGTTCATTCTGCCGGTCGATCATGGCAATGACCGTTGCGAGTGGTTCATCGTCCTGACGGACGAGATCGTCTGGGACGTGAAGGATAAGAACAGCGGGCGCAACCGGGCCCGCGTGATCATGCGAGCCGGAGATGTGTCCTGTATGCCGGCGGACATCCGCCACACGGGCTATGCCGACAAACGGGCCATGCTGCTGGTGTGGGAAAACGCATCTCCAAAGATTCCCGAACTGATCGCCTCCGGCGAGGCTCCAATTGTGTCTGTGTCGTTCTGATCGGATAGCCTCGAGCGGCGTGCGGGCGTGCTGCCCACCCCCTGGAGGGTGTTAAGGTTGGTTTCATAAGCGGCCAGTCAAGCCGCCAAGGTCGAGGGATGAAATGGCCATATTGGAGCCGGCGCCGGCGTCCGAGATCGAA
>Ga0116226_10003772_pt1 | contig 13373 bp, 7 predicted proteins | sample S1TSphfallax_FD_89692 | JGI IMG/M metagenome (GOLD analysis project Ga0116226, IMG submission 89692) | Host-associated microbial communities from peat moss isolated from Minnesota, USA - S1T2_Fa - Sphagnum fallax MG | ecosystem: Host-associated > Plants > Peat moss > Unclassified | place: USA...
CACCAGGCGGCGCTGAGGCCCGTTACGCCGCCGCCGATCACGATGACTGAGGCGCCGTTAGCGCCGGTTGTCGAAGGAACCGTCATCTGGCGTGCTCACATATGCATGTTGCCGCCCAGCGCGGCGATATGCATCGCCTCGCGGTCGGTATCGATGTCGGCATAGGGGATCCATTGGGCCGGGATGCCAAACCAGACGTCCCAGTCCGCGCTCATCTCGGCGGCCTCTTGCCAATCGGCGATCACCTGGAGCGGCAGGGGCCGCACGGGGGCGCGATAGCCGGCCAAGGGGATGGCGGAGACGGGCGTGTCGGTCGCGACCGCGAGCGTCAGCGCCACCTGCTCGCGACAGCGGCGGGCTTGGCAGGGCCCCATGCAGGCCCGGGTCAGGCGCTTGATCTGGTCCTGGTTGACCGGGCCGTCGGCGGCGAGCGTCGTGATGCTGCGCTTGGCCATGCCGGGCGAGATCGGGCCGAGATAGGCGGGATGGTAGACGCCAGTGAGTTGGGCGCGCGTCACCTCTTCGCATTGGCAGACGATCACGCTGTCGTCGCCCACAGCGATCAGGGCGGCCATCCAGTCCTTGGCGTAAAGCTCCGCCCCCTGCCCCGCCGCAACGCCGCCGCAGTCGCCGATGGCGTAGACGCTCGCGATGGTGGTCTGGCCGTCTGCGTTCAGAACCGGCGTATAGCCGCCCCGGGCGCCGTCAAACGCCAACTTGGCCCCGACCACGTCCAAAAGTTCGACCGAGGGCACAACACCGACAGCCTGACAGATGGTGTCGCAGACGATCTCTACGGGCGCGGCTGCGGGATCATGGATCGAACGGACGACGAGCTTTTCCACCCCATCGATCCCACCGGTCGCCAGAACGGGCGCATGGCCGGTGAGGATCGGCACCTCCAGCGCGTCCAGCCGGGCCAGTTGCGCCGGGGAGGCCTGGGGCGTATCGCGCACCTCTATCAGGGCGGCGACCTCGAGCCCATGGCCTAGCGCCAAAATGGCGGACTCGACCGCCAGATCGCCGGAGCCCAGGATCGCGATGCGCCGGCCGGCGAAGGCGTCGTAACGCCCTAAGAGACTGTGCAGGGCTTGAGCGCCCATAACGCCAGGCTGGTCCCAGCCCTTGAACGACAGGGCTAAATCCCGCGCGCCGGCCGCCACGATCAATCGCTTGAAGCCAACGAGCCAGCTGGTGGTCTCATCCGCCAGGCCGACAATCGGCTCCGGCAGGGCGCCAAGGCCAGGCCCGTTGACGAAGGCGCCCCAGCAGGACACCCCCAGCATGACCTCAACGCCGGCCTCAAACGCCACTTCCAGGTCAGGATTGGTGGCGAACAGCTGCTCTTGCATCCGGCCGGGGTTTTGCACAGCGTTGGTGGCGCGCCCGCCCCAGAAAAGCGGTACATCAAGACCGATCAGGCCCGGGCCGACCGGGTTTTCGTCCACCAGCAAGACGCTTTCGTCCTCGCCCGCGGCCGCGATGGCCGCCTTGGTCCCCGCAGCGCCCGCCCCGATGACGACGACGTCGAACCGCTGTTCGGGCGGCCGAAACTTGCCAGCGATGGAAAACGGATCGCGACCGACGTTATTTGCGCTTGCGCCGCCGCCATCCATCACACCGCCTCCAGAGCTTGCGCCAGGTCGGCGATCAGGTCGTCGGAGTGCTCGAGCCCGACCGATACCCGAAGCGTTCCTTCGCCGATGCCGACCGCCTCCCGGCGCGCTTGCGGCGTCGCATAGTGGGTGGTGGTGGCGGGATGGCAGATCAGGGTTTCTGAACCGCCGAGGCTGACCGCCATGCGCAGCACGCGCAGCCGGTTCAGCAGCCGAAACGCCTCCGCCTCGCCGCCCTTCAGATTGAAGGAAAAGGTCGAGCCGACGCCCTTGGCCTGACGATCCAGCGTCGCGCGGGCGGCCGACTCGTCGCCGGTGAAGCCAAGATAGGTGATCGACGCCACCTTAGGATGATCGCGCAGGAAGGTCGCGACGCGTAGCGCGTTGCTGGCCGCCCGCTCGGTACGCAGCGGCAAGGTTTCCAGCGAGCGCAGCAGCAACCAGCTGGAGAAGGGATCCAGATGCGAGCCGAGCACCATGCGGAGCTTTTTCAGCGGCTCGACCAGTTCCTTGGAGCCGCTAGCGCCCCCTGCCAAAAGATCGCTGTGGCCGCCGCAGTATTTGGTCAGGGCCGTCAGCGTCAGATCGGCGCCGTGGGCCAGGGGCGTCTGCACGAAGGGGCCGAGGAAGGTGTTGTCCACCGTCACCAGCGGGCGGCGACCGCCCTGGCGCGGCGCGACGCGTCGAGCGATCTCGGCCGCCAGCGCGATGTCGGCGATGGTCGCGGTGGGGTTGGCCGGCGTCTCCAGCATGATCAGGCCGATGGGTCCGCCCTTGAGCGCGGTCTCAACCGCCGTCTCGAACGCGGCCTCGCTCAGCGCATCCTGAATGCCGATGGGCCGCATACCGAGCCCGGTCATCTGGTGCTGCAACAGGCTATCCACGCCGCCGTAGATCGGCTGGCTATGCAGCACCGCATCGCCGGGACGCAGGTACTGCATCATGACCGCGCTGATCGCCGCCATGCCGCTGGAGAAGACGGCCGCATCCTCACCCCGATCCAAGGCCGCGAGCCGGCGCTCGACCATGTCGAGGTTAGGATGGTTCAGGCGGGAATAGATGTAGCCGCCGCCCTCGGGCGCCGGCGCCCCTTCGAAATAGGCCGCATGGACCGCCTTAGCGTGCTCGGCGCTGGGGTAGACATAGGTGGAGGTCAGATAGACCGGCGGCTTGGCGGCGCCGCTGGCGGTGGTGGGATCGTAGCCGAAGCCAATCGCCAAGGTTTCGGGCTGGAGCCCGTTGGGATTGAGCCCGTGAGAACTGCCGACGATCTCGACGGCGTCTTGCACGGGTAAAAGAGGCGCGTCGTCGGACATGATCAGCTCTCCGCCAGGGCCGGAACCGGCGCCGTTTCGCGCGCCGGAGCTGGGCTGGCCGCGGGGTTATGCGCCGCAATATAGGCCTTGGCTTGGCGGCAGTACCAATCAACGAAGTTGATGACCAAGGTCTCCGCCTCTTGCGAATAGGGACCAGGCGTATAGCCGCGCGCATTGACGCCGCGCTGATTGTTTTCCGCCAACGCCTTGTCTTGAAGGTTCGTCGCGTTCCAGAGCGCGGTCAAGGTTTCGACGTCATAGTCGACGCCTTCCACCGCGTCCTTATGCACCAGCCACTTCGCTACGACGTGGGTGACGTTGGGGGCGACCGGTAGGGCGCTGAACATGAAGAGGTAATCGCTGGTGGCGTGGCAGAAGCTGTGGGGCTCGACCGCCCAGCGCAGCGACCCGATATCGCCGTCGCCAGCCTCGCACATCAGCTTCTTCACGACGTGCTTCCCGTCCAGCGTCATGGACTGATAGCCCTCGTTCAGTGGGAAGCGGATCGCTTCCCACCAGTCGCCTTCGACCGGGCCGATGGGCAGGCCGGCCGCGGCCATGCGCGTGTTGTAGATTTCCTGCAGACGGTCCCCGCCGAAGTCGAAATAGGCGCTGGCGGTGATCGGAAAGCTGGCGGACAGCTCGGGATGGGCGCCGGCGCAATGATAGCACTCCCGCCCATTCTCCATCACCAGCTTCCAGTTGGCGTCTTCCACCAAGGTGCTCTGAAAAGCGACCTTGGCGTTCTTCACATTATGCGGCGCAATCAGGGGCTCGAACTTTTCGCGGAAGTCGTCGATGGGCGGCGCCTTTTCGCCGAGGCAGACATAGATCGCGCCACCGACGCTTTCGACATGGATGGGTTTGAGGCTGTGGGCGGAGGGATCGAAATCATCCGCCATCCGGCCCGCATGGACGAGTTCGCCGGTCAGCTCATAGGTCCAGCGATGGTAGGGGCAGACCAATCGGGCCGAGTTTCCCGTACCCTCTTGGCAGATTTGGGCGCCGCGATGACGGCAGCTATTGTGGAAGCCATTCAAGGCGCCAGACCGGTCGCGGGTGATCAGGATCGGCCAGGGCCCGAGGTTCATGGCCAGATGGCTGCCGGCCTTTGGCAGTTCGACATCGAAGCCGACGAGTATCCAAGAGCGGGCGTAGATCGCCTCCAGATCGAAGGCGAACACCTCAGGGTCGTTATAGAGCGCCTGGGGCAAGCTGTGCCCTGGTTTGCGGGCGTCTAATAACGCGCCAATACGCTCCAGATTGAGCATGACTCTCCTCCACGCCTCGAACTGGACCATCGCATAGCGCTTACCCTACGGCGCATCGCATTTCCTCATATCGCTATCTGCGTTTTTTCTGGCGCGTAACTTTGCGGGTTGGGCATCTGCGACGTTAAGCTCGATATTTCAGGGGCGTGCCGTTTTGCGCCGCGCAGCAAGGCGATTATGGATAGGCGTTTGAGATAGCAACCGTCAGGGAGTATGATGTTGATCAATCGCCGGTGGCTGCCGCTCAACGCTTTGCGCGCCTTTGATGCTGTGGGCCGTCATCTCAGCTTCACCGCCGGCGCCAACGCCCTCCACGTCTCCCAAAGCGCGCTCAGCCGTCACGTCATCAGTCTGGAAGACCTGCTGGGCAAACAGCTGCTGGAGCGGCGCCCTCACCGGCTGGCCCTGACGGAGGCCGGTGAAATCCTGCTGCCGGTTGTGCAAAAGTCGCTGGACCGGCTTGAGCAGGTGCTGAACACCATTCGGGAGGGCTCAAAGTCCAGCCGAACGCTGCGCATCCATATGCCGCCGTCGCTGTTGAACCACCTGGCCCTGCCGATGCTGCGAGACTTTCGGCGAGAGTTTCCCGACATTCTGATCGACGTTTCGAGTAGCCACGTCACAGGCCTTCCCGCCCACGACCTGGACGTGGCGGTGGTCTATGATCGGCCCAATGTCGATGACAAGGTCACCGACCTCCTGTGGATGGTGCGCACCACGCCCGTCTGCTCGCCTGAGATCGCCGCAGCCCACGCGGGCAAGGATCTGGAATCCTTCCTGTCGGCCAACGAACTCCTTCATGTGCGGCTGGAGGGGGAGCCTCGGGGTCTGCTGTGGGCGACCTTTGCGCGCCAGTGCGGCCTGGTGGTCGACACCGACCGCGGGCTAGCGTTCGACACGGCCCTGTCTGCGGTGCAGTTCGCGCGGTCTGGCGACGGCGTGGCCCTGGCAGACCTCGATATGTTCGCCCGCGAATTGGCGTCAGGCGAACTGGTCGCGCCGTTCGAAACCTCGTTCGAAGATGGCTATGGCTATTACTTGAAGTTCCACTCCGAAGACCTGGCCGACCCTGTTATCTCCACCTTCCGCAGCTGGATCATCTCGCGCTTTACGGGCGGGGCGGAGGATCAGACGTTTGGGCGACGGGTGTGAGGGGGCGGCCCTACTCCCCCTCCGCCGCCCGATGCTCAAAGCTCAGCCCCGTCGCGTGGTTGCGCTGAAAGCCCTTCCACACCGTGACGCCATCGGCGCCTGGACTGTAAGCAGCGTAAGGCGCGCCGGGCTTGGGCGGGGGCCAGGCGCCGTCGTTGGAGTTGGGAATGACGTTGAGGTAGGCAGCGGCGCTGGACTCGCCCTTAACATGGACATCCAGGAAGGCGGTGATGAAGTGCAGCTCGACGCCGAGCACACGATCTTTGCGCCATACCGGATCTTCGAACCAGTCCTCATCCCACAGCTTTGAGCGCATCGTCGCGGGCGCGCCGTTCATGCCAATGGAGTGGCCGCCCTCATGGAAAGTCAGGAGATATCGGTCGGCGCGGGTCGCGTGATCGAAGATGGTCTTGGGGCTGGCGTAGCCAACCGTCTTGTCCTGATCGCCGACGATCAGCAGCAAGGGCGTATGCAGCTGACGCAGGCCCTCGCCATCCCAAGCGGAGAAGAAGCCGGAGCCGCCGGCAGGCGCAATCGCGATCACCGCCTTCAGCCCGTCGATACGCAAATCCGCCGCCTTGGGGCCGCCTCGAGCATAGGCCGAGAGGTAACCGCCAGGGCCAGCGAGCGAGGCTGTCACTGGCGATAACCCAGCGCCGCCGGCGGTAATCACGCCATACCCGCCCATCGAATAGCCCGCGAGCACGACGCGGCTGGGATCAACCAGGCCTGCGAACAGCGCATCGCCCGCCTTGGCGCGCGACTGAACCGTATGGGCCAGAAAGGCGATATCCAGAGGGCGCCACAGCGCCGGCTGAACAAAGCCGGCCTTGTCGCCCCACGGTGGATCCATGTGGTGGGCGGCGACCACCACATAGCCTTTGGAAGCCAAGTTCTCAGCCAGCCAAGACATGGCGACCGGCGTTCCGCTATAGCCGTGGGACATGACCACCACGGGATAGGGTCCGGCGAGCTTGTCGGCAGGCGCGTCGCGCACCGCGACACCCGGCGTCTGGAACGCGGTCATCGTCGCGTCCTCGGACTCCATGGCGCCCTCATAGATCACCTTGGGCGCGGAGGCTTGAGGCTTTGCCGGATACCAGACCTCGACCGTCAGGGTACGGTCGATCATCGGCGCCTTGTGGGTCGATTTATCGATGTGCAGCACATCGGGTACGCCGGGCTCAACCAGCGTCAGGGTATGAACCCCAACCGCATGAGGCCCAAGCTTCGCCAATTCGGGCGCCTCCACGCCCGGTTCGCTGTAGGGCGTCTGAGCCCTTGCCATCGGCCCCGCCGCCAAAAGGAAAAGGCTGGCGACAAAAGTCGCCAGCCTCGTGAGATGCGATGCCGTCAATACGCGAACAAACACGCAGCTGCTCCTCAAAGTTAGACTTTAGAATTTAGCCTTCAGACGCATACCGACCGTCAAGGGCCGGGCTATGGTGTCGACATTCCCAGCCACATAGTTGGCGAAGTACGTCGGGCGCGCGATATTGGTCACCCGTACACCGTTGATCAGATTGGTGCCGTAGATCCCGATCTCATAGCGCCCGAAGTCGTACGCCGCCGAAGCATCGACGTCATGCGAAGGCGGTATGATCGCAAAACCCTGGCTGGCGCCGGTCTTAGACAGCACGCCGGTCGTCGCATTGTAGCTCGTCTGGTAGGGATCGAACGTCGTGTTCTGCTCGCTCCGGAACTGATAGCTCGCCTGCAAGTGCATCATACCGTTAGCGACGGGCTTGTCGTAGAACACATAAGTCGAAGCGATCCAGTTCGGCGAATACGGCGCCTGATCGCCAATGAACGCGCCGACCGTTGGGATGTTATCCGCCGCGTGAGAGTCGTTATAGCCGACGCTACCGGAGATCGTCAGGGCGCGGGTGACCTTGAACGTCGTCTCCGCCTCAACGCCCTTACTATGAATAGACCCAGCGCTTTCCGTAAAGAAGTAGGAACAGTTCAACAGCAGGCGAGTCTGAACATCAGACCAGTCAATATAGTAGGCGTCGGCATTGAACGTCATCCGGCCGCCGGCCAGCTTTGCCTTTTCACCCACCGTATAATCCCAAAGATGATCGGGACCGAAAGTGAGCGGCGCGCTGCTGAGCCCGTACAGGTTAAGATCGTACAGGCAGCGGTTGGGAACCGGGCCTGACGCTTCGGCCGGCGTGGCGATCGGGGTTGGCTGGTTCGCACCCCCGTAGCGGAAGCCCTTAGCGGCTTCAGCATAGACCATCAGGTCTTGATCGATATGGTAGGAGGCGTTGAAGCGCGGATTGAACCCGCTCGCGTTCTCCTTGGCGTTCGTCGTCAACGGCACATGAGCAATGGCGCCATAGACGCCGCCTTCGTACAGATAATAGCTTTCATGATAGTTGAAGTAGCGGACGCCCGCGGTCAGATCGAGCTTCTTGGTGGCATGCCAAGTATCGTCGGTGAAAAACGCGATCTGATCGTCGGTTTCGTTCTGCAAACCAGAGAAAATGTCGTTGGGGTTGAAAGCGCCATCAGTCGTTTTTGAATTATAGGGCTTGCCTGTTTCCAACTGATAGAAGGCTGCCGTATAGGAAGACGTGTCAAAACCTGGGGTTGGAATATCCTGATACAGATTGCGGCGCTGGCCCTCATAGTAGGCGCCGACCGTCCACTTGATAGGGCCGCCGTCCTTGGAGACCAGGCGGAACTCCTGGGTCACATCGTGAATCTTGTTATCGATCTCATAGTGTTCGGCCGGGATCAGATCATTGGTCGCAAGGTTGAACTTCGCCGGCGCGTTGTAGAGCGCGTTCGGCAGGCCATAGTAGTTCGCGAAGTAGTAGCCGATCGTGTAATCATCGCTTTGATTATAGCCGATACGGCGCCAGGTGTAGGATGTCGACGAGACCAAATCAGCGAAGCCAAGGTCTTTGTCGATGTTCAGCTGATAGAGCTGCATGCTATCTCGGGTGCCTTCAGCCGAGTTAGTATCCATCTCATATCTGGGCAAACCGCTCTCAGCGTCGTTCAGACCATAGGCATGGCTCTGCTCAAAGGTCGCTGCAAAATCGACCGTCAGCGTCGGATCCGGCGTCCAGCGCAAAGCGGCGCGGCCTTGAACGCTGTCGTTGAGGTTAGCGTTCTTCTTATTGCGGTCGCCGATGTTATTGATATAGCCACCGTCTTGACCATCATAGAACGTCGCGCGGAAACCAAGCTTGTCGTCAATAATCGGCGTATTGAACATCCCGCGGATGCTATAGCTAGGCGCCCCGTGTTCAGTATCCGCGCCGGTAATCTCCAAGGTTCCGAAGCTGGAGGTCGAGCTCGGCTTGGCGGTGATATAGCGGATTGTGCCCGCCATCGAACTATCGCCGTACAGTGTGCCTTGCGGTCCGCGCAGGATTTCCACCCGCTCAAGATCATAGACGCGCAGATCTGGCGTTTGGCCCTGGACCGAAATCGGGGTGTCGTCGAGATAGACCGCCACGAGCGAACGGTCCGACGTGTCAGACGTCCGGTAGGGCATAGAGGTCAGGCCCAGCATCGAGATCTGGTTAAAGCCTGGCGCGCCCTGGATGATGGTCAGCGACGGCGAAAACTTAGTAAGGTCGCTCAGGTTTCCAAGGCCGGACCGGTCCGCCAAGGTGGGATCGACAACCGAGATCGGGATGGCGACATTTTGCACAGACTGGGCGCCTGAACGGTTCGCTGTCACAACAACTTCTTGAAGCTGCGTGCTAGCGGCCGGCGCCTGGCTCGTCGTCGCGGGTGCGGTCGCCGTCGTTTGGGCGTGGACCCCGGTCGCCGCGATCGCCGACAGGCTGGCCGCGGACATCAAGACCCCCATAAGCTTAGCGCTACGGCGGCGGCGTTCGACTTCTAAAGATCTTGATTGCGGCATTTTTGTCCCCTGATCGGATATACTATTAGATGCCCGATATTATATTATTTTTAGACTTCCGAATGGAGCAGGCGCCGAACAGACCCCGACTCCAAACTTTCAGCACGTCATTTTTGACCTGCTTCAAGGGTTCTTCTGAGAAAGGCAAAGGGGAAAGCGATTTATCGAGATGAGCCCATCGAAAAAAGGCATCTCGGCGTCAGAGATTGGCCGGAAGGGCGGCCTTTGCGCTCGATATCGTGTAATTTAGCCTAAAAACGCCGCTGCGCGCCTTTAGAAACAAGGTCTTGAAATCCGACCTTTAAGCACAAGGCGCCTAGAAACTAGGCGCGCATGGGGCCGAGCGCGAGCCTCAGCGGCTCCAGCCAGGGCTCGAAATTCTTCCAGTGATCTAGCCCCTCAGTGAACAGGGGTTGGCGCACCTGCTCGGAGCTGGCGGTGCGCACCGGCCGGCTGGACTCGTAAAAACGAAGGCATGACGGCTCGAACTGAAGCCCGCAATAGGCCAACAAGCGGCGCACCTCGACTTCAGGATCGGCGATCAGTGCTTCGTAGTGCACGCGATGAACTCGGCCCGGTAGCGCCTGATCGAAATGCCCCATCAGGTCCAGGTAATCGACATAGTATCGCCCAAGATCACCAAGATCGTAGCTGTAGTCCGCCCCGCGGGCGAAGTTTTGTTTGAAGCCTGAGAAGCAGCAGGCCATGGCGTTTCGCCGGGCATCGATGATCTTGGCGTTGGGCAGGATCAGATGCAGCAAACCGAGCTGCATGAAGTTGCTCGGTAGCTTGTCTATGAAAAACGGCCGGTCGAGCTTTCGATGCACGCGGGTGCGCTCAATATACTCGCGGCCAAGCTCCGCCAAGGTCTCAGGCGGGAGCGACGCCAGCATGGCGGGATAGTGACTGCCCGGCGGCTGGCCCTCCGCCCCGCGCGACGGTGACTGACCGTCCCCCTCAGCGGTCGCCGGCCGGGCGCTCACCCGCGTAGCGATCGCGATCAGATCAGGGAGTTCCGAAACGCCCTCCACCAGGGAATGGCTGGACAAAATCTGTTCCACAAGCGTGGAGCCCGAGCGTGGCAGGCCAACGACGAAAATGGGGTCGGGAGACGGATCGCCGGCTCCAGCGCGTTCTCGAAAAAAGCTCTCCGTAAAGGTCTCGATGTTGCGACGTACGTAATCCCGATTGGCCTTCCAGTCGTAGGGCGACATCGCCCGACGCAGCGCATTACCCTTGGCGTAATGGCCAAACGCGGTCTCAAACTGCCGCTCGTCCTCCAACGCCTTGGCCAGGGATAGGTGGATGTGCGCGCGATCATCATCGTTGAGGTCAGGCTGGGTGAGCGCATCCCGCATGGCGGCGAGATCGGCCGCATCGAACCGCACCACCTTCAGATTGGCCAGGCTCCAATAGGCCTCGCCGAGCGTGGGTTGCCGCTTCAAGCCTTGCCGATAGGCGTCGATGCAGGCCTCGCGCCGTCCAATGGTGCGCAGCACGTGGCCATAGCTGAGCCAGGCCCGCGGTTGATCGGGGTCCTTACCAAGCGATGTCTCAAGGTCCAGAAGCGCGCCGTCATAGTCGCCGACTTGCAAGCGGGCCGAACCGCGCAGGCTTAAGAACAGAGCCGTCTCTGGCGCCTGCTCGACCAGCCGATCCAGATGGACCAGGGCGGCTTGCGGCTCGTTGCGGATCAAGAGCACCACCGCATAGGCTTGTCGCGCCGGCATAAAGGCCGGCGCGACGTCCAGCACGGGACGAAGCAGCGCCTCGGCGGCGCTGAAGCTGCCCATTCGCATGGCGGCGTCAGCCAGGAGACGGACGGCGGCGACATCGGTTGGATGCAGGCCGAAGCGACCATTCAGGATCGGGTCGGCCTGAGCTAAATCCCCCTCTAGCAGAGCGCGAACGCCCTTGCCGAGCACGCCATCATGAACCGAGCCCGGCAGCTCCCGCGCCTGGGCCGCCTCAGCGGCGCGCCCCTCGCCCGCGATGGCCAACTGGTCGCCCAGGGCGTGCCAAGCCAGCGGGGACTTTGGATTCAGGTCCGTCGCGCGGCGCAACGCCGCAATCGCCGGCGCGGTTTCGCCGAGCGTGGCAAGGGCGGCCCCCAGTTCAAACTGGAGACCCCAGACGTTTGGGTTGGCCTGGGTCAGGGGGCGCAAGACCTTCACAGCCCCCGCCGCATCACCGGCCCGGCGCAGCGCCGCCCCTAGCAGCAGACGCGCATCCAGCCGATCCGGGGCCGCCGCCAGCACTTGACGGGCCTTAGCCTGAGCCAAGTCCGGCCGAGCGCCCAACAGCTCTCTCGCAGCCGAAACCGCGGCGTTCAGGTCTGCCGATGTCGCGCCTTGAGCTGAAGAGGCTCCGCCGTCCCCAGGCCTCATGATCGCCATCCTCTCAGCCCCATCGTCAGGAAACCGATCTCAGCCTCGCCATGCCCAGATAACCCAAGCGAAATATGCACATGAACCCATCCAAAAAAAGAATTTGAGGCGAGGCTGTGAACATCGTGACAGTTTGACCGGCTTCAGGCGGCCGGATCGCTTGATTTCAGGCGCGACGGCAAGAGAAGTGCGCCGCGGGGAACGTCGCTGAGAGCAGCGGGAGGGGATGTGATGCGACTGTCACGCTGTTATGCGTCCTTCGAGACGCGCCCATGCGAGCGCGCCTCAGGATGTCATCCCGTATGATCCGCGGCATAAGGAATGTCGGCGGTGGACGGCTGCATCCGGCGGTGGACGACCTGACCGATCAGTTCCTGCGCGGCGACATCGACCGCCGCAGCCTGCTGAGTACCCTCTCCTGGCTTGGAGTCTCGATCCCCTCGGCTCAGGCAGCCCTTGGGATCGGCGCGGCTGGCGTCGGCGCCCTCGGCTTGAGCGGATGCGGACCGACGGAGACCGCCCGCACGGGTAAGCGGCTACGCATGGTCTGCGCAGTGCAGCAGATCACCGATCCTGCGCTGAGCGCTTGGGTCGAGGCGTCCAACCTGGTCCGCAACTCGCTCGAGTACCTGACCGAGGTCGACGCCGACAACATCACCCACCCCTATCTGGCCGAAAGCTGGCTGCCGTCGGACGATCTGAAGACCTGGCGGTTCCAACTGCGCAAGGGCATCCGCTGGTCCAATGGCGACGTGTTCAACGTCGATGACGTCGCCTTTAACTTCCACCGTTGGCTGGCGCCGAACTCCCAATCGGTGAACCACACCAGCTTCGCCGCCGTGACCGGGTTCGAGCGGCTGGACGACTACAGCTTCGTTCTGCATTGCAGCCGCCCGTTCTGCTCGCTGCCCGAACAGCTCTATACCTGGACCACCCCGATCCTGAATCGGCGGTTCGAGCAGCAGGGCGGCGACTGGCCCAAGAACCCTGTCGGCACAGGGCCGTTCAAACTGACGAAGTTCGAGGTCGGCCGGCGCGCTCAGTTTCGTCGTCGCGAGGGCTATTGGGGCCCGCCGCCCCGGGTGGACGAGATCGACTACATCGACCTTGGCCCCGATGTGGCGACCCATGTGGCCGCGCTCGCCGCTGGTCAGGTCGATATCCTCTATCGGGTGAACATCTCAGAGCTCGATCTCGTCAAACGCATTCCCCATGCCCGGCTGCTGAGCACCAAGTCCGCCCAGACGCTGGTAATGCGGATGCAGGTGGATAAGCCGCCCTTCACCGACATCCGCATTCGCAAGGCGGTCCAACACGCGGCCGACAATGCGGAAATGCTGAAGTTCGCCTATCGCGGCATGGGCGTAGTGGCCGAAAACACCCACGTCGCCCCCACCCAACCCGATCACGCCCACCTGAAACAACGCCCCCGGGACGTGGCCAAGGCCAAGGCGCTGTTGGCGGAGGCTGGTCACCCGGACGGCATCGACCTGACCCTGACGCTTGGCAACACCCAAGGCCGCTGGGAGCAGGACACCGCCCAGATCCTGCAACAGAACTGCGCCGAGGCGGGTATCCGCATAAATCTGAACGTGATGCCGCCGGCCGAATACTGGTCGATCTGGAACAAGACGCCGTTCGGGCTGACCTATTGGTCCCAAAGGCCGCTGGGCGTGATGCTGTACGACGTCGCCTATCGCACCGGCAGCGCCTGGAACGAGAGCCACTTCGCCGACCCCGCCTTC
>Ga0116226_10003773_pt1 | contig 13372 bp, 7 predicted proteins | sample S1TSphfallax_FD_89692 | JGI IMG/M metagenome (GOLD analysis project Ga0116226, IMG submission 89692) | Host-associated microbial communities from peat moss isolated from Minnesota, USA - S1T2_Fa - Sphagnum fallax MG | ecosystem: Host-associated > Plants > Peat moss > Unclassified | place: USA...
GAAATCATATTTTTCAGGTAGGGATTTGGCAAAAATTCGCCCGCAAAAGAAACGTTGGGCCAAACGGTAGGGATCAAAGTTTCAACCTCTCATATATTTTCATTCATTCTCTTCTTCTTTTCATTTTTGCTTCCTTTCTCAAGTTAAACCCTAAAAATTTCTCAAGTTAAGTCCTAAAAATGAGACCAACATGGATGAGCATAGACACAAGATTCTTGTAACTTTTGTGTTTTTCATGATGATTCAATAGGTTATTATTGTGTAGTTGTGGCATTGCAACAACTTGCATTTCATTAACAATATAGTGCAATGATGACAATGGTTATTTTTATTATGAAAACAAATGGAGTCACAAGAAAGAGATATGTATGAAACTATGAACAAGAAAGTGGTTTCATGGAAAAACAACTTTTGGTTAGTTATTCAACAAAAATGTTCAAGCAACAAAAATTTAAAAACTCTTTTCATCATTCACAAACAAGCACAAAAACTCAACAAAAAGAGAACAAAATGTAGATAGATGAGATGAAAAAGAAAGAGAAGATATAGGGTTTGGTTTAGGGTTTGATTTGATCCTATGGTGTGGATTTTATCAAAACAATAATATTTTATTGTAGCAACATTGGCCCCAAAGGTTGCAAATTGGCCTCCCAAGTTGATAGGTATACTTTTTAGCCTTGGGGCCAAGTTAGGGCCATAAAATGGTAGATTTTATTTTATTGTTTCCAAACTTGTCTCCTAGTATAAAGCCCTTGGGGCTTATTTTAGTGATTGCACCAAAAGGAATGTTCACTTTGAGTTTAACCTTGGTTTTGACTTCTAGTGTGAAGTGGGCCCAAGACTTTCGATTGATGAAAAAAATTGGTGGGACAAAAAGCCCATCTAAAGCACCTCCAAAACGGGGGATGAAACCACCTAAGAACGAATTCGGGTGAAAAAAAAAATATATGGTCCTCTTTTTTGTTTCCCATGTCATGTTTTCATCTTCACTTTTGATTTTGTCCCTAGTTACACAAAACTAAGACCTAATATCCCCATTTTTTAAAGTTTAGTTTACTAATGTAACTAGGCAATGCATATTCTTTTTGTAATTTGTTCATTTCCATGTGAGGAGTAAATGTTTAATTTGTACTATTGAAAATGTTGAAAAGCATAAAAATCAAAATACTCGAATATCAATACATGTATTCTTGGTATCAAACAAAATTGTGGTCTTTAATCTTCCCATATCCTATATATGATCTAATTTTGGTTTGGTATATAGGTATCCACTTGATATTAACCAATGCTGGGCAAGTATGTATTTTTTAAAATACCATATGGATAGGGAATTAAAAACTTTATACACATATAAAGCCTAGAGGGCCTAGACTTCTTTAAAGTTTTAATAAACCTAGGCCTTTCGCACATGGACAAAGATTGCTTTTTTTTCCATATAAGCGCATGGATAATAACTTTGGGTAAATTAAATGCCCAATGAACAAGCGCCGAAGCACAGACATGACAAAAAAAATTCAGAAAACATTTTTTTTCATGCAAAAACACTTTGAAAGACAAAAAATGTGCAAAATTGACATTAGACACATTGTGCCAAAATAAGATGAAATAAGAACTTGGGCTTAATATTGTCTCACCCAACACAAAAATATAATTTTCTAAATTTTGATTGAATCACCAATTGAAAAATGGTTATGCATTTGATGACTAAAAAATCGCAACTAATGTAACACACCTTTGGATTATGAAAAAATATCAAAACTCCATTGTCGGAGTTGTTCCACCACATGCACCATTGTTAGAACTACTTTGATTTTGTTAGTTCTTTAACAAATTTTTAATTCATTCAAACTTAAACACCAAAACAATAACACCCTTTGATTATGTTGGTTTTTAAATTAACTTTAAACACCCAAGCTTATACACAAGCTTAAACATTGAAATAGACACACCTTTGACTTTTTAAATATTAATACTGCAAAAACAAAAACCAAAAACCAAAAAAGACATTAATCAAATTAGGACACCATGGAAACAAAATCATATAGACGCAAAGCACAATGACCCAATTGTTCTAATAATGGTAGTAGCATCATTGCCTTATATGAACAAAATATAAAGAAAAGTGCAACCACAAAAACAACAAGATACATACCCAAAGAATCCAACCATGATAAAGTATGCCAAAAAAAGTAGTCCTAAGAAAATTTAATTTCAAAAATAATTTCTTTTCAACAATCACATTCAAAAAGATATCAAAAACTTATTTAAATTGCATTTTGAATCAAGTTGAACATAAAATTTGAGGAATTTTTATATAAGAAAAGTGGATGAAAAATATGTTCTAAATTGGCTGGTTGTTCAAATTTTCCAAAATACTTTTGCATTGAAACTTGATAAATTATGACTACAATATCATACATATTAGGCCTTTACCAACTTGGAAGTATAATAATTTCAATTGATGTTTTACTTTCATGTACTTGTAATTCTATTTTGCAAAACTATGACACGTACATTTTAATACTTACATATCAAAAAATGTACTTAAATGCATATTAAAACATGTAATTTTTCAATATTATGCAATGAAGTCAAAGAACTTCTTAATGTTGATCATTGATTTAAATAATATTTATGAAATCAACATAATAAGGTTTACTTTATAGATATTTTCTATAAAAAAATAGCAAGTGTTTCTAACTAGCATACTTTACCATGCTTATGCCGCAAAGCACAATTTACAAATGTTTTGATATTGGCAATAACAACACACCATAATGGTGAAGGTGTACCTCTTGAACAAAACATAAAAAGAAGTGCATCATTCAAGAATGTCAAGATTTAAAAATTCCAAAATTATTTTGCTTTTAAATCTCCCATTTCATCATAGAGACATTTTATAATTTGTTGTGGGTTTAGGGTGTAGGGTCCAAGTCTACAAAACACATGTTTTCAACAAACTAGTTGGTCCATTCAATAAACCAAAAACAAGGCAACGGACATCAAAAGGTAAGAAAGAAAATTTTCTTCTTTGACTTTCATAGCTATCAACATCAACTTGATGTTCCAATGTCAATCTAGTTCACAACTCAAAAATATCAAAATCTATAATCAATTCTTCAATTTTTTCCAAACAAGTTGTTTTCAACATCTAAATATTGTTCAATTGTCTTGAACCGTTCATTAGCAACACAATCTAATTTTCAGTTCTTAGGCCAATTTTTCATAATCAACAAAATCTTGTCCAAATTCTTAAGACCAAGCCAACATCACCTCAAACTTATGATGACTTTAGCCATGCTAAAAATTTGTTTGGTTTCAATTTCTGAATCACAATCCCCATAACATAAAAGGAACGCAAGATAAGGAAAAAAATTTCATGTTCTACCCACCACTTTAATGGGTTAAAAATTTATAATGGTGTCGAGCTACATTGAAAAAGTGAGCTCTGCTATGAAAAGCCTCATGGCAATTTCTTTTGTTGAAGCTTGGGATCCAAAGACACCCAAAGTTGGCAAAACATGACTTGTAATTCAACTTTGATGGAGGTTGATGTCAATATCTCATACATAGTTAATAAAATATGCAATAAGGTGAAAACATGGTAAAAAGAACTAAGGGTGCCAAGGTAAAAGTCATTTTCCAAGGACTACGCATGACACATGTCATTTTTAGTATGTTGGATTATACCCAATTTAACATTGTGTGTAAGATATAAATACATTTGGAATAAAAATTGATTTTATATCATATATATTATGCACTCATGCCCTCTATCACATAAATATGAACAACTTTTGTTAAGTCCACATTTTCAAAATCCATAATTTTCAAGGTCAAAGCATTTTTATTTTTTTAATCATCAATTCAAGTCCTTTTGCTCTTCCAATCATCAATGTTAAAATCCTTTCCAATTTTTAAAAGGAATGGTGCATGTTTGGTAAAGAATTTTTTTTTGAAATAAACAAAGATTGTCCATTTTCAAGGTTTGAATGCTTTGAACATGTAAACTTTGCAATTAATGAAAAATATTCCAAATTTTTTATGATAATCTAAACTATTTTGCTTCCTTGTGATCTTTCAAACATACAAAAATGTAGTTTTCAAGAATGTCCACTCACTTGGGTGGCTTTTTTTATTGTGTTTTTACCCAATAGAACTTTGTGATTACAATTTCCATAGTTGATTCAAAGTCCACAAAGTTTGTTATGATTTGCAAGCTTTTGAAGCAAGGCTCCAACATAAAGACCAACGTGTTATGTGCATTTTGGGTTGAAATGAAGACATGAATGCCAAAAAAAGATGTAACTGTATCATTTCAGATCTCATGCAATGGCCAAGAACTTACAATTTAAAATCAAAGTCCCCAACCTACAAAGACACTAAATCAAGATAAATAAACCTTATTTGATCTCATAAAATTCACCCAAATTGACCTAGAAATTGAAATTATACATAAAAAATTTCAATTTATATTCTTACATTGGATTTTGAACTTGAATGATGTTGTCATGCATTATACAACACATGGAAATGAATGAAGCAAGTGCATAAGATGACAACAAATGGGTGAAAACATGGTTAGTTGAATTCACGTTTTTCATTTTTTTTTTGTGATAGGCATAGTGTTGTCATTTCAAAAGTTCATTACAAGTCCATAATCTTCTTAGATTTCGTCCAAATGTTTTAGGATGATTCCCATTAAAGTCTATGACAACATGAATAATTTAAAATTTGATCATGTTAATTTTGAACATGGCTTTAAATTTTACATTTGTATGTAATCTAGAATAACTATAAATGTGAGAGTCCAAACAATCCCCCTATTCATGCTTTCACCCCAATACTTGTGAGATTGGTTTAAGAAACATCATGTGATAACAAAAATAAAAGTGTGATTGACTTACTTTGCCATAACGCACATAAACATGGGCTAGGAATCATGTTTTATAATGCAATTGTTTGTTGTGAGTAACAAAGGTTAATTGCATCCTTGAACTTCAAGCATTCCTTGAACATGATGACTTTGGACCATTGCTACATATATGTGTTTTTAAGCTAGTTCTTTTTTACTAATTTAGTTATTTTCTAGTCACATCAGACAATGGACAATATTGGTTAGACTCATAATAGACTAATCATTTTTGACACAAATCTAACTAAAAATATGTGACTAACATGACTGAACATGTTTGTCCAAAATGACTAAAATGACCAAGGCTACTAGTTGATGTGCCATTATTAATTTTATTTTAAATTAAAAGTTATATTATTTATATGAATATCTAATGATATTATTTAAATCACATCAGTTAACATCATAAGCTTCTGAATCCTGAAACTTAGGATTTTTTATAATGGGCTCCAAGTAAAGTTTGAACCCACAACCTTTTTGGCCACATTTGAAGGCCTTAACCACTAAGCCATCACCTCACATGATGACAAAAAATTACATTGCAAAATATATAAACACATATTTTGAACAAAAAAATGATTTTTTTATATCATTATTTGATTTAATTGACTTGGTAGGTTTATTATTACATTGAACTTTGTAATTTTCTTAATAAAAAAAATATGTGTAAATCATAATTGTTCTAAATACTCATTAATTAAAACATTCAAATGCATTGTTTCAAATTTTGAATTGAGTTATATATTCAAATAGTTTTTAAACATGTCTAATGTATTAACTTTCATGAAACTTTGTGATTTTTTTCCATTTCAAAATGTAGAACAACTAAGATGGTTTTAAATATTTATATTTAAAAATCATATGTAATGTTTGAAATATAATTATTTAAATAAAACACTTACTTTCACAATTACATTGAACTTTTAATTTCTTTAATTTCAAAACATGAAAAAATAATTAAATCACTTAATTTCAAATTATATATATATATTGTATTAAATCTTTGATTGAGTTATTATTTATAACTTATTAGGTAAAAATAATTTATTATCATAGTCATATTGAACTTTGTGATTCCTTTCAATTTCAAAATGTTTTCAATATTTTTTTCAAAAATTCAAGTAATTTTTTTTCTCTTGGGTTAGAAATTTCACATATAATTATTTGGGTACATTTGGTTTCCTTATTTTCATCATTGACTTCAATTTTATAATATTTTTAATCCAATTTTTTAGACATTCTATTAATTTAAATATTTTGATTTATGCCACATATATCCAAAAAAATGTTTTAACAAAATATTTTTGAAATATCATTTTTAAAAATCACTTTTGAAATTATGGTATTAAAATTTGTATGCCTTCAATCTAATATCAATTTTCGTAATAAAAGAATGTAATTCAGTGTTACAATGTTTTTGTAATAACAATGGATTTTACTATAATTTAATAAATTAAATTTTTTTTAACTTCTCAGATTTAAATGAGTTTTATTTTTTATTAAATTAAAAAATTTACTTTATTCCATTATTTCATTTTACTCATGTCAATTTATCATAAATAAATAAATAGATGGTTTAAATTGGGGCTAATTTAATTTGGACATATATATGCATTCAATTGATTCATTACAAATACAAATTGAATCATGGAATTTGAATAATTCAAGATTAGCATGTACATTTAATTAATTTTTATGATTTATTTTCTATAATTTTGATAAAATTAGAAATTAAAAAATTAATAATCCATTTTTTCATTACTTAAAAAAAAATCCCCCTTTTAAATTATTTATTTATTTGAATAATTATGAATAACAATTGAACTCATGATAACTATGTCTTTTGTCATTGTTTTTTGTAATGAAGTTTTTTAAATCAAAAGAGATTTTTTTTTCATTTTATTAATACCACGTCATTAAAAATAACATTATAATCATGTGTCATATTTTATGACTAATTCTAGTCATGTTAATTGTATTAATCAACATAGACAAATAAATGTGGGCACCTACATTTACCATGTGTGCAACATATTGTTTGAGTTGACTATAATACTAGATTTTTATTCATAATGGACATTGCTACTTTTGATCTTAGTCATGATGGACACATTTTGTCGTTTTACACTACTAGTGTATTCTAGATATTGATTGTATAGTCATTTTAGACATGATGTTAGTAACATAAAAACCATTTTTTTGTAATAGTGGATGCAAATTCAGCTTTCATAAGTGTTTTCAACTTGCAAGGATACAAACCAACAATTCTTCAAGCTTTAGCCCACTCCCATTAACCCAAGTTCCACTTTTTTTTTGTCCAAGTTATAGTCTTATGCAATGGAAACTATGCATCCTTAATGGAAACCTCCCTCATCCTAGTAGACATTTTCAAATCATTAGTGGCATGCTAACCACATTGACATTGCATGCACATAACAACTAACAACATACATGATTTTCCCAACAACAATAGTATGTACATGAAACAATGTTTGTCAAAACATTTATGAAGGTGTTTCAATTAACACCTTCATTTTTTACATATGTGATTACCTTGTGACACAAATCAAAATGAGCAAGTAAATCTTTTAGCTATAAATCTATGGCAACTCCAAATATTTCATGAACTTCAAATATGCTTATTGTGATATGGCATGGTTCCCACTTGCTATTGATGTAGGTCACCACTAATGCAAATGTATCAAATCCTCCACATGACATCCACAAATCAAATGTGACTATCATTGTGATAGTTTCAACAAAGGTAAGAAAAAATGGTGATCCATGGTCTTGCTAACCAAATTTTGATAAATTGTTTCATGTGAACTAACATTTATTTGGGAAAACAACTTGACCACATTGGTGAAGGATTGATGTTTCTAACCAATTTTTTTTGATGGAGCTCAATGGTTGATAGCCTTTGTTGATGTATAATGTCAATTCTTCCAAGAAATGCTCTAGAACATGGTCCAAATTTTAATAAGGGACTTTAGAAGAAAAATAATAAAAAATTATGCTTGATTTGGGTTTTTTCCACTTCTTGGCTACTAACTTCTAGGCATGAACAAACACATTGTCAACAACGACTATTTTATATTTGTAAACATTTAGCACAACAAAGTGCTTTTAAAATACATGCCAATTCATTGCAATTGTGCTATGTTCCTTATCATACACAAGCAAGCCTTTCCAAGTGCATGTGGAACTGTTTCCAACGTTTTCTTGTTGCACATTATGATAGACAACACATTGCATCTTTTGAGACTTAATTAAATTTACAAAAATAAGATAACCATTCAATTTTTTTAAAACCCACGTATTTGTAATTTTATTGAGTGGATGAAAAAATTTCTAGTCACAATCCAACATTTGAACAAGTTGCTATTGTTGCAAAGCAACTTTTGTTTGCAAAAGCTCAATAGATTTGACCACCTCTCTAATCTTTGTGTCATTGGGCAAGCTACCTCCACCTAGACCATCCACACTTTCAACCCCAAAATCTCCAAGATGCTCACAAGTGGCTACAAATGTAGGTGACCTTATGATTCAACTACCCTCAAATTGTCGTCATGCCCATCATCCACCATTCTACCCAAAAACCACATAAACCACCAAATTCCAAGACTTAGAACTTAAACCACAACATGGGTGTGTAGAAAACTTGGGTGCAATTGAAAACCTTTAAGGCACAATAGTTGGGTTGAAACACCAAAAACACTATGCACCAAAAACATTAAATGCATTAGCAAACACAAGACACTAAAATACATCAAAAGCAAAAGAAAAGATCCCAAGATTGAAACACAAATACAAGAAAATCAAAGAAAAAGGTATAAAAATTGAAACACAAGTATATCCAAACACATAAAACACAACATAAAGAATAAAAATGAAGTTCTATACCAAAACACAAAAAACACAAAACAGAAAGGAGGATTGAAATGCTTACCATTTTTTGAACGAACCTCAAATCTATTTATCGTTAGTTTCTATCAATGCATAATGGACAACAATGACAATGATTCCTTGCCATTTGAATCATCCTTTCATGGTAACATCCCATCATGAAGCCACAAACACTTTTGACATGACTAAAAGAAAATCAACACTTGATAGCAATGGCAAGGTTGAGTATTATTTTTGCTAAACCCTAAATTTCTAGCACCCTACTTTTAACACCTTGTCTATGTAATGCAAGCAGGAGGTCCACCACCCATGGACATCTAATGGACTTCAAGCAACAAAGGCCCATTGAGGTTCAAGCTTTGCCTATGTATGACAAACCAAAAACCTGCCTAGGTAGGGCTTTGTTCATTTTTTTGAAATTGATGTTTGTTGGTCAAGGCTTGTCATACCCAAGATCTATGCTCAGGTTGATACCCTTGGAGAACTTACATACCTGCCCAACACTAGTATCAACACAATTGATATGACATGAGACAATACTAGCCTTCTACCAATACCAGCTTAATGGAAACTTGATGTAATACTAGCCTTGTACCAATTCTATACCAAATTCAATACCATGTGTATACCAGTGTTGGGCAGATATCATCTTTATGTGTTATCCACCGGATAAGCATATCCAATCAAAATTATTCATACAAACTGAATACTAGAAAAAAAAAATCCATTTAAAATATCTATGTCAAAAATCATATTTTCAAAAACTTTTATTCAACCAAAATATCAATCTACCGAATATTTGTTGTTATTCATTAGTTGGTTATTAGTTCCATATCAATTCAACTTGGACTTTAAACAAGTTTACAAAAGGTTTAGAACAAAATCCTAAAGTCTTAAGTGTGTGCATGCAAACATTTACAAAAAAATGAGCACTCTTTTTTCACTATTCTCATATCAAAAAATGACCATGATAAGCCACAAGTAAAAAATGTATAATGATCCTCTACAACGTGAAGGTTGAAAAAAGCAAAAAACTCTTCTAGTCTTGCAATTTGTGAAAAAATTAATTTAAAAAAAAACTAAAAATAGTTGAAAAGGAACTTGACAAACAAAAGAAAAGAAAAAACACAAGAAATTTCAAATTCAAAAAGAAGAAGACAAGTTATTAAAAAGAAAATAAAATGAAACAAAGTTGTAACAAAAAAGAAATAAATAAATAAACTATATAAAATAAAAAACAGGGGAGAAAACCAGAAATTAAATAATAAATAAATAAATAACCAGAAACAAAATTTTAGAAAAACACTTAAAAGCAGAAACAAAATGAAAACATATAAAAAAGATTAAAACACGAAACAAAAAGGGAATATAGTAGAAAAGTTTTAAGAAAAAAGAAAAAAATAACAAAAAATAAGAAAATAAATAGAGAGCAAAAAAAAGAGGAAAATAAACTTAGAGTAATGAAAAAGAATGAGGTTTGTCTTCTTTCTCTAAACTTCAAACCTACATCCAACCAAACAAAAATACAAAAGTTAAAAAGAGAAAAAATATTTTTATTATATTAAAATATTTTAGAACCATAAAAGAATTGAAAAAGAAGATAGAAGGAAATAGAAAACAGAAAACAGAAAACATATAAAAATAGAAAAAAATGAAAAACAAATAGGAAAAGACAAAAACACCAAACAAACATCAGCGGAAAAAGTATTAAAAAAAAATTACAAAAAAGGAATCGAAACAAATGAAACAAGGAAATGGAAATGCTATAAAATAATTTTAAAAGAAAAAGGAAAAAAACAGATTACAAAGAATAAGAAACAAAACAAAGAGCAAAAAAAAGAAAAAAAACTCATAGTAAAGAAAAAAAACCCATAGTAATGAAAAAGAAACACTTTAATTTTATTATACTAAATATTTTTAAATCCACAAAATTTTGAAAAAGAAAATGGAAAAAACCAGAAAACAGAAAACACATAAAAATAGAAAGAAACTAAAACATGAAACAAACATAAATGAAAAAAAGTAAAAACAAAAAAATAATAAAAAAGGAATGGAAACAAATGAAACAAACAAAGGGAAATATAGTAAAACACATTTTTTTAAAACAAAAAGAAAATTAATTAGAAGAAACAAAATAGAGAGCAAACAAAAGAGATTTTTTTTTTTAATAGTAATGAAAAGAAAACATACCTAAAGAAGAATGTGATTTGTGTTGTTTCTTCAAACTTTAAACCTACATCCAAACAAACAAAAATACAAAAATAAACAATAGAATCATTTTATTTCAAGAAACAGAAAAACTAAAAAATAAAATAGAAAAGAGGAAACAAAAGAGGAAAAAAAACTTACTTCAAATTGAAACAACTTGCAAAAGGACCAAGGAAAGGGTAAGTAGAGTGTGAGAGTAGAGCCAAAAACAAAGAGAAAAAAATAGAAAAATGAAGAAGGCAAAAAAGACGAAAGGCCAAAATAAAATTAAAATGAGAGTGAAAAATGATTAGAAAAGCCAATTGCAACCTTTTTATTCTCTCCCGATAACGATGTTAGATTGTGAAGGCTACCAACTACAACCTTTATTTTAACTAACTTAATCACTTACTAACTTAATTACTAACCTAATTTAATTACTAACTTGATATCCTAATCCAAGCTTGGATTTGATAATCAGCTCAAATATCAAAATCCTTATATCTAACATAAACCTTGAATATTAAAGAACAGGATATCACATAAGTGATATCCAACAAACCGAATATCAACCCAAATATCACCCAAGATGATATCCATTGAATATCATGGGTGATATCTAGCCTGATATCCAGGCCTGATATCTGAATATTCCAGATATCTGCCCATCACTGGTGTATACCTACCTCATACCGGCCAAAACACAGTCTTGAAACCAATACCTATCAATCACATTCTCAACCCTAAGACCCATCTTCGACTATGGTACCATAGTCGAAGACCCACTTTAGATGGGGATCTAGGGTCCAAATTCCTAGGAACAATTTTGGACTCATTTGAAGCAAATTGAATCCTTGAGTTAGACCTTGCCTTGGACCCTAGCTTGCATCTTGGTTCTCCAAATCATGAGCTCTTTTTTTGGGTCCAAACCAATTGATATTCCCTATAAAATGGTGCCATGTATAGGTTTAGCCTTGATTTGCCACGTTTTGGTGTTGGACCCTCATCTAAAGGCCATGGGTCCAATTTATGGGTCTCAGCTAATAGGATTGGTCTATTTCATTGGACCCTGGAGCTTGGACCCTCATCTCAAGTAGCCCTTAAAAGCTTAACGCAGTTCCATGATCCATCTGAGTGGAATCTCAGTTCTCTAGGGAGTAGTTCGGATCAAAGTCCTGTACTAAAACCTTGTTTCCACTTAGCACTTCAACTGTCCTCAGCTCTCCCTTACTAGTCTGTAGTTGCTGTTCACTGTTAACACTGCAGCCTTGGCTTCTGACACACAACTGCCTTTTGAAATGCAATTGTCTTGGCTCTCCGCAGGCATTTTGTGCTGTAGAATGGGGGCAGATAAGTGAACCTATCAAGGATAGAAGATAGAACCAATATTGGAATTCTTGAGTTTCATTAAACAACAAATATCCATAGGGTACAAAACATGAAAAGACAGAAAAAAAAACAATGAATTTTTAGCCTGGCACAAACAACTGAGGCTCTCTTCACTGTAGATATAGTTGTGGACAAATACTCAAGGCAAACAAAAAAATGCCCAGGGACAAAAATGCTACAAAATCTTCCCCCCAAAATTCAGAAGAACCTAGCTAAGATCCTCAACTATGTACTCTGAATGTTGTTAGGTTGACATGCTGATCCCACTAGCTCAGTTGCCTGTTCTGTACTAGTAGAATCCAGCAAGCACCTGTTCATGTTCAAAGCCTGGAGCACAGAAGCCAGTTAAAATTACAAGGGCAAACTTACTGGCAAGACAAATTATGGAACACACCGGACTGGGGGCCTGGACTTGTATAAGTTGAGTGATAATTTCCTGTTTAGTTTAATTTCCCGTTGAGCATAATTTCCCGTTGAGGAGGCAAGAATTTGTCTTGTTTTATAGTCTGGTGGTATGTTTTATCATTGGGCATTATGGTGCTTCATTGCAAAGGCATTGATGTTTCATCAGGTACTCCACAAAGACAGCGACATGAAATGTTTTACCATCAAGAGGGCTTTACACCACGCATGCAGCTGGGGCATTCCCAAAATAATGGGCCCTCAGCCTCCAGCCTCAGGGGCCCATCATCTCAGGAACACACCGGCCCTCCCTCCGTGCACTACCCTACACTTAGCACCAAGTACTTAACCAGTTCCACACTAAGCACTAACATCATAATTACATATTCCTAAATTTCATTGACAATCTTCCCTCCCATGCACCAAAGAATCTGCCATTGCAGTACAGGAAATCTGTCTTTCACATGGGTACTGACACTTGGCACAAATTTGTGCACCAAAAATACTCACTCGGCAACTGGGCAGAGCTCAACAGCTTTTCTGTTCAATCGCTTAGTTTGGGGGCAGACTCCA
>Ga0116226_10003774_pt1 | contig 13372 bp, 14 predicted proteins | sample S1TSphfallax_FD_89692 | JGI IMG/M metagenome (GOLD analysis project Ga0116226, IMG submission 89692) | Host-associated microbial communities from peat moss isolated from Minnesota, USA - S1T2_Fa - Sphagnum fallax MG | ecosystem: Host-associated > Plants > Peat moss > Unclassified | place: USA...
ACCGCCTGGGCATCGGCCTCCACCTTCCGCGGCACCGACAAACGCGGTGGCGCAAACGGCGCGCGGATTCGCCTGTCCCCGCAAAAATACTGGGCGGTCAACAAGCCTGCCGAACTGGCGAAGATCCTGCCGCATTTCGAGGCAATCCAGCAGGCGTTCAATGCGGAGCAGTCCGGCGGCAAGAAGGTCTCGCTCGCCGATCTGATCGTTCTCGGCGGCTGCGCGGCCGTGGAGGAAGCGGCGAAGAAGGCCGGGCATGAAGTGCACGTGCCCTTCACGCCGGGGCGGATGGACGCATCGCAGGAGCAAACCGACGTGCATTCCTTCGCGGTGCTGGAACCCATCTCCGATGGGTTCCGCAACTATCATAGTAGCGGGGCCACACGGCCGGCGGAAAAGCTGCTCGTCGATCGGGCCCATCTGCTGACGCTGACGGCGCCCGAGATGACGGTTCTGCTCGGCGGCCTGCGCGTGCTCGGCGTCACCGACGAAGCCTCCAAACTCGGTGTTTTCACGCAGCGTCCCGAGACATTGACGAATGATTTCTTCGTCAATCTGCTCGACATGAGCACCATCTGGCAGCAATCCTCCAAGGCCGAAGGGGTGTTCGAAGGGCGCGATCGCACCACCGGCGAGCTCAAATGGATCGGCACCGGCGTCGATCTGGTGTTCGGTTCGAACTCGGAGCTTCGGGCCGTGGCCGAAGTGTTTGCCTGCGACGATGGGCAGGAGGCGTTTGTTCAGGACTTTGTGGCTGCTTGGACGAAGGTGATGAACCTTGATCGGTTTGAGGTTTAGGAAGGAAGACGTTCGTCTCTGAAGAAAAGAACCAAAAGACTTTTACTTTCTTCGCCCGTGGCACGATCCAGCCCAAGCGACATCGAGCTGCGGGCGTGGGAAGGACTTCTTTTTTCATAAAAGAAGTCCTTCCTTATGCCCTCGTCTCAGGCATGAGCCCCGCAAGCACCACCCCCAACGCCCCCGCAACCGATAGCGCCAGAAACGCCACAAACGCGGAGTGATCCGCCAGCGCGCCCGCCGCCCAGGTGCTGCATGCAGCGCCACCACCCATCGCAAGCCCCAAAAACCCCATACAGAGATTGAAACGCCCGGTGCCGCGGGTGAGGTCGGACGCGACCAGAGGCACCAGCACGCCGAACGCAGCACCGCTCACGCCATCCAGCAACTGGATCGGCACGAGAAAGAAGGCGCTCGGCGCGAAGGCGAGCGCCAAGCCGCGCAGCGGCAGCGCCAGCATGCCCGCCGCCAGCACCGGCCGGCGGCCGAAACGCTCCGCCGCCCGCCCTACCGCCGGCGAGAGCAGCGCCACCACGATCTGCGGCCCCACAATGCACGCGCCGATCACCAATGTTGCATCGTTACCGAGCTTTTCCGTGGCGCTGCTGGCGGCCAGCGGCAGCATCGCGGCATTGGAGAGGTGAAACGCCGCGCAACAGAGAGCGAACCATAGCAGCTTGTGATCCCCTAGCAGATCGCGCAGTTTTTCGCGCGGGCGGTGCACCGCTTCGGTGGGAGCCAGGGGTTTTACAGGTGCCGGCGGCCGGATCATGCGCAGCACGAACAACCCCGGCAGCGCCAGCCCCGCACCGAGCAGGAATACGGCGCGGGGGCCGAACTGGCTGCCGACGAGGGCCATCATCCCCGCCGCCGTGCCGTTGCCGATGCTGGCGAAGCGTGCGTTGCGGCCGAACCGCTCGCCGGCGGCGCCGTGCGCCGTGCCGGCCACAGCGAGGCTCACAGCTGCAATCGCCGGGGTCAGCATGCAACTGGCGAAGGCGTGGCTGGTTTCTGCGAGCAGCACCGGCAGCATTTCGGGAAACAGCGCCAGCAGCAGCGCGCCGGCGATCACCGCCATGATGGCTGCTGCGGCCGCGCGGGTTTTGCGCAGCATCGCATCCACCAGCGCGCCCGCCGGTAGCTGGCTGATCATCGTGGCAGCGTAGCCGACGCTCAGCGCGAAGCCGATATCGGCCTGGGTCCAGCGCTGCTCGGTCAGGTAGACGGAAACGAAGGGGCCGAACGCCGTTTGCAGGTTTGCCGTGAAAAAATTGAGCCAGTCCAGGGCTCTGCCGCCACGCCGCCGGTCGGTCTCGTCCGGTGCCGACCATGTGTCGGGCAGCATATCCATCTCAGCTTGCCATCTCAGCGCGGCTCTTGCTGGGTCGTTGCCACGGGCGGCGAGGGGGTTCGGACCGGCGGCGGCTGCACGACGGAAGCGGGCTTCGTCTGGTCGGTGTAAGGCGGCGCGCTGCGTATCTGGTCTGCCGTCAGATCGAGCTTGATGTCGGTGTCAGTGCCCGTCGGCGGGAAGGTGAGGTCTGACCAGTTGACCGCGACGCGACGCGTGCCGACGCCGAGGAACCCACCGAAATCGATCACTGCGGCCCGCGGGTTGCTGCCGGCATCCACCACCACGTCGACCACGCGGCCTATCACCTTGCCGTCCGGCCCGGCCACGTTGCGGCCGAGGATCCCGGCGGCGGCGATTTTCGTTGTGGGGGCTGGCGGCTGGCGGGCGGGCGGCGGGTCCTTTGCAATCGCGGGCGCAAGGCCGGGCGCCAACGCAGGTGCCGCGGCAAGTATCAGGCAGGCAACGAGACGGGTCATACTGTAATGACACGCAAACCCCCTCAGGGTTGCGGAACCAGATGCCGTGCGGTCCGCTGTGGCCCAAAGGAGCAAAAGGAGGTGTTGCCACAATGCGCGTTGCGATCGTTACGGGAGCCGCAGGGGGCATCGGGGCCGCCATCGCCAAGCGGCTGGTACTGGAATCGTGGCACGTTGTGGCGGTCGATTCCAATGAACGCGCGCTGAACGCCCTGGTGGGGGATGGGCCGGGGCTTCGCGGCTATGTGGCCGACATTTCCGACGACGAAGCCGTGACGCGCCTGATGGCCGATATCGGCGCGCGGGAGGGGCGCCTGGATGCGCTGGTGAGCAATGCCGGCATCATGATCCGCAAGCCGATCGCAGCACTTTCGCCTGCGGAATGGGCGCGCGTGCTCGGCACAAATTTAACGGCGACTTTCCTGCTGGTGCGCGCGGGCGAACACATGCTGCGTACGGCCAAGGGTGCGGTGGTGACCATCGCATCGACGCGGGCCACAATGTCGGAACCGGATACCGAGGCCTATGCGGCGTCCAAGGGCGGCCTGGTGGCTCTCAGTCACGCGCTGGCGATGAGCCTTGGCCCGGAGGTTCGGGTGAACTGCGTTTGTCCCGGCTGGATCGACACGGCGGGCGGACCATTGCGTCCCGAGGACCACGCGCAGCATCCCGCGGGCCGGGTGGGCCGGCCGGAGGATGTTGCGTCGCTGGTATCCTGGCTGCTGTCGCCCGAACAGGGATTTGTGACCGGCAGTTCGTTTGTGCTCGATGGCGGCATGACGCGAAAAATGATTTATCTTGAATGACCGGTGCAGAGTGTGACCGCGATCACAGTGTGAAGCGGTGCCGGCACGCCTTTCCATCTCGGCCGGTTGGCCGGCAGATCAGGAGATCGATCCCATGTTTCGGAAAACAGTTTTTGCCTGTATCGGCTTGGCGGCATTTGCCGCCACGCCGGTTCTCGCTGCCCCGATCAAGTATAGTGCGCAGATGAGCCCGGCGAGCGAGGTGCCGCCGCCCGCCACCTCCGGCAGCGGCCTTGCTGTCGGGACCTACGACCCGGCGACGCATGTTCTGACCTACACCCTGACGTGGAGCGGCCTCAGCGGCCCCGCGACGATGGCGCATTTCCATGGCCCGGCGAAGCCCGGTGCGAATGCCGGCGTGGTGGAGAAGCTTGGCATGGCGCCGAAAAGCCCGCTGAAAGGCAGCGTGGTGCTGACCGACGCGCAGGCAAAGCAACTCGCCGACGGACTTTGGTATGCCAATGTGCATACTGCTGCCAATCCGAAGGGTGAATTGCGGGGGCAGATGGAGGCTGCAAAGTAAGACTTCCTTTTTGAAAAAAAGAAGCAAAAAACTTTTACTCCCTCCGCGGGTCATATGTTGCCGGCCAAATCCAGCATCGTAGAACAGCCGCAGGAAGTAAAAGTTTTTTGCTTCTTTTTTTCAAAAAAGAAGGCCTTTCTATCTCTGCGACCGGTCGCCAAAAACCTTTGTCAGGCTGGTTTGTCCGGAGCCCGGCTTGAGCGGCCGCGGCTGCGTATCGGCGGGCGCCCATCCCGTCATGAAGGCAAGCCGCAGCACCACCTCCGTGCGACCATCCCTTATCGGCAGGGCGGCGAGCGCCGACGGTAGCACGGCGCGCGGCGGTATCCTGCGGTCGCGCTGGGCGATCGCGTTGGTTTCGCCGGCCGCCCGCAGATCGCGCAGCAGGGCCAGCGGATCGGCATAGAGGAGGGTGATGTCTTCCGCGTCGGCCACTGGCAGCGCAAATCCCGCGCGTTGCAGCAGCGATGCGCAGTCGCGTAGGTCGGGGAAGGGGGATATGCGGGGTGCGGCGCCGCCCCTTATAGCGGCCTCGGCTTCGGTGAGCGCGTGGCGGAAGCCGGCGAGGGTGCCGAGAGCGGGCAGGCTCGCGAGAAACAGGCCGTCCGGCCGCAAGGCGCGGCGTATCTGAATGAGCGCTCCCGGCAGGTCGTTCACCCAGTGCAGCGAAAGATTGGCCACGATCAGGTCGAACGCGTTCTCGGCGAAGGGCAGGAATTCTTCGTCGGCGGCGAGGCTCGGCGCTCCGTTCAAGGCGGCCATGCGCGGCGACAGATCCATGCTGACGCAGCCGATGCCTCGTGACCGCAGCAATGGCGCGACGATGCCGCGCCCGCCGACATCGAGCGCCGCCGAAAACCGGTGTGTCGTATCGTCCAGCCGGTCCAGCAGCCGGTCGGCCGCATCCCGCAGGATGTCGGCGACGCTGCCGACATGGCAGGCGGCCCGCTCGCGATGGGCCCGCACGGCCCGGCGGTCGAAGATTTCGGGTGAACTCATTCCGATTCCGTTCCGGGTGGTGTAGGTAAACTCAAGCTTCTGTCAAAACGATGAGTGCAGCCATGCCATATAACGGGGCCATACCGATCGTGGCCGGTCTCGCCCGCGTGGCGCTCGATATGGTGTTGCCGCCATGCTGCGCGCGTTGCGATGGGCCGGTTGCGGCACCTGGCCAGCTATGCGGCACGTGTTTTCAGGCGATGCAGTTCATCACGGAACCGCTATGCCGGCGCTGCGGGCTGCCGTTCGCAACGGCGGTGGAGGCGCACCCCGCCCGCACGTGCGGACATTGTGAGAAGGCGCCGCCGGAATGGGGGCAGGCGCGCGCAGCGCTGCTCTACGATGCGGCCGCCAAAGACCTGATCCTGCCGTTCAAGCACGCGGATCGCGGCGAGATCGCTTCGGTGCTGGCCCTGCACATGCACCGCGCGGGCGCCGCCCTGCTAGCGCGTGCCGACTATCTGGTGCCGGTGCCCCTGCATCGCTGGCGCCTGCTGCACAGGCGGTACAACCAGGCCGCCCTTCTGGCCCATGCGCTGGGCCGCCGTGCCGGCGTGCCGGTAATGGCCGATGGGCTCCGGCGCACCCACGCCACCGGCTTTCTCGGCGGCTATTCCGCCGCCGAACGGGCGGAGATGCTGCTGGGAACGATCGTGGTGCGGCAGCAACGGCGCGGCCGGATCGCCGGCGCGCGGATCGTGCTGATTGACGATGTGCTCACTTCCGGCGCCACCGCGAACACCTGTGCGCGCGCCCTTCTTGACGCGGGTGTTGCGAACGTCGACGTACTGGTGGCAAGCCGGGTGCCGGACCCACGCAGGTCCGGGCTCACCGGCCGGTCCGGTGCGGACGGGGATGCCGCGGCGGACCGTTCATCTGAGGAGTATGAGACCGACGATGCCCACGATTGAAATCTACACGCAGCCTTTCTGCCCCTTTTGCGCCCGCGCCCTCAATCTTCTGACGAAGAAGGGTATTGCGTTCAAAGAGATTGAAGCGCCTGGCGGCACCCCTGCGCGCGAGGAATCGCGCGCTCGCTCCGGTGGCCGGACGAGCGTTCCGCAGATTTTTATCGACGGCCGGCACATCGGTGGCTCCGACGATCTGACGGCGCTGGATCGCGCCGGCAAACTGGACGCGCTGCTGGGTGGCATTTGACAGGCGTCTGTTTCTGCCTCTTTTTTCAATAGCAGGTCTTTCTTCACTTGTTTTTTTGAAGAAAGGTTCAAAAACACTCGGTTTCCGCCGGCATAGCGAGTTCAGATGATCCATTACGACCTTCGCTGCGGCGATGGCCATACATTCGACGGTTGGTTCAGGAGCAGCGTCGCGTTCGAACAGCAGGCGGCTGCGGGTTTTTTGGACTGCCCCTTTTGCGCCAGCACCAGGGTGGAGCGTGCCTTGATGGCCCCCCGCCTGAACCGCGGCGTGGCTGCCCCTTCCACCGAGCCCACGGCCGCGCCCGCCGTGCCGCCGCCTGCCGCCTCGGCGGGCGCGGTTGTGGCCGCGCCGACACCCCCTGCCATGGCCGTGGGCGGGTTGCCCGTGATCCCGGACCAGGTGCGTGCCGTATTGCAGCGCATTCGCGCCGAGATCGAGCAGAAATGCGACTATGTCGGTCCGCGCTTTGCCGATGAGGCGCGCGCGATGCACCATGGCGAGCAGCCGCAGCGCTCCATCTATGGCGAGACCACGCCCGAGCAGGCAGAGTCGCTTGCCGAGGAAGGAATCGACGTGGCCCGCATTCCCTGGGTGCCCCGCGCCGATGGCTAGCAAAACCCCCCGTCTCCACCCGGCGCCAAAGAATCAAAAGTTTTTTGGTTCTTTTTTTCAAAAAAGAACGTCCTTGCTTTTGTTGTTTGTGTTGGCGACCCCCCAGGCCCAAGCAACCCCTGCAAAACCGCCGACCGGCCTCTGGTTCACCGAGGATCACGGTGGCGTGGTGCAAATTAGCACGTGCGGTGAAAAACTCTGCGGCACCATCGTTGGCTTGACCCCGAATCGGCAGGGTGTGATGCCGCGCGATGTCCATGGCGACCCGCAATGCCACCTTCCGCTGTTGCGCGATCTTCGCCTGCACGAAGATGACGGGCGCTGGCATGGCACCGTGACCAACCCCGAGGACGGCAAGGTGTACGATGCCGAGGTCTGGGTGCCGAGTGACGGCAAAATGCGCCTGCGTGGGTATGTCGGCGTGCCGCTGCTCGGATCTACGCAGACATGGCCCCCCTTCAACGGCAAGCTGCAGGCCGACTGCCGCTTCCACTGAATGCACTGGCCCCAGAGCCATACCTCGCCCGCATAGCGGCCCTACAATAACGTGGCTTATCATAATCTGCGTGAGGCATATGTTGCGCTGCAAGAGTTTGGACTTGGAGATTGCATATGGCCAACACGAACATTTCGGGGCGCAACACGGTTCTTGCCGCGGTGGCGGTGCCCTGGGACGCGTTTGTCGGGGCTTTCCTCTATTACACGCTGCTGACGCTCATCGCGATCGGCGTTAATGATCTTTCCAATGGTTTCATGGCAGTTTCCTATCTGCTGCCGGTCTGCCTCTATGTCGTCACACTAGTAACGCGTGCCGTGCGCGCGCTTGCGGCGATGCCGATCGATATCGGCGAAACGCCGCACGCCCTGCTGCGCTGATCGGGCTCAATCACGCACAAACGCCGCGATGTAGTTCATCGAGAGATCCCGGCCGGCAGACCACGTGCCGCCCGGGGTAAACTGCATGCCGGATACGTCCAGCAGGCGCAGGCCGGTGGCGCGGGCCAGCGCCCCAAGCTCCTCGGGCTTTACGAATTTCCGCCAGTCATGGGTGCCGCGGGGGAGCAGGCGCGCCACATATTCGGCGCCGACCTTGGCGATCGCCAACGACTTCAAGGTGCGGTTCAATGTGGAAACGAACAGCAGCCCTTTGGGCTCCAGCAACGCCGCCAGGCTCGCAATGAAGGCCGACTGGTCCGGCACATGTTCGATCACTTCCAGCGCGCTCACGGCGCCGAAACGCGCGCCTTCGGCCAACATGTCATCTGCCAGCCCCACGCGGTATTCTATATCAAGACCGGATTCCGCGGCATGAGCGCGCGCCACGCCGATCGCGTCCGCCGAGGCATCGACGCCGGTCACCGCAAATCGCTGGCGGGCCAGCGCTTCGGCCGCAATGCCTCCGCCGCAGCCGACATCGAGCAGCGTTGCCTCGGCACCGATCTGTTCGTGGATGCGCCGGGCGATCCAGCCGATCCGCAGGGCGTTCATCTGGTGCAGCGGGCGCATCGGCCCTTTTGCATCCCACCATTGCGGCGCGAGCGCGGAAAAACGCGCCACTTCCTCGCTGTCTGCGTTCATGTTCGTGTCTTTCCTGGCGGGGGCGATGGTTTTTCAAAATCAAACTGACGAACGAAGCAGTTCTTTTTTGAAAAAAAAGAACCAAAAAACTTTTACTATTGTGAAGTGCGCACGGTCCTCGTCGTGGCGATATCGTCGGCAACAGATAAGGATTCAAAAGTTGTTTGCTTCTTTTTTTCAAAAAAGAAGTGCTTGCCTTCGCTTGTCTTATGTTTTCCCGGCGATTAGATCACCCTCCACTCCGCCCGCGGGTGCGCCCGTTTCGAGGATCTTATGGCCCGCATCGTGATGAAGTTTGGCGGCACCTCCGTCGCCGATCTCGACCGCATTCGCAACGTTGCCAGCCGCGTGAAGCGGCAAGTGCTGATGGGCGATCAGGTGGCTGTCGTCGTCTCGGCCATGGCGGGCGCCACCAACCAGCTGGTTGCCTGGTGCCAGGCGCTTTCCCCCCTGCACGATGCGCGCGAATACGATGCGGTGGTGGCAACCGGCGAGCAAGTTACTACCGGCCTGCTCGCGATCGCCCTGCAATCCATCGGCGTGGAGGCGCGATCCTGGGCCGGCTGGCAAATCCCCGTGCGCACGGACGCGGCGCATGGTGCGGCCCGCATCAGCGCGATCGATGCCGCCGATCTGATCCGCCGCATGGAGGCCGGCCAGGTGGCGGTTGTCGCGGGGTTTCAAGGGATTGCGCCGGATAATCGCATCTACACCCTCGGCCGCGGCGGCTCCGATACCTCGGCGGTGGCGCTGGCAGCGGCGGTGCGCGCCGATCGCTGCGACATTTTTACCGACGTGGACGGCGTCTACACCACCGATCCGCGGATCGTGCCGCGGGCGAAAAAGCTCGACAAAATAGCGTATGAGGAGATGCTGGAACTCGCTTCCGTCGGCGCCAAGGTGCTGCAGACGCGCAGCGTGGAACTGGCGATGAAGGAGCGGGTGCGCGTGCAGGTGCTCTCCAGCTTCAGCGACCCGGACGACGCGGATAACGGCACCCTTCTGGTGGACGAGGACGAGATTGTGGAAAAGGAAATTGTCACCGGCATCGCCTATTCGCGCGACGAAGCGAAGGTGACGCTGCGCCATGTGCCGGACCGCCCGGGCGTTGCCACCGCCGTGTTCGGCCCGCTTTCGGCGGCCAATGTGAACGTGGACATGATCGTGCAGAACATCTCTGCCGAGGGCACCACGGACATGACCTTCACCATCGGCCGCACGGATCTGCCGCGCGTGATCGATTGCCTGCAACGGGAACGCAGCAAGATCGGGTTCACCGAGGTGCTGACCGACAAGGAGGTGGCGAAGATATCCGTGGTTGGGGTGGGCATGCGCAGCCATGCGGGCATCGCCAACACCATGTTCCGCACGCTCGCGGAAAAATCGATCAATATCCAGGTGATATCCACCAGCGAGATCAAGGTGAGCGTGCTGATCGGCCAGGAATATACCGAGCTCGCGGTGCGCGCGCTTCACACCGCCTACGGCCTCGATGCCGCCTGATATCGCTATCCCGGCCGAGGCCGCCGTCGACGCCGATTTTGTCCGCGCGCGCGGGGTGCTGGAAAGGCTATGGGCGCGGGGCACCGCGTTTCTCGGGTGTCGCTTCGCCATCATGGGCGGTGCGATGAGCTGGGTGAGCGAGCGCACCCTGGTTGCCGCCATTTCGAATGCCGGCGGTTTCGGCGTGATCGCCTGCGGCTCCATGGGGCCGGCGCTGCTGGAGGCCGAAATCGCCGCCACCCAGGCAGGCACCCAAAAGCCGTTCGGCGTGAACCTGATCACCATGCACCCGCAGCTGGACGAGCTGATCCAGGTATGCATTCGCGCGGGCGTGACGCATATCGTGCTCGCGGGCGGCATCCCGCCCGGGCCCGCCGTGCGCGCGGTGAAGGATGGCGGCGCCAAGCTGATCGCCTTTACGCCGGCTTTGGTGCTCGCCAGGCGCCTCGTGAAATCGGGCGCCGATGCGCTGGTGATCGAGGGTTCGGAGGCCGGCGGCCATATCGGGCCTGTCTCACTGACTGTGCTTGCGCAGGAAATCCTGCCGCATCTGCGCGAGGTGCCGGTGTTCGTGGCCGGCGGGCTGGGGCGGGGCGAGGCGATCCTTTCGTATCTGGAGATGGGGGCCTCCGGCGCGCAGCTCGGCACACGGTTTGCCGCTTCCGCCGAAAGCATTGCCCACGCCAATTTCAAGCGTGCCTTCATGCGCGCCAACGCACGCGATGCATTGCCCTCCGTGCAGCTGGACGCGCGGTTTCCGGTGATCCCGGTGCGCGGCCTGGTGAATGAGGGCACGAAACGGTTTCTGGAGGTTCAAGCGGCAACGATCGGGCGCTTTCAGGCGGGCGAGCTCAGCCGGGAGGCAGCGCAGCTGGAGATCGAGCATTTTTGGGCGGGCGCGCTGCGGAGGGCGGTGATCGAGGGCGATGTGGAGAACGGGTCGGTGATGGCTGGCCAGTCGGTGGGGATGGTGACGCGCGAGCAGAGCGTGGGGGAGATAGTTGGGGAGTTGGTCGAGCAGGCGGTTCGGGCAATCGCGGCCCGTGAGTAAGGCCAGGGGCTCTGCCCCTGGACCCCGCCAGGGGGAGCCCCCCTGGACCGGCAATTTTGGAAGGCGATGCGGGGGGCAATACGCGTCGCCTTCCAAGTCGCGGGGGTCTGGGGGGTCACCCCCCAGCGGGGTCCAGGGGCAGAGCCCCTGGCCTTTCTCCTGATGCCAACGATCAGCCCCAGCCGCCGGCTCCTCTCCCGCCTGCGCGCCATCATGGCCGGCGGCACCGCCAAGCTCACCGACATCGTCGCCCTCGTCGCCGCGGAACTCGTTGCCGAAGTCTGCTCCGTCTATGCGGTGCGCGCCGGCGAAATCCTGGAGCTCCGCGCAACCGTCGGCCTCAATAAACAAGCCATCGGACGCACCCGTCTGCGCGTGGGCGAAGGCATCGTCGGCCTCGTCGCCGCAACCGGGCAGGCGCTGAACCTCGCGGATGCGCAAAACCACCCGGCCTTCGCCTATCGCCCCGAACTGGGCGAGGAATCCTACGCCTCGATGATCGCCGTGCCGGTGCGCCGCGGCGGCCGCACGCTCGGCGTGCTGACTGTGCAGAACCGCGCCCCCCGCCACTATTCCGACGATGAAGCCGAAGTGCTGGAAACTGTGGCGCTGTTCCTGGCCGATAGCCTGGCCGCCGATGGCAGCGACACAAGCGAGGGCTTTGCGGGTAGCCTGCCCCGCCAGTTCGATGCCGCCATGCTCTCCCCCGGCATCGTATTCGGGATCGTGCACTTGCCGGGCAATATCGCTTCCCCCAGGCGCCTGCTCGCCGAGGACAGCGGCGCCGAACTGGCGCGGCTGCACAAGGCCCTGGGCGACATGCGCCAGGGGCTCGACAGCCTGATTGAAACCCAGCTGCCGGCGGGCGCCGCCCCGCGCGATATCCTGGACGCCACACGGCAGGTTGCGGCCGACGATGGGTGGCTGCGCCGGGTGGCCGAAGTGATCCGCGGCGGCCTCAGCGCCGAAGCCGCCGTGCACCGGGTTGCCCAGGATTTTCGCACCCGCATGCGGAAAATCCTGGATCCGTATCTGCGCGAACGCCTGGCCGATCTGGAGGATCTGGCGGCTCGCCTGATCGCGGCCCTGGATGGCTCTGCCGGCGCCGCCCCGGATGTGGCCGGTACGATCCTGCTGGTGCGCCGGCTGGGGCCCGCCCAGCTGCTGGATTGGCACGCCCGCGGCATTGCCGGCGTGATGATCGAGGAAGGGAGTGCCGGCGGCCATGCGGCGATCGTGGCGCGCGCGCTCGGCCTGCCGGCGGTGGGCGGCGCCCGCGGCGCCATCGATGCCGCCAATACCGGCGACGATGTGGTTCTGGATGCCGATGAGGGTGCCTTGATCCTGCGCCCCGATCCGAACGTGCGGGAGGCCTATGAACGCGCACTGGAAGCCCGCGCGACACGCAGTGCCGCGTGGCAGAAGCTGCGCGATGCCCCCAGCGTCACCCGCGACGGCACGCCCTTCACCTTGATGATGAATGCCGGGCTGGCCCTGGAGCTCGATCAGATCGCGCTGACCGGCGCCGCGGGCATCGGCTTGTTCCGCACCGAGATCGCGATGATGGCGCGCGGTTCGGTGCCGGACGTGGCCGAACAGGCCGCTATCTACAGCCGCGTGCTGGATGTGGCCGCCGGCCGCCCCGTGTATTTCCGCACCCTCGATCTCGGCAGCGACAAATTGCTGCCGGATAGCCCGCGCGCGGAGGAGGAGAATCCCGCCATGGGCTGGCGCAGCCTGCGCGTGGGCCTGGATCGCCCGGCCATCCTGCGCCGCCAGTTGCGGGCGCTTCTGCTGGCCGCCAACGGCCGCGCCCTGAGTGTGATGTTCCCGATGGTGGCCACCCTTTCGGAATTCCGCCGCGCCCGCGGCCTGCTGTTTGCCGAGGCGGCGCGCATCCGCCCGGCGCCGGAAAAACTGATGATCGGCACCATGCTGGAGGTGCCGGCGCTGCTGTGGCAATTGCCGGAATTGATGGCGGAAGCCGATTTCGTCTCGATCGGTTCGAACGACCTGATGCAGTTCGTGTTCGCCGCCGACCGCGGCACCCCCACGCTCGCCGAGCGCTATGATTTTCTCTCCGTGCCCATGCTGCGGCTGGTGCACATGATCACCGAACAGGCGACCGCGGCCTCCGTGCCGCTATCGCTGTGCGGCGAGGCGGCTTCGCGGCCGCTCGATGCCGCCGTGCTGATGGCCATCGGCATCAACTGCCTTTCGATGTCCGCCTCCAGCCTGCTGGCGGTGAAGGAGGCGCTGAGCGCGCTCGATCTGGTGGCGTTCCGCTCCTACCTCGAAACGCTGCGTCGCACCGCCGCCACATACACAAGCTTGCGTGACCCGATCGGGTCATGGGCGCAGGATCACGGCTTGAACGTATGAAGGCGCGCGCCATGATCTGGCGTGCCTGCACGCCACATTGTAGGACAGGGTATTGATTCGAGCGACGACATAGCATGTCTGATAGCATTTTAGGCGAAACGCGTGTGGCGCAAGCTGCGGCGCCGGCCG
>Ga0116226_10003775_pt1 | contig 13371 bp, 11 predicted proteins | sample S1TSphfallax_FD_89692 | JGI IMG/M metagenome (GOLD analysis project Ga0116226, IMG submission 89692) | Host-associated microbial communities from peat moss isolated from Minnesota, USA - S1T2_Fa - Sphagnum fallax MG | ecosystem: Host-associated > Plants > Peat moss > Unclassified | place: USA...
AATTTCCGACAGCTCAATGACCTATCGCTCTCGCTATCTCTCGACGCCCCAATTCGCTCCGGTATGGGATCTGCTGATGGTGGATGAGAGCAATCCCCGGTCGCTCGCATTTCAACTGGCGGCGCTGGCCGATCACATGGATCGTCTGGCGGCCCATCGCCGCACCACGTTTCTTGGGCCGGAGCAGCGGTTGACGGTCTGGTTGACCGGCGCTGTCCGCACCGCCGAAGTGGAACGTCTCTGCGTCACCGACGAAGATGGCGAGGTTCGCGCCCTGGCCCGCTTCATGGAAATGCTGCGCTCGAAATTGTGGGAGTTGTCGGAAGAAGTGACCAAACAATATTTCACCCATTCCGCCGCGCGCGGCAGCGTCGTGCATGCCAGTCCCGAGGCTTGGCCACCATGATGTATCGGGTTAAACATGCCACCACCTACCGCTATACGGCGCCGGTCCTGCTGGCCCAGCATCTGGCCCATCTGACGCCGCGCCAGACCCAGCATCAGACCTGTTTGCGGGCGCAATTGCGAATCACGCCGACGCCTGCCGAAATTGACGAGAGCAATCAGGACTATTACGGCAATCCGGTCACTTTTTTCGGGCTGCGCGAACCTCATGCGACCCTTTCGGTGCAAGTCACCAGCCGCGTCGAGGTGCGCGACCGCATTCTGCCCGCCCTGTCCGCCGCCCGTCCCTGGCAGGGACCGGCGGATCCCTTGGCGGGACTGGCCGGCGAGACACTGCTCGATGTCGCCGATTACTGCTTCGACAGCCCCTATGTGCCGTTGTCCCACGCTATCCGCGACTATGCGGCGGCGAGTTTTCAGCCCGGACGGTCGGTGCTGGCCGCGGTCATGGATCTCAATCACCGGATCAACAAGGATTTCGCTTATGATCCGACCGCCACCAATGTCGCCACGCCGTTGACCGAGGTCCTGGCATCAAGGCGCGGCGTCTGCCAGGATTTCGCCCATTTGGCGATCGCCGGCTTACGCGCCATGGGGATTCCGGCGCGCTATGTCTCGGGCTATTTGTTGACCCTGCCGCCGCCGGGTAAGGTGAAATTGCGCGGCAGCGATGCCTCCCATGCTTGGATCTCGGTCTTCCTGCCCGAATTCGGCTGGGTCGATTTCGACCCGACCAATGATTGTCAGCCTGAGACCGATCATGTCGTGCTTGGTTGGGGACGCGATTTCGGCGATGTCAGCCCGCTCTGCGGCGTGGTGCTGGGGGGCGGCGAGCATCGTCTGCGGGTTGGCGTCGATGTGGAGCCGGTCAGCGCCTAGATTTTGGGCGGAGGCGTCGATTATGAGGCAAAAAGACGTGATTTCTCCTGTTAAATCAGGGGAGAAGGTGAGAATCACCAGTGGCACGAAGCTTGCTAAATCAGACAGCCTGCACAGTCAGGCTCGAACGGAGGGATTATGGGTGATGACGCAAAAGGGTTGCTGGCAGGCTATGATCGCGGCGCCTTCTTTTGCGAGCTGACCAGCTATCGCAACACCAACGACCCCCAGATCGCCACGGTGCTGGATCGTCTGGGCCGACTGGAATTCGCCGATCTATCGCGCCGCTCGGCCGAGGCCGAACGCGAGCTGTTCAATCTCGGCATTACCTTCACAGTCTATTCCGACCGCGACTCAATTGACCGAATCCTGCCCTTCGATGTTATCCCCCGCCTGATCACCGGCGCCGAATGGTCTATCCTCGAGGCCGGCGTGGTGCAGCGGGTTCAAGCCATCAATCTGTTTCTTGCCGATATTTATCATGACAAGCGGATCCTCAAGGACAAGGTGGTTCCGGCCGAACTGGTGCTCGGCAACAGCAATTACCGCCCCGAGATGGAAGGGATCGATGTCGCCTGCGGCACCTACGCGCATGTCTGCGGAATCGATCTGATCCGTGATCCGCAGGGGATCTTCTGCGTCCTCGAGGACAATGCCCGCACGCCCTCGGGCGTCTCCTACGTGGTCGAGAACCGGACCCTGATGATGCGGACCTTCCCAGATCTGATGGCCGATTTGCGCATCCGTCCGGTCGATGATTATGGGATCCGGCTTCACGCCGCCATGGCCGAGATCGCGCCCAATGGCGCCGGGGCGGGTGGGGGCGATCCGCAAGTGGTGCTGCTGTCGCCGGGAATTTTCAATTCAGCTTTTTTCGAGCATGTTTTCCTGGCCCGCGAGATGGGGGTACCCCTGGTCGAGGGCCGCGATCTGGTGGTCGACGACGACAAAGTATTCATGAAGACAACCGGCGGGTTGGAGCGGGTCCATACCATCTATCGCCGGCTGAATGATGATTTCATCGATCCGGAAGTGTTCCGCCCCGACAGTCTGCTCGGCGTCAAGGGGCTGATGCGGGCCTATCGCAAGGGCAATGTGGCGCTGGCCAATGCGGTCGGGACCGGCATTGCCGATGACAAGGCGGTCTATGCCTATATGCCGCGTATCATTCGCTATTATCTCGGCGAGGAGCCGATCCTGCCCAATGTCGAAACAATGATCTGCCGCGAGCCGGAGGGTTTGTCCTACACGCTCGATCATCTGGAGGAGCTGGTGGTCAAGCCGGTCGGGGAATCGGGCGGTTATGGCCTGTTGATCGGTCCCAAGGCCAGCAAGGAGGAGATCGCGGAGTTCCGGCTGAAACTGCGCCATGATCCCTCCAACTATATCAGCCAGCCGATGATCGGGCTGTCGGTGGTGCCGACCCTGACGGCGAGTGGCGTCGCGGCCCGCCATGTCGATCTGCGTCCCTTCGCCGTGACCGGCAGCAGCACCTGGGTTCTGCCCGGCGGGCTGACCCGCGTGGCGCTCCGCGAGGGGTCCATCGTGGTGAACAGTTCGCAGGGTGGCGGCTCCAAGGATTCCTGGGTGCTCGGAGGCCAGAATGGGTAACCTGCTGGCCCGCTCCGCCGAGAATCTCTTCTGGCTGGGCCGCACCTTGGAGCGGGTGGAAAATCTCGCCCGCATCATCGAGATCACCGAGACCTTCGCCCGCGACTATAGCGAGCGCAACTGGCTGTCGGTGGTCCAGATCAATGCCGACGAAAAGCGCTTTTTCGAAAAATACAGCGCGACCGATGCGCCCTCGGTGGTCGGGTTCTATCTGCTTGACGGCGAGAATCCCACCTCCCTGCCGGCGACCTTGCAGGCTGCGCATCAGAATGCCCGCGCGCTGCGGCCGGTGATTTCCATCGAGATGTGGGAACAGGTCAATGTCATGCGCCATCACTGGCGCGAGGTTTCCGCCAAGGATCTTGCCGCGCCCGGCCTGCCGCGGCTCTGTCGCCGGGTGCGCGATCAATGCCAGGTTCATGAGGGGATCGTCGAGGGCAGCCTGTCCCATGACGAAGCCTGGTATTATTACCGCGTCGGCAAGGCGATCGAGCGGGCCGACCAGACGACGCGACTGCTCGACATCAAATATCATCTGCTCATGCCCAATATCGACGCCATCGGTTCAGCCCTGGACTCCAGCCAGTGGAATGCGCTCTTGCGCGCAGCCAACGGTTATCAAGCCTTCCGCCGCGTCTATCAAGGCCGCATGACGCCGGCCGCGGTCGCCGGATTTCTGCTGTTCTCCGACAGTTTTCCGCGGTCGATTTCGCTCTGCGTACGCGAGATCACCTGGATGCTGTCTCAGCTCCGCAGCCGCTACCGACTGACCGGCGGCGTGGCGGCCGAGGAAAAACTTGATGAAATGCGTGCCGTGCTGGGCGACATCACCATCGAGAAGATCATCGACAATGGTCTGCATGAGTTTCTCGACTGGCTGCAACGCCAATTCGCCGGCCTGACCGATGATCTTCGGGAGGGGTTTTTCGGCGAATAGGGTCAGGCTTTATTCATCTCGGCCGTCTCCGGCATCCCCAGCGCGAAGACGACCAGTGCCGTCAGAGCCGCGGCGCCAAGGCTCAGAAAAGTCGCGCTATAGCCAAAGTGATCGACGATCTCACCCGCGACCAATCCGCTCAGTGCGGCGCCGACTCCCTGCGCCGTCGCAATCGCGCCGAGGGCCAGATTGTAGCGCCCGGTCCCCTGCATGATGTCAGCGACCACCAGCGGCGTCAGGGCGCCAAAAATTCCCGCGCCGACGCCATCGAGCAGTTGGACGCCGACCAGCCAGACGCTGTTGTCCGAGGCGGTATAAAGCACGGCGCGGAGGGGAAGAATGGCGAAGCCCGCCAGAAACAGCGGCTTGCGCCCCCAACGGTCGGCGGTCCGTCCGACCAGAAGGGCAATGGGCAGCATCACCAGCTGTGCGGCGACGATGCAGGCCGACATCATCGCCGTCGCCTCGCCCGGCAGGGCAGCCGCGAGCTTCTGTCCGACCAGGGGCAGCAGGGCGGCGTTGGCGAAGTGGAAAAGCATGGCGCACAAACCAAAGATGATCAGCGGCCGCGATGTGAGCAGGACGCCATAGCCGGCAGCACCTTCCGAAGTACCCGACATAGGTTCCAAATCTCTTGCCCGGTCATTATCGATGGCCGCGGCGGGAATCGACAGGACCGCGATCATGGTCAGCAGGGCGCAAAGTGGTACCAGCAGGAATACGGCACGCTGCGAGAAGACAGTGCCGACCAAACCCGCCAACAAGGCGATGGCAACATTCCCCCCATGATCGAAGGCCGCATTTCGGCCCATCCGCCGCGCCAGCTGCGATCGCGCGAAGAGGCCGAGTGTCAGGGCCGCGACGGCCGGGGCGAAGACATCGCCGGCGACAGCCATCAGGCAATTGGCGATCGCCACCGGCCAGAATTCGGGCGAGGCGAAAATGATCGTGGCTGTGATCGCCAAGACGACGAGTGCCACGATGAGCACCCCCCGCTTGGCGCGCGTATCATCGATGGCGGCGCCGATCGGGGTCTGAAAGGCCAGCCCAAGCAGGCCGCCCACCGTGGTCACCAATCCGACCTCAGACTGACTCCAATGCTGTTGAGTAACCAGGAAGACATTCAGATAAGGTCCAACAGCGCCGCGTACATCCGCCGCGAGAAAATTGATCGCATCCAGCGAGACGGGCTTAAAAATTTTGGCCTTGGACGGTGTCAGAGCCATAGCCAAAGGGTCCCGATCGCCAGGGTGATCAAGGTCAGCGGCGCGCCGACCCTGAAATAGTCGCGAAAACTGATTGCGATCCCGACCGCCGCCGCCCGCTGCACCACGATCAGATTGGCGATCGAGCCCAGCACGGTGAAATTGCCGGCCAGTGTTGAAGCCATCGCGACAACCAGCCAGGCCGTGTCATGGTCTTTCAGACTATCGACGAACGGTTTCATCAGCAACACGGCGGGAACATTGCTGACCAAATTGGATAAAACGGCCGTCACGGCACTGAGCGCGGGAATATGATCGAGGTGGAACCCACCCACAGCGGCGGCAATCTCGGGCGTGAGGAGCCTATGCTGCGCGCCGGCGACGATGATGAACAGCCCGGCGAACATCAACAACAGGGACCAGTCTATCTCCGCATAGATCCGACCGCTCTTCAGCCGCCGGGTGAGCAGCAGCAGACCGCCGACAATGATCGCTGCTTTGGCCGGCAGGACGCCCGCGAAAAAGCACAGGATCACGATCAGGGTCGCCAGCATGGCTCGGATCACCAAGACGGAATGGAGTTTCACCGTCGATTTGGTCAGGTTCAGCCGAGCAGCGCCGGTGAACTCGTCCCGGTAAAAGAGGGCAATCAGCCCCACCGTGACACTCAATCCAATCAATGCGACAGGCCCCAGGGTCAGAGCGAATCTAGCGTAGGGAATTTGGGAGAAACTGCCGATCATGATGTTCTGCGGGTTGCCGGTAATCGTCGCGGTTGAGCCGATATTTGACGCCATGGCAACCGCCAGCAGGTAGGGGATCGGCCCGCGACCCATCGCCAGCGTCAAGTCCAGCACCAAGGGGGTCAGCACCAGACAGATCGCGTCATTCACCAGAAAGGCGGAAAAAATTCCTGAGGTCGCCACCACCGCCGCGAGCAAAATCAAGGGTCGCCGCGCATGCGCCCCGACCCAGTCGGTGGCGATGGCGAAGAAGCCTGAAAGACGCAGATTGGCGACCAGAATCATCATGCCGAGCAGCAAGGTGATGGTGTCGAGGTCAATCGCCTGGTAGGCCTGCTGGAGCGATAACGCGCCCGACCCCACCATCAAACCGGCGCCGACCAGGGCGATACCGGCCCGGTCAATGCTGAGGCCGGGGATCCGCCCGATGGCGAGGGCAAGATAGCTTCCGACAAAGATAACCGCTGCCGCGACACTCCGGACCTCGACGGCAATTGGATCGCCCGACGGCCGGATCATCGGTAGCAGGGCGGAAACGGCAGCGACCAGGACCACCAATCCTACCAGCAGTGCGCTCATGATGGCCAACCAGCGGCTCTTGTGGGCAGGCTTGGTAAGCATGAGCTAGAGCCTAACGCAATAGGCCAACGCGTTGTGGTAAAATCATCGGCATGATTTAATTGATTGTCTTGACTGTGAGAGAGCCAAAGTAATGGGCATCGCGCATGCGGCTTTGCGCCTGAGCAACCCGGTTCGACCGGCACTGTCCGCGCTTGATTGCATCGCAATGGCCGATACCGGCGCGCTGCATCTGTGCATCCCGCAACATGTCGCCTTACAACTTGGGCTGGACCTGAACGGGCAAGATCCGCGCGAGGTTACCCTGGCCGATGGCTCAAAGCGTCTGATACCTTATGTTGGTCCAATCAAGGTCCAGTTCGGTAATCGGCAGTGCTTTGTTGGCGGCTTGGTCATGGGTGATGAGGTGTTACTGGGCGCAATCCCCATGGAAGACATGGATTTGGTGGTCCGGCCAATGACACGCGACGTGATCGCCAATCCTGAAAGTCCTAACATTCCCTCGGCGGTCGCCAAGGGATTTGATTTGGTGTTCTTGATCGCTGAGGCGGAAATCCGTCTTAACCCGCCGCGCGCCGGAAAGTGAGGTTATAGCGGAATGGCCCAAGAGTGGGATGCAAACCTGCCTTGACCGGCATCACGCCATGAAAATTGAGCCGCGATGGACCGCCCCATACGACGACGTCGCCATGAGTCAGAGCATATTTCCGCGGTCGATCGCTGCGCTGCCGGCCGCCCCAAAGAAAGACCGCCGGCAGGCCGAGCGATATAGAAACAATCGGGGCGGTGAAGTTCCCCTCGTCGCGATCCTGATGCAGCGCCATTCGGGCGCCGATTTCATAGCGGTTGATCAGGCAGACATCGGGCGTAAAGCGGCCAAAGCCGCCGCGCTCCGCCGCATCGGATGCCAGAGTGACGAACAGATCCGGCATGGCGGGCCAGGTCCGTCCGGTCAGTGGGTCGAGCGCATCATACCGATAGCCGCGGCGGTCGCTGACCCAGCCGGCATCGCCGCAATTGCTCATCGCCACCGACATGGTCTTGCCACCCGGCGTCTGCATCTGGCGGAAGGGCGATTGTGCGGTGATGGCGCAAATCTCCTGCCACAGCGGCTCTGCGTCCGTCAGGGCATGGCCAGCCAGCAAAAGCGCGCCGTCATCGATCACATGATCTTGCGCGGCGAACAGATCCATCATCCGGCTTTTTCGCTCCGCAACAGTCGTCTTTTACGCTCGATCCCCCAGCGATAGCCGGCCAGCGAGCCGTCGGCCCGCACGACCCGATGACAGGGCACCGCCACCGCCAGCGGATTGGCGGCGCAGGCGGCGGCCACCGCGCGCACGGCTTTGGGCGTGCCGATCAGGGCAGCGATTTGGCTGTAGCTGGCCGTATGACCGATCGGAATCGCGCGCAGGGCCTGCCACACGCGCTGCTGAAAGGCGGTGCCGCGAATATCGAGCGGCAAATCATGCGGCAGTTCCGGCCGATCGACCAAGGCGATCACCTGCGCCACGGTCCGCTCGAATTCGCCCTCGCCACCCGTCAGAGCGGCGCGGGGAAAACGCCGCCGCAGTTCTTGCTGCAATTCGTTCGGATCATCGCCGAGCAGAATCGCGCAAATGCCTACATCGCTGCAGGCAACCAGAACATCCCCAAGACAGGATTTGCCGATGGCGAAGCTTATCGAAAGCGTCGCGCCGCCGGCGCGATATTGCCCGGGCGTCATGCCGAGAATCTTGCCGCTTTCCGCATAGAATCGCCCGCTGGAATTGAACCCAGCGTCATAGAGCGCGGCCGTGACGGTTTGGCTCCTGCGCAGCGTCTCGCGGACAAGTCCGGCGCGGTGCGCTCTGGCATAGGCTTTCGGCGTAACGCCGGTGATCGCCTTGAACAAACGATGAAAATGAAAGGCGCTGAGCTCCGCCTGGGCGGCGAGTATGGCAAGGGTAGGCGGCTCATCGGCCTCATCCAGCGCATTTTCGATGGTTCTGCAGGACGCGGCGATCTTGGCGGCATGGATCTCGGACAAGGAATCGCGGTTCGGGCGGCAGCGTTTACAGGCGCGGAACCCAGCGGACTCCGCTTCTCGGCAGCTATCGAAAAAGCGCACATTCTCTGGACGCGCTAGGCGTGACGGGCAGGATGGACGGCAATAGACCCCGGTCGTGGCGACGGCATAGACGAAGCTTCCATCGCTCGACGGGTCGCGGCTGATCAGAGCCAACCAACGCCGATCTTGTTCGGCGAGGGCGGGGGAAGAATATTTCATGGCGGACATCCTGTCAGAGGAAGAGCAATAGCCCATTTCTGCCGTGACTGGAACCGGTCCGCACTCCGGGTCTTGCTGTCAAATTACGAAAGGACGGTTCGATTGTTGGTTAACGCCTTACGACTGTTACGTCGGTATGGATAAAATCATTGCCTTTGAAGAGCGACAGTTCGCCAGTTGTCTTTGCCAGAGCATAGGCGAAGCAGTCGCCGAAATTGAGTTGTGCCGGATGCAAGCTGCCTTTGCCAATGCATCAATGATCATCGCGGCAGCCCGTCCTCACCATGAAGCAGATCGCCGTGATCGACAGTTCGAAACGGTTCCTTGAGGCGGGCGGCGCAATCCTTGCCGATCGCGAGCAACCGGTCAGACAAAGGGATAGCCCTTTGACGGCGAATCCGGTCCAAGCTTTCGCGTACCGCCTCCGTGACGGCAGCTGCCATGCTTTGACCGGTCAGCGCGGCAAGCTCCTGCGCCAAGCGATGGGTTTCCTCGCTCTTGATATTCAAACTCATGACGGCATCTTTCTACCCTATGAAGGACAGTATTCTGCTATAGCGAGCTGGAGTTACAAGCAGGCACCGCTTTAATCGCGGCGCCAGTTATGACTCCGCCGCCACCTTCTTCGGTTCTGGCTCCGCCGGCTTGGAGTTGAAGGATTTCGGCCGCCGCCCGCCGCCTTGGCGTTCCAACATCCAGCCCGGATATTCAGGCGGCAGGGCGCTGACCTCATCGAGCCGGGCGAGTTCGTCGTCGTCCAGCACCAGATCCGCCGCCGCGAGATTGTCGTCCAGCTGAAGAATGGTCTTGGCGCCGACGATCACGCTCATGACATGGCGCTTGGCCAGCAGCCACGCCAAGGCGACCCGGGCGGCCGACACTTTGTGGCGGTCGCCGATATCTCGCAGGACCGCGACGCAGGCCCAGGCCCGCTCAAGATCAACCGGTGGAAAATCGAAACTGGTCCGCCTTGCCCCCTCGACTGTCGGCGCGCCTGGGCCGAATTTTCCCGACAGCAGGCCGCCGGCCAGCGGCGACCAAACCATCAGGCCGAGATTTTCCTCGCACAAAAGCGGCACCAGTTCGCGTTCCAGGTCACGGCCGGCGATCGAGTAATAAGCCTGCAGCGTCTCGAAGCGGGCATAGCCTTTCGCCGCGCTCAACCCCAGCGCCTTGGCGATTCTCCACGCCGCCCAGTTGGAGACGCCGATATAGCGGACCAGCCCCTGGCTGACCAGATCGTCGAGCGCCCGGAGCGTTTCGTCGATCGGCGTGACGCTGTCAGTACCGTGGATTTGGTAGAGATCGATATGGTCGGTCTGCAACCGTTCAAGACTGCCGGTAACGGAGTCCATGATGTGACCACGCGACGCGCCGCGGTCATTGGGGAGCGGCCCCATTTCGCCGAACACCTTGGTGGCGATGACCACATCCTTGCGCTTGACGCCCAGCGTCTTCAGCGCCTGGCCGAGCAGGCGTTCCGATTGGCCCAAGGAATAGACGTCGGCGGTATCGAAAAAATTCACGCCGGCCGCCAAGGCCCGCGCGACGATGGCCTCTACCTCGGCCTGGCCGAGCGTACCGATCGCCTTCCAAAATCCCGCGTCCGGATTGCCGCCGAAGGTCATGGTGCCCAGGCAGATTTCCGACACGAACAGGCCGGTGCGGCCAAGTTGATTATATTTCATGGGGGTCCTTCCAGCGACGCACCCTTTACCATATCGGGCGCTGCGCCGGATTTCCAAGTGAGAGGCTGCAGCCAACGAAGCTCTTTTCCTCCGCGATCATGATCGCTATGGTCATGCCCCTCGCAGTCTAGGAAGACCATCATGACCGAATATCGCTCGCGTACCTCGACCCATGGCCGCAACATGGCCGGCGCCCGGGGCTTGTGGCGCGCGACCGGCATGACCGACGCCGATTTCGGCAAGCCGATCATCGCCATTGCCAATAGTTTTACCCAATTCGTGCCGGGTCACGTCCATCTGCAGGATCTTGGCCAGCTGGTCGCCCGCGAAATCGAGCGGGCAGGCGGCGTCGCCAAAGAGTTCAATACCATCGCCGTCGATGACGGAATTGCCATGGGGCACGGGGGCATGCTGTATTCGCTGCCATCGCGCGATCTGATCGCCGACTCGGTCGAATATATGGTCAATGCCCATTGCGCCGACGCGCTGGTCTGTATTTCCAATTGCGACAAGATCACGCCCGGCATGCTGATGGCTGCCCTGCGCCTCAATATCCCAACTGTCTTCGTGTCGGGCGGGCCGATGGAGGCCGGCAAGGTAATGAAGGACGGCGAGATCATCGCCGTGGATCTGATTGACGCTATGGTCGCCGCCGCCGATGAAAATGTGACCGACGAACAGGCGGCCGAGTATGAACGCTCGGCATGTCCGACCTGTGGCTCCTGCTCCGGAATGTTCACCGCCAATTCGATGAATTGCCTGACCGAGGCGCTGGGGCTGTCGCTGCCCGGCAATGGCTCCATCCTGGCCACCCATGCCGACCGTAAGGAGCTTTTTCTGGAAGCGGGCCGCACGGTCGTCTCTCTCGCCAAGCGTTATTACGAAGGTAACGACGCCTCGGTGCTGCCGCGCGCCATCGCCAATTTCCAGGCCTTCGAGAATGCCATGACCCTGGATATCGCCATGGGCGGCTCGACCAATACGGTCTTGCATCTGCTCGCCGCCGCCCATGAGGCCGAAATCGACTTCACCATGGCCGATATCGACCGCCTGTCGCGCCGGGTGCCCAATCTGTGCAAAGTGGCGCCCAGCGTACCCGACGTGCATCTCGAGGATGTCCATCGCGCCGGCGGCATTGCCGCGATCCTGGGAGAGCTCGACCGCGCTGGTCTCATGCATGGCGATGTCGCGACGGTCCATTCGCCCAGCCTGACCTCCGCGCTGGCGCGCTGGGATATCAAACAGAGCCAGGACGAGGATGTCAGGCGCTTTTTCCGCGCCGCTCCCGGCGGGGTGCGGACGACCCAGGCTTTCAGCCAGAACAAGCGCTATGCGGCGCTTGACGAGGACAGGGCCGGTGGCGTGATCCGCAGCGCTGAACACGCCTTCAGCCAGGAAGGCGGACTGGCCGTGCTGTTTGGCAATATCGCGCTCGAGGGCTGCATCGTCAAAACCGCCGGCGTCAGCCAGGATAATCTCGTGTTCTCAGGGCCCGCCGTGATCTGCGAGAGTCAGGACGAGGCGGTCGCCAAGATCCTCGGCGGTCTGGTCAAGGCCGGCGATGTGGTGGTGGTGCGCTATGAAGGGCCGAAAGGCGGACCGGGCATGCAGGAAATGCTCTATCCGACCAGCTATATCAAGAGCAAGGGCCTGGGTAAACTGTGCGCCCTGGTGACCGACGGGCGGTTCTCAGGTGGCACCTCGGGATTATCGATCGGCCATGCCTCGCCAGAAGCCGCCGAGGGAGGTGCCATTGGGCTGATTGAGCCCGGCGACATCATCGATATAGACATCCCTAATCGGCGCATCAATGTCAGGCTGTCCGATGCCGACTTGGCGGCGCGCCGGGCTGTGATGGAATTGCGCGGCGACCAGGCCTGGCGCCCGGCCAAGCGCGAGCGGGTCGTCTCGCCCGCCTTGCGTGCTTATGCCGCCTTGACCACCAGCGCATCGAAGGGCGCGGTGAGGGACGTGAGTCAGGTGGAGAAGCGCAAGTGACGCCTGTCTTCATCACTGGAAGCGGCGTCTGGACGCCGCCTCACGTGATCACCAATCAGGAGTTGGTCGACAGCTTCAACCGCTATGTGGAACTCTATAACGACGAGCACAGCGCCGCCATCGCCGATGGCCGGGTCACTGAGCTGCTGCCCTCCAATGCCGAATTCATCGAGAAGGCGTCAGGCGTAAAACAGCGTTTCGTGCTGGAAAAGCAAGGCGTGCTCGACCCCACCCGGATGACGCCGTTTCTCGACGAGCGTCCGGACGAAGATCTTTCGATCATGGCTGAGATGGGCGTCCTGGCCGCCCGTCAGGCCTTGGAGTACGCCGGACGGGAGGCTGACGAGGTCGATCTGGTGATTGTCGCCGCATCCAACCATCAGCGACCCTATCCGGCGATCGCCATCGAGGTGCAGGCGGCGCTCGGCTGTCAGGGTTATGGCTATGACATGAATGTCGCCTGTTCCTCGGCCACCTTCGGCATCGAGCAGGCGGCCAATGCGCTGCGCTCCGGTCAGGCGAAAAAAGCGCTCGTGCTCGGACCCGAGGTTCCCTCTGCTCATCTCGACTGGCGCGACCGCGACTGCCATTTCATTTTCGGCGATGTCGCCACCGCGGTGCTGCTGGAAAGCGAACCGTCCGATGCGGCATCCAATTGCTGGGAGATCCTCGGGTCAAAGGCGGTCACGCAATTTTCCAGCAATATTCGCAACAATGCAGGCTTTCTCAATCGCTGCGACCCGGCCGGACTCGGTGCGCGCGACAAATTGTTCTATCAGGAAGGCCGCAAGGTCTTCAAAGAGGTCTGTCCCATGGCGGCCGACCATATCGCCGCCCATCTGGCGATCACCCGCCTCCAACCGGGCGATGTCCGCCGCTTCTGGCTACATCAGGCCAATCTGACCATGAACCAGCTGATCACCCGTAAATTGCTCGACCGCGACGCCAGTCTTGATGAGGCGCCGGTGATTCTCGATCGTTATGCCAACACGGCGTCGGCGGGCTCAATCATCGCCTTCCATGACCATAGCGCCGACCTGGCGGCGGGCGATGTCGG
>Ga0116226_10003776_pt1 | contig 13370 bp, 17 predicted proteins | sample S1TSphfallax_FD_89692 | JGI IMG/M metagenome (GOLD analysis project Ga0116226, IMG submission 89692) | Host-associated microbial communities from peat moss isolated from Minnesota, USA - S1T2_Fa - Sphagnum fallax MG | ecosystem: Host-associated > Plants > Peat moss > Unclassified | place: USA...
ACCACCGAGAACTCGGACTGGGCGACCAATTGCCCGGAATATAAGGTCACCGCCGTCCAGGTCGCCCGCGTCAACCGTCCCTCCGAATGGCAGGAACACTTCCAGGCATTTACCGATGAACAGCATCAGCTCCTTGCCCGACGTCATCCCCTTCCCGCCGGCGAGTGAGGAAGTCCAGATAAGCCGCTGGAAGGCCGGCACGATGGCGACCGGCACCGACAAGGTCGCGGTCGAGGTGCCGGTGGCGCTGTCCTATAACGGCGTCTCGCATACGGTGATGCTGGCCAGCCCCGCCGATCTTGACGATTTCGCGCTGGGCTTCAGTCTGACCGAGGGACTTATCGAAAGCCCGCGCGAGATGCGCGACCTCGAGATCACGGTGACGGATAAGGGCGTGGTGGTGCAGATGACCATCGCGTCCGAGCGCTTCGAGGCGCTCAAGGACCGCCGCCGCTCGATGGCCGGGCGCACCGGCTGCGGCCTGTGCGGCGCGGACAACCTCGACCAGGTGGTGCGAGCGCTGCCGCCGGTCTCGGCGACCGCTCGCTTCGCGCCCGAGGCGATCCAGCGCGCCGCTGGCGAGATGGGCGACTGGCAGGTCCTGCAGCGCGAGACCGGCGCGACCCACGCCGCCGCCTGGTTCGACAGCGCCGGCGAGATCCAAGCCGTGCGCGAAGATGTCGGACGCCACAACGCGCTCGACAAGCTGATCGGCGCGCTGGCCCGGACGCGAGCGGATTTCGCCCAGGGCGCCTTTCTGGTCACCAGCCGGGCCAGCTACGAAATGGTACAAAAGAGCGTTTCAGCCGGAGTCGGGCTGCTCGCCGCGGTCTCGGCCCCGACCGCGCTCGCCATCGAGCGGGCCGCAGACTGGAATCTCACCCTGGTCGGGTTCGTCCGATCGGGCTCTTCGGTGGCCTACAGTCAAGATTGGCGCCTGGCGCAGGAAGACAAAGAATGAATTCGGAAAAACTGATCAAGATGGCCAACCAGATCGGCCTGTTCTTCGCGGCCATGCCCGACCGCGAGCAGGCGATCAACGACACCGCCGGCCATCTGCGCCGCTCGTGGGAGCCCCGCATGCGCCGCGATTTCTTCGCGCATATCGACACCCATGGCATCCATGGTCTGTCCGACATTCTGCAGGAAGTGGTTAAGACCAAGCGCGGCGAGTTGGAGCCACCGCCGCCTATCACCCCCGGCCCGTCTTGAGAACCACCACGGCATAGTGACAAGGCGCGTCCGCGTCGTTGCGGCTTAGCTTTGGATTTCGGAATTTACAGAACGCCGGGCCGTCCTTCGAAATGTCGGTCGCACGTTAAGAGATCAGCGCCATGGTCTTGTGCGGTAGCATAAATAATCGCATCGGCGGTAGCCAATGAAACGGTCCTGAAACGGGAAGCAGCCGCCAAGGCGATCTCGGTATCAAGGTGGGCGACCACACATGTTTGCGTGAATGCGACTGCTTGATCCGCAGCTTCTTCATTCACTTCCCGGCTAAGCCATTTCGACAATTCAAGTTGAACGATTGTGGGGACTCGTTGCGCGGCGGGACATGTCGGGCAAGCTCTTGCCCCAACGCCGAGTCAATGAACCACTCGATCCAAGCGGAACGTCGACCAATCGCATCAGAGGCGATCCGAGCGGTCTCGGTAATCCTCAGTATTCGCGCCTGTGGCACAACCGAACAAATCCTCAAGTTTAGGCACGGGAACGAGCAGAACGGCGTTTCCCTTAGGAATGAAGACGAACTCCTGACCAGCTTCCCAATGCCGGGCGGCACGGACGGCCTTGGGGATGGAAATCTGAAATTTGGACGAGAGCTTCGTCGTTTCCTTGGTGCGCATTACATATTCGCCATCAATCGAGGAATGGTAAGTCTATAACGAGTTCGGCTCGGCTCATTCAACGCCTCTTCCCGCCCACCTGCAAGCCACACCGAGGCACTTGATACAGCTAGCCCTGGCGCGTCTTGAGAACCACCACGGCATAGTGACAAGGCGCGTCCGCGTCGTTGCGGTATTGACTATCCGCCGGCGCGCCGAATTCAAGACTGTCTCCCGCCGTCAGCCGATGGACCGTCTCGCCCTCGGTGATACAGAGGTCTCCCGACAGAACCCAGACCACCTGCCGGATGAACAGATAGGACGCGGCCGGAAAGTCGACCGCGGCGCCGGGCGGCAACTCCACCCGGACAATATCGAAGGGGAGGTCAGACCCCTCGACGGGTGCGACATGCCGCCTTATATACCCGCTCTTCGGATCCTGCCAGTGGGGCTGATCGGCGGCGCGCAGCAACAGACCACCCTGCTGCCTTTCCGCCCGCGCCAGCAGCGTAGACATGGTCAGCCCAAAGGCACCCGACAGACGGCCCAGCAGCGCCGCCGTCGGGCTGGCTATGCCCCGCTCGACATTGTTGATCATCGCCCGCGAAACCTTGGATTTCTCGGCCAGATCGCTCAACGACCATCCCCGCGCTTCTCGCTCCGTGCGGATTCGGGCGCCAAGGGCCTTGTCGAAATCATCCATTATGGTAGACATTTATTCACTATACTTTCAGCTCTGCCCCGGAGGCAACCATGCCGCGCATTCTGGAGCCTCGTTACCGCATTTTCGAAGACGATCTGTCGGACGAAGAGACGCGCGCCCTGCTTGCGCTGCATCTCGCCGGAATGCAGGCCAGTTCACCACCAGGCACGGTGTTCGCCCTCGACCTGTCAGGCCTCAAGCAGCCCGGCGTCACGGTCTGGACGGCGCGCGAGGGTGGACGCGTCGCCGGTATCGGCGCGCTCAAAATGCTGGGCGGCGGGGAAGCGGAGGTAAAATCCATGCGCACCCATCCCGACCATCTGCGCCGGGGCGTCGCCGCCATGCTGCTGCTGCATGTTCTTGCCGAGGCCCGCGCGAGAGGCGTTTCCCGGCTCAGCCTGGAGACCGGCGTGGGCCCCGACTTCATCGCGGCCCATGCCCTCTACCTCAAGCATGGTTTTGTTATCGGCGAAAAATTCGCCGAGTACGAAAATAATGGCTTCTCGACCTTCTTCCACCGGGATCTCTAAATATCTCAGCGTCATCGCCACTTTCGCGCCAGAGTCGATTTTTATATTAAAAAAAACGAAGAAAGTATCTTGAACGAGACTTATTTTTATCCCAGATATAATTATCGTTTCCGTTTTTTACGTGACTATGAATGATGGAGTCGCTGTCGCTTCTCCTTTGGAGCGCGCATGACCCTTCGCACCATTCAAACCACGATCCGCTTTTCCAGTCCCTTCGGGCTCTTGGGTTTCGACCTGCCTCAGCCGGCGGGGGAGTACCGCGTCGATCATGACGAGCAGCTGATCGATGAGATTTCGCGCCCTGCCTGGCGGCGGGTCGGCACCTTCATCCACCTGCCGGCCATCGGCATGCAGGGCTCGACCTATCAGATGGTTCCGATCACACCGGCGGCCCTGGAAGACGTCCTCGATAAGGATCGCAAGCTATCATGAAGGCCACAATTCTATCCGAGCCCCATACCCGCCTTAAGCATCGCTATCGCGACTCCGCCGTGCATCTGTTCAAGGTCGGACAATCGGTTCGGCTCAGAAACGGGTTCGAGCGTCCCCCGCGTGCCGCGGATCTCTTCCGCATCACAGACACGCTTCCGCCCAGCGGCGGCTCGCCGCAATATCGCATCCGCAGCGACACAGAACGCCACGAACGGATGGCGACCGAGGACAGTCTCGAAGCGGCGCTGTAGCCCTTATACGAGTCCCAGGACTGTCCGAACCAGCGGCACGGTAACCGCCCGGCCTTCTTCCAGCGCCGCCGCATCCAGCTTGGCGACCAGCTCGTGCATCGCCGCGAAGGAGCGGTCGATACGGGGCAGAGCATACGCCACGACGTCGGGACCGATCCGCAATTGCCGGTCCGAGAATAATTTCACCAGCAGCGCTTCGAGCAGCATATCGTCCGGACTGCCGATCTCGGCCACCGGCACGGTGGCAAGGCGCGAGCGCAGATCGGGCAATGCGACTTTCCAGCGGTTGGGGGGCTCGCGTCCGGTCAGCAGCAGGGGACACCCCTGTTCTTTCTGCACATTGTAGAGATGGAACAGGGCGGTCTCATCGACGCCGCGATCGGCGTCCTCGACCACCACCCCATGATCGCCGACGATGTCCGGGATGTTGTCGGGCGTCAGAACCGACGCCGGCGCCACCACGCTGCCGCTCTTTTCGGCGAAGATATGGGCGAGGTGCGACTTGCCGCTCGCGGGTGGACCCGACAGGGCCAGGGCAAAGCCCGGCCAGTCCGGCCAGCGCTCGATCCAGCCCGCCGCCGTCTCGTTGCAAGGGGCGGGCAGAAAGTCGGCGGCACTGTAGGCGGGAGGGCGGGAGAGGTCGAAGATAAGCTGCGAGGCCTTCTTCATCCGGGCGACACCCCGTCGCTATAGAGGGTGCTGTGCAAATATTGCTGGATGGCGAAGCGGATCAGCACGCCGATCACCGCCGCCGTCGGCAGGGCCAGCATGATGCCGAGAAATCCGAACAGCGCGCCACCGGCCAGCAGCGCGAAGATCACCCACACCGGATGCAGGCCGATCTTGTCGCCGACCAGGCGCGGCGCCAGCACATTGCCCTCGATCAGATGGCCGACGACGAAGACACCGGCCACTTCCGCCGCCAGGGTCCATTCCTGCGACTGGGCCAGGGCCAGACCAATGCCGACCACCAGCCCGGTGAAAGTGCCGAGGTAAGGAACGACCGACAGCACCCCGGCGCCCAACCCCACCACCAATCCGAGATCGAGACCAACCGCCGTCAGACCGGCGCCGTAAATCACGCCGAGTGCCAGGCATACCATGGTCTGGCCGCGCACCCAGCCCGACAGGATACGGTCAATGGCCTGAAGCTGCAGGCGGATGGTGGCGGCATGGCGACGCGGCAGCAGCTCGTCGACGCGCCGCGTCAGCCCGCTCCAATCACGCATGAAATAGAAGGTCACCAGCGGCGTGATGAAGATCAGCGACAGCAGATTGACCAACGCCAGCGACCCGGTCAGCAACTTGCCGAGAAAGCCGGCTATCCACCCGATCACGGTGCCGGCGTAGTCGCCCGCCGAGGCGCGCAATTTCTGGATATCGCCAGGCGACAGATAAGATTTGGCGACGCGCCACAACGGCGCGCTGCGATGAATGAGCTGGCTGACATAGCCCGGCACGCGCTGCACGAATCCGACCAGCTGGTCCTGCAGGATCGGCGCCAGCAGCACCAGCACCAGCACACTGACGAAGAAAAAGACCAGGGTTATCGTGACCGTCGCCAGCGTGCGCGACATGCCCCAGCGCTGCAATCGCAACGCCAGCGGGTCGAGCAGATAGGCGATCGCCATGCCGGCGACGAAGGGCATCAGGATGGAGCGCAGCAGATAGAGCAGCGCCAGGAAAATGAAGAAGCCGCCCAGCCAGAAACGCAATCTGAGATCGCGGGTCAAGGTGCCTTTCGGAGTCTGATCCATGCCTGTTACCGCCGCCCCCCGCCGGTGCCGCGTAGGGCCCAATGTTCGTCTTCCCAGGTCAGCACCAGGCCGTTCTGCATCAGCATCGATTCCAGTTGGCCCTGCTCGCCGACATAGTGCAATACCAGCGCCGCCTCGGTCTTCGACAGGGCGGCCAGTTCATAGGCGCGCACGGCGGTGGCGCGGTTCAGGTGGTCGCGCAAGCTCAGCCAATCGTCCAAGCCGCCCAGCGGCGCCATCGCCATCAAGGTGCCCTGCTTGTCATATTGCAGCAGGTTGCCGGCCTTCCACTCATCGTCGAGATTGCGCGCGATCTCGTTGGCGGCGCGCAGCATCAGCTGTTCCTGGGTCTCGCCCACATCGCCGCCCAAGCCGCGCTGACCGGACAGGCGCGACGCCAGCGGCCCCAGGCCGGTAATGGTGAGGTCGAGCTTGAGTTGGCCGTTTTCGCCCTTGCCTGGGGCGGCGATCACCACCAGCACGTCCGAGGTGTTCAGGCGCGTCTGCAGGCCTGCCAACTCGTCCGGTGTCATCGTCGCCAAGGTCGTCGGCGCAAGCCCGCCCATTTGGCCGGGCGGCGGCACCGACAGGGCGACCAGCCCTTCCGGCGTGCCGGCTTTCCATAGATCGCGCCAGGGATTGGGACCTTCGGCATAGACCGTGCCCGCCGTCTCGGTCTGCCACACCGGCACGACCATCAGGGGACGGCCGCGCCATTCGGCATAGGCGATCCCGGCACCGCGCAGCAGCTTTCTAACCCCTTCGGTCTTGAAGCGTACCGACAAGGTGGCGATCAACCGTCCCGGCCCCTGCTTCTCCTGGTCGATGCCGACATCGAGCACCAGATCCTGGATGCCGGTATCGTCGAGCTTGGGGATGCGGGGCCAGTCCGCCTGGGCGATGATGCGCTGCATCAGTATCTGATAGGCCTCGCGCTGGCCGAGCAGCAGGGCCTGGTTGCGCGCCTGCACCAGATTGGAATCGTGGATATCCTGGACCAGATTGCGGACCAGGAAGGGGTCGTGGATCTCGGCGGCATCAAGGCAAAAGGGAACGAAGCCGGCGAGAAGCAAGAGAATGCGGAACAGAACGGGCATTGAAAACCGTCGAGGAATGAGTATGTTCGGCCAACCGCACCATATAGCACTATTGCACCCGCGAGGAAGCCATTAGCGACGCGCCCAAAACTGGTCTCAGCTACAAGGATGCCGGTGTCGAAATCGACGCCGGCGAAGCCCTTGTCGACGCCATCAAGCCGCTGGCCAAGTCCACGGCGCGCTCCGGCGCTGCCGCGGGGCTGGGCGGGTTCGGCGCATTGTTCGATCTGCGCGCCGCCGGCTTCCTGGATCCGATCCTGGTTTCCACCACCGACGGCGTCGGCACCAAGCTGAAGATCGCCATCGAGACCGGCATCCACGATACGGTCGGCATCGATCTGGTCGCCATGTGCGTCAATGATCTGGTCGTGCAGGGCGCCGAGCCGCTGCTGTTCCTCGATTATTTCGCCACCGGCAAGCTCGATGTGGCCGCCGGCCGCACCATCATCGAAGGCATCGCCGAAGGCTGCCGCCAGGCGGGCTGCGCCCTGGTCGGCGGCGAGACCGCCGAAATGCCGGGCATGTATGCCGATGGCGACTACGACCTGGCCGGCTTTTCCGTCGGCGCCGCCGAACGCGGCCAGCTGATCGATGGCTCGGGCGTGACCGCGGGCGACGTGCTGCTGGGCATCGCGTCTTCGGGCGTGCATTCCAACGGCTTCTCGCTGGTCCGCAAGGTGATCGAGCATGCTGGCCTGACCTTCGCCTCGCCCGCACCCTTCGCGCAAGGCCAGTCGGTCGGCGAGGCGCTGCTGACCCCGACCCGTATCTATGTGAAAAGCTGCCTGGCCGCCATCAGAGCGGGCGGCGTCAAGGCGCTGGCCCATATCACCGGCGGCGGCCTGATCGAGAATGTGCCGCGCGTCCTGCCGGACCGCGCCGTGGCCGAAATCGACGCCCAGTCGTGGCCCTTGCCGCCAGTCTTCGCCTGGCTGAAGAAGTCTGCTTCCATCGAGGCGCAGGAACTGGCCCGCACCTTCAATTGCGGCATCGGCATGGTGGTGGCGGTCGACGCCGCCCGCGCCGACGCGATCAAGGCGGTCCTTGAAGCCGAGGGCGAGACGGTCTACCGCATCGGCCATGTCCGCGCGCGGCTCGGCGATGAGGCGCAGAGCCAGGTCCTGGGGGCCGAGGAAGCTTGGCACGGCTGAGGGTCGGCGTCCTGATCTCGGGACGCGGCAGCAATCTTCAGGTCCTGCTCGAGTCCTGCGCCGATCCGACGTTTCCGGCCGAGATCGGGCTGGTGATCTCCAACGTTGCCGACGCGCACGGGTTGGAGCGGGCCCGCGCCGCCGGCCTGCCCACCTTGGTGATCGATCACAAAGTTTTCCCGAGCCGCGAGGCGTTCGATGCCCAGATGGATGCCGCGTTGCGCACTGCCGGTATCGAGTTGGTGTGCCTGGCTGGCTTCATGCGGCTGCTGTCGGCCGGCTTCGTCGAGGCCTGGCAAGGCAGGATGATCAACATCCATCCCTCGCTGCTGCCCGCCTTCAAGGGGTTGCGCACCCATGCCCAGGCGCTGGCCGCCGGGGTCAAGCTGCATGGCTGCACGGTGCATTACGTCACCCCCGCCCTCGATGACGGACCGATCATCGCCCAGGGCGCCGTGCCGGTTCTGGCGGGGGATACGGAGGAGGATCTGGCGGCGCGGGTGCTCGCTGTCGAGCATAAGCTCTATCCGCTGGCGCTGAAGGTGATCGCTGAGGGGAAGGCTGGGTCCGCGAACCCGAAGGCGTCCTTGATCAACCCGCCTGTTTGAACCGCGGAGACGCGGAGCTTTTGGCCATCGGTGAGCGCCCGCGGCCATCCATCAGGTTGTTGCCGCAGGCGCTTTCGTTCTCTGCGACGTCTCTTTCAGCCGACGGCCTCTTCGTCGGCCTCGTCATTCTCATCCAACATCACCGGCACGCCGGGCAGCTGCTTGGCGGAGCGGATCGCCAGGGCCGATTTGACATGGCTGATATTGGGAGCGGCGGTCAGTTTGGTGGTGAGGAAGCGCTGATAGGCGTCCCAATCCTCGGACACCACCTTCAGCAGGAAATCGGTCTCGCCAGCCAGCATGTGACATTCGCGCACTTCGGGCCAGCCGCCGACCAGCCCCTCGAAGGCCTTGAGATCGGCTTCCGCCTGGCTGTTGAGGCCGACATGGGCGAAGATGGTGACATTGTAGCCCAAGGCATGCGGATCGATCTCGGCGTGATAACCGCGGATATAGCCGGCCTCTTCCAGGGCGCGGACCCGCCTCAGGCAGGGCGGAGCCGAAATGCCGGCGCGATGGGCCAGGTCGACATTCGTCATCCTTCCGTCGTCCTGCAGATCATGGAGGATGCGTCGGTCGATTCGGTCCAGTTTTACCCGCTGCATATAGATAGAAACTCCAATTTCGCCGTGTTTAGGTAATTATATTACAGAGGCCTATCCTGACCACCAAGCACAAAGGAACTCCATGACGCTGTCCGAGATATTCTGGTCGCCCGCCATGCTGTCGACCAACGGGCTGATCTTATTCGACATTCTCGGCGGGATGGGGCTGGGGCTGATCCTCGGATTCGAGCGCAATTTTCATGGGCACGCCGCCGGCATGCGCACCTATGCCCTGGTATGCGGCGCCACATCGGGCCTGGTGGCGATCGGCGGCTTCTCCGGCCAATGGTTCGGCGGGCCGAGCCTGACCAACGGGCATGTGGTGGCCGAAGCGACCCATGTCATCCAGGGCATCGTCACCGGCATCGGCTTTCTCGGCGCGGGCGTGATCATGCGCGACGGCGCGACCATCCGCGGCCTGTCGACCGCCGCCTCGATCTGGTCGGCAGCGGCGATCGGCATCATCGTCGGCGTCGGCTTCTATGCCGCCGCCATGGCCGCCACCCTGCTCATGGTGGTGCTGATGAGCGGCTTCAAGCGCCTCGAGATGGGGCTGCCGCATCGGCGCCAGATCAAGGTGGCCATCACGCTGGACGGGCCAGCCGCGCTGGCCCCGGAAAATCTGCCCGGTTTCATGAAGGATTTCGGCTACACGGTGGTCGAAACCGCGCTGAGTTGGGCCGGCGCGGAAAAACATTTCGCCTACGATCTGGTATTGCAGGCCGACGCTGCCCATAATTTCAATGATCTGGCCGACACCCTGGGCAAGATGCAGGGTGTGGCGGCCTTCAGCCTGACCCCGATGCGCGATTAGGGTGCCTCTGTTATGCTGTGAGGCGGGAAATTCCGGGAGAGACAGGTTCGATGAACAAGATCCCCTTCGATCACCGACCCGCCTGGGTCGAGCCGGGCGACGACAAGCCGACCCTGGGTCGGCGCGCCTTTCTCACCACCTCGGTCGCGGTGGGCTTCGCCGCCGCGGTGCAGCCGGTGATGGGCCAAGTGATTCACACCGACAGCGACGGCATCGTCGCGGGCGGCGTGACGGTGCCGGTCAAGGATGGGCAAATCCCGGCCTATCGCGCCTATCCCGCCACAGGGACGGCGCCTTTCCCGACCGTGATCGTGGTGCATGAGATTTTCGGCGTGCATGAGCATATCCAGGACGTCGTGCGGCGCCTCGCCAAGCTCGGCTATTACGCCATCTGCCCCGATCTCTATTCGCGCGACGGCGACGTCGCCAAGATGGCGACGATCGACGAGGTGATGGCAGTGGTCAGAAAGACCCCCGACGACCAGGTGCTGACCGACCTCGATTCGACGGTGGACTATCTCGGCAAGACCGGCCAGGCCGACGTCAAGCGCCTCGGCATTACCGGCTTTTGCTGGGGCGGCCGCGTCACCTGGCTTTATGCCGCCCACAATCCGCAGAAGGTGAAGGCCGGCGTCGCCTGGTACGGCCCGCTCGCCTCGTCCGATCCGGCCCGCCCGAGCGCCATCTCGCTGGCCTCGACCCTGCAGGTGCCGGTGCTTGGCCTGTATGCCGGCCGCGACGGCCATATCACCGCCGACGACGTCACCGCCATGAAAGTGGCACTCCGCGGCACGAAATCCGATATCGTCGTCTATCCCGACGCCGATCATGGCTTCAACGCCGATTATCGCCCAAGCTACAATAAGCAGGCCGCCGAGGATGGCTGGAACCGGCTGCGCGACTGGTTCAAGTCGAATGGGGTTGTTTAAGGTATCCCGATGATCGATCCATTCGGCCGCAAGATCAGCTATCTCCGCCTGTCGGTTACCGACCGCTGCGACCTACGCTGCGTCTATTGCATGGCGGAAGACATGACCTTCCTGCCCAAATCCGACGTACTGAGCCTGGAAGAGCTGGAACGTCTGGCTGGCGCCTTCATCCGGCTGGGCACCACCAAGCTGCGCCTGACCGGCGGCGAGCCGCTGGTGCGGCGCGGCATCCTCGATCTGATCGGCGATCTCGGGCGTCATTATCTGGCCAGCGGGCGCTTGCGCGAACTGACCCTGACCACCAACGGCACCCAGCTCGCCAAAGCGGCCGATGCTTTGCGCGCCGCCGGGGTCAAACGCATCAATGTCTCGCTCGACAGTTTCGATGCCGAGCGGTTCCGCCGCATCACCCGGACCGGCGATCTGGCCCAGGTGATGGGCGGATTGCAGGCCGCCAAAGAGGCCGGGCTCAAGGTCAAGATCAACATGGTGGCCTTGAAGGGCATCAATGACGATGAGATCGACCATGCCATCGCCTGGTGCGGCCAGCAGGGGTTCGACCTGGTACTGATCGAGACGATGCCGCTGGGCGAGGTCGAGGATCGGCTGGAGAATTACCTGCCGCTCGACCAGGTTAAAAAGGACCTTGCCGCCAATTGGACGCTGGAAGCCTCACCGATGAATACGGGCGGGCCGGCGCGCTATGTCCGCGTCGCCGAGACCGGGCAAATGCTGGGCTTCATCACCCCTCTCACCCATGGCTTCTGCGAGGCCTGCAATCGGGTGCGGGTCACCTGCACCGGCACGCTCTATCTGTGCCTCGGCCAGGAGGATGCCGCGGATCTGCGCGCACCGCTGCGCGCCGGCGAGTCCGACGCGGGGCTGGAACAGGCCATCCGCGAGGCGATCGCCCGCAAGCCGAAGGGACATGATTTCATCATCGACCGCGCTCATCGGCGCCCGGCTCTGGCCCGCCATATGAGCATGACCGGCGGATGAGTTCCCTACCAAGACTATCCTTCACCGCCGCCGAGCAGGAAGCGGCGCAAGAAGCACTCGCCCAGCTGATCGCGCTTTATGGACAGACCGAGCCGGAAGAGGCCGACATCATCGTGGCGTTGGGCGGCGATGGCTTCATGTTGGAATCGATGCACCGCTTCATCGACAGCGCCGTGCCGATCTATGGCATGAATCGCGGGACGGTCGGTTTCCTGCTCAATGCCTATCAGCCGGAACGCCTGCCCGAGCGCCTGTCCCAGACCCAGAAGGTGACGCTGCATCCGCTGGTGATGACCGCCGAGACCAGCGACGGCAATCGCCATCACGCCCTGGCCATCAACGAAGTCTCGCTGCACCGCCAATCGCGCCAGGCGGCCAAGCTTCGCATCCGCGTCGACCGCAAGATAAGGCTCGACGAGTTGATCTGCGATGGGCTGCTGGTGGTGACCCCAGCAGGCAGCACCGCCTATAATCTGTCCGCCCATGGCCCGATCCTGCCGATCGGCTCCGACCTGTTGGCGCTCACCCCCGTTTCGGCCTTCCGTCCGCGCCGCTGGCGCAGCGCGCTGCTGCCCCATAAAGCCGTCGTCTCGATCGAGGTGCTGGAACAGGTGAAACGGCCTGTCTCTGCGGTGGCCGATTTCACCGAGATCCGCGACGTGGTGTCGGTCGATGTGGTCGAGGACCGCTCGATCAGCATCGATCTGCTGTTCGATCCCGAGCACAATCTCGAAGAACGCATTATCGCGGAACAATTCCTCCCTTAGAGCCGGATGCTTTTAGGGGGAATCGCTGCGCGATTACACCTAAAAGCTGAATCCGCCTCTAAACAAATAGCTAGAGCGCGATTCAGACATTAGATCAACCGGCGCATCATGCGCTGGTAAACGGGGTCACAAATATTCTACCCTCGCGCCGATGCGAGCGCCCCGAGAAGCGCGCGAGGGGAATTGAGGGATGAGCACACCGACCAATCAGAGCAAGATAAAGCTGATGCAGCAGACGGTATTGTTTGCCGGGCTGTCCGAAGCTGCGCTGGGCGAGCTGGCCGCAACCGCGCATAATCTGCGGCTCGAGACCGACCAGACCCTGTTCCTCAAGGGTGATCCTGGCCACCAGCTGTTTATTGTGGCACGCGGCGTGGTCCGCATTTCCTCGACATCCGACGATGGTAAGGAAACCACGCTCAATCTGATGCATTCGGGCCAGATGTTCGGCGAGGTCGCCGTGCTGGACGGTCAGGATCGCACCGCCAACGCCATCGCCCACGAACCATCCGAGCTGCTGGTGATCGAGCGGCGAGAATTGATGGGCTTCCTTGATCGCAATCCGGAGGCGATGCGCCGTATGCTGGTCGCCGTCTGCGCGCGCCTGCGCTGGATCTCCGAAGCGCTGGAGGACGCCCACTTCCTCGATTTCCCCCGCCGCCTGGCCAAACGCATCCTGCTGCTGGCCAAATTGTTCGGCCATCCGCACTCGGAGGGCGGCATCCGCATCGCGGTGCAATTATCGCAGCAGGACCTGGCCGAATTGCTGGTTGTGACGCGCGAAAGCGTCAACCGGCAGCTCAAGCAATGGGAAACGGACGGGCTGATGACTCTGCGGGGTGGCTACCTGGTGGTGACCGATATCGCCCGGCTTGAGACCATTTTCTGAGGGTGCTAAGCC
>Ga0116226_10003777_pt1 | contig 13369 bp, 8 predicted proteins | sample S1TSphfallax_FD_89692 | JGI IMG/M metagenome (GOLD analysis project Ga0116226, IMG submission 89692) | Host-associated microbial communities from peat moss isolated from Minnesota, USA - S1T2_Fa - Sphagnum fallax MG | ecosystem: Host-associated > Plants > Peat moss > Unclassified | place: USA...
AGATCAACCGCCTCGGCATTCGCCGAGAAGATCGCAAAATTGACGCCTTCGCCATCCCATGTGGCGCCAAGCGGGTAGGGGCTTCCGGGCCAAATTCGGGCCCGTTGCCGCGATTGGTCGATACCGTCCATCGGTCAGATCCCCTTATAATTATATGGTACGCGGCGTTTGTTGCGTTTGGTCCGATGCCCTGCCCAGCAAGGCGAGCGCACCCTGCAGCGGGATCGACAGCCAAAGCGGACGGTTCGCCAGCTCATAGCCGATCTCGTAAAACACTTTTTGCAGCATCGCGAGGTCCAGCAAATGCTCCGCCTCTGTCGGATCGGAGGGCCAGATCGGCGTGCCGGCTACTGTCTCGCGATAATCATCGAGGAAGGCGGCAATCGAGCGGTCGCGCCAATCTGTACAGAATCGTTCGAGAACCGGATGATCGGCAGCCGGTAAATTGCCGGCCCTGCGGCTAGCGGCACCTGCGGCGTAATCGAACGATCGCACCATCCCGGCGATATCGCGCAGCGGCGTGTGTTTTTGACGGCGCTCTTCCATCGAGCGACGCGGCTCGCCCTCGAAATCGATAATGGCGACATCGTTGCGGACGACCAGCACCTGGCCCAGATGGTAATCGCCGTGATAGCGGGTGCGCACCGTATCGATCGGTGTGCTGAGCGCATCGTCGATTCGCTTTCGGACTGTCGCACGTTCGCCGAGCAGAGCCCGCGCCAGCTCCAGCGTCTCAGGATCGAGCGGTGGATCAGCCGCGATCCGTTTGTCGAGCGCCGATAGGACGCGGTCGGCTTCCTCGACAATGTCGTCGGCCCATCGCCGCAGATCCGACGCGGTAAACTTCTCCGGGGCAAAGGCCGGGTCAGATTCATCGGCCGGACAAAGGGCGCGGTGCAACTCCCCGGTGCGGCGGCCCAATTGTCGCGCCAAGGTCAGGAACAAGGCATGCGGGTCTGGCGCCGCTTCTACGCTAAGCGGTTGGGTGTTTTGGGCATCATCGAAGGCACGCATCAGATAAGCGAGCGTGTAGCTCCACAGATCGCCCTGATTACGCACGAAGCCGGCCAGGAAACCGAGCGCCGTCGGCTCGCCGGTTTCATCAACGAATTCGATCGTCCCCAAAAGCGGCGGCGTGGCGGAAAACCCGGCACGATCCGTCAGATAGCGGCCCATCTCGACTTCTGGATTGAGGCCGCGCTCGGGACGCCGATAGATCTTCAGCACCGCGAAATCATCGATCAGCATCGAGCTGTTGGATTGCTCCACGCCAACCGCGCGGACGGCCGGAACATCCGGCATCTCGTAAGCGCCGAACGAATTTGTCGGCCTGCATTGGATGGTGCCACCTTCAACGCACTCAAGGTCCTGATTTTCGCGGATCGCCGCGACCAGCGCAAGGACGAGATCGCTTTGTCCGAAGGCGTCATGCAATGCCCCTTCCGCCCGGAAGCGGCGAATTTCCGCGAGGGTCTGGGGCAGCAGCAGGCTGCGCTGATCGGCATTGGCTGGACCCCAGCTAAGGCCGAGCGGCAGGAAATAGGCTTGCTTACCGCCATCAACGAAAACGGTTTCGGCGAGGAGCAGGCACCAGCCGTCACCGGTCTCCGATGGAATGACGGCGGTTCGAAGAATTTCGACGGTCTCGATCTTCCGGTCCTTGGCACCGAACCATCGCTCGGTCGGCAGGAATCTGGGCAGGATTGTGTGCGCAAGTTCGGTGCGGTTGCGGCCGGCGATCAAATCGTTCCAGCCGTTCCGCATGACCAGCGTGACGAACTCCGGCAATGTTTCGGACAAGTCGCCAAGGCCGCCCTCGAGCGTCGCGGCATCGGCCAGCGAAAACCAGAAGAAGCTATGGCGCTGGAGAGTCAACGTATAGGGCCGGTCGCTGATCTTTGGAAACGACGATAGTCCGAGCAGTTCAACAGGTACCCGACCGCGCCAGCTTGTGAGGTCGAGATCGACCGATTGCGCCGATCGCGCGAGATTGACCACGCAGAGAATAATCTCGTCGCCATGGCATCGGACATAGGCCAGCACTTTGCGATTGCTGGGAAACAGAAACGTCAGGCGACCCCGTCCGAATGCCTGATAGCGTCGGCGAACGGCGATCAGCCGGCGGACGTAATTCAGCGGAGACGAGGTTGCTCGGCTTTGCGCTTCGACATTGATCGCCTGGAATCCATAGACCGGATCCTGAATCGGCGGGAGGACCAGTTGCGCGGGATCGGCGCGGGAGAATCCGCCATTGCGATCCGGCGACCATTGCATCGGCGTGCGCACCCCGTCTCGATCACCGAGATACACATTATCGCCCATGCCAAGCTCGTCGCCGTAATAGAGGATCGGCGTGCCGGGCATCGAGAGCAGCAGCGAATTCAGGAGATTGATGCGCGGCCGATCATTCTCTAAGAGCGGCGCCAATCGCCGCCGAATCCCGAGATTGAGCCGGGCGCGTTTGTCGCTGGCATAATGGTCCCACAGATAGTCGCGCTCCCGGTCGCTGACCATTTCGAGCGTGAGTTCGTCGTGATTGCGCAGGAAGATTGCCCATTGGCAATTTTCCGGAATATCCGGGGTCTGGCGCATGATGTCGGTGATCGGGTGACGATCTTCCTGCGCCACCGCCATGTAAAGCCGCGGCATCAGCGGGAAATGAAACGCCATCTGGCATTCGTCCCCATCGCCGAAATAGGTCAGCACGTCCTCCGGCCACTGATTGGCTTCAGCGAGCAGCATGCGGTCACTATAGGATCGATCGATCTCGGCGCGCAGCCGTTTCAGGATCGCGTGGGTTTCCGGCAGGTTCTCGCAGTTGGTCCCCTCGCGCTCGCAGAGATACGGCACGGCGTCCAGCCTCAGCCCATCGACGCCAAGATCGAGCCAATATTTCATGACATAGGTGAGCGAGCGCACCACCGCCGGATTGTCAAAATTAAGATCCGGCTGGTGCGAGTAGAAGCGATGCCAATAATAAGCACCGGCGACGTCATCCCACGCCCAATTTGATTTTTCAGTGTCGCAGAAGATGATCCGTGCATCGCGATAGCGCTGATTGGTGTCGGACCAGACATAATAATCGCGATAGCGGCTGCCGGCCGGTGCGGCGCGGGCGCGTTGGAACCAGGGATGCTGATCCGATGTGTGGTTGATGACCAACTCGGTGATCACCCGCAGCCCCCGCTTATGCGCCTCGCGGACGAAGAGGCGGAAATCCGCCATGGTGCCGTAAGACGGATGGACGCCGCGGTAATCCGCAATATCGTACCCATCATCGCGCAGCGGCGACGGGTAAAATGGCAGCAGCCAGAGCACAGTGACGCCCAGACTCTGCAGATAGTCGAGCCGCCTCGTCAGCCCGGCAAAATCGCCGATGCCGTCATCATTCGAATCGAAGAACGATTTGACGTGAAGTTGGTAAACGATGGCGTCTTTGTACCAAAGCGGATCAGACTCGACCGACATGATGTCCCGATCAAATTAAGCGACAGAATGTCTAACGTGCAGCACCATCGTAGGGTTCATTGTCGGATCCAGTGCGATCCTCTGACGCGGGCCATCCCAGCTTATGCGCTCCCCGCTCAGCACCTCTTCAGCGATGAGGGGCTCGGTTTCCGCGAGGCCGAACGCTGCGTGTGGAATTGCCAAATCGAACGAAGCCGGGGTCACGGGATCGAGATTGACGAGGACCAGTACCCAATCCATGCCGGTGCGCTTGCTGTAGCAGAGCACGGTCTCGTGATCGACCGCGTGGAACGTTAAATTCGCCAATTTCTGCAAGGATTTCGCTTCGCGCCGGAGGCGATTGAGGCAAGTGATGTCGGTTTTGATGTGGCCGGGCCGATCCCAATCCCAGCTCTTGATTTCGTATTTTTCCGAGTCCGCATATTCTTCACGACCCGGCAGGGACGCGGCTTCGCCTAGCTCGAAGCCGCTATAGATGCCGTAGGTCGGGGACAGCGTGGCCGCCAGGACCAGTCTGATCCGGAAGCCCGCGCGCCCGCTCTCCTGCAGATAGGCAGGTAGGATGTCCGGCGTGTTGGCAAAAAAATTCGGCCGGAAATACTCGCGCATTTCGGACTGTGTCAGTTCGGTCAGATACTCGATAAGTTCAGCCTTTGTGTTCCGCCAGGTGAAATAGGTGTAAGACTGGCTGAAGCCGATTTTCGCTAGATGCCGCATGGGTTTCGGTCGGGTAAAGGCTTCGGCCAGGAACAACGTGTCGGGATGGCGCGATTTAATATCCGCGATCAGCCAGCGCCAGAATGGAGCCGGCTTGGTGTGCGGATTATCCACCCGAAAAATCCGCACACCTTCATCGGCCCAGAACAGCACAACATCGCGTAGCGCGTGCCAAAGACCCTGCCAATCTGGCTGATCGAAATCCAGATTGACGATATCCTCGTATTTCTTCGGCGGATTCTCGGCGAATTTGATGCTGCCATCGGGATTGCGGCGGAACCAGTTGGGATGCTCCTTCAGCCATGGATGATCGGGCGCGCACTGAACCGCAAAATCCAGCGCCAGCTCCATGTCATGGTCATGCACGATCTGTTGGAACTGACGGAAATCATCGAGCGTCCCGAGCGCCGGGTGGATCGCTGTGTGACCGCCTTCGGCGCTGCCAATCGCATACGGGCTGCCGGGATCGCCTGGTTCGGCGCGGACGGCGTTGTTGCGGCCCTTACGATTTATAACGCCGATCGGATGAATCGGTGGCAAATAGAGTACATCGAACCCTAGCGCTCGGATCGCCGGCACACGCGCTGCGCAATCGGCGAAAGTGCCGGAGCGGTCGGTAGCATTGCCCTGGCTGCGCGGAAACATCTCGTACCAGCTTGAGAACAGGGCGCGTTCCCGGTCGACAATCACCTCGAAAAGAGCGGACTCCGCGCAGTCGGTGCGGTCGGGTACTGCGTCCATCGCGCGCATTGTCGTTTCGGCGAGCAAGAGGGTTGCGCGCGCCATATCGTCGGGGGCTTCGTCCATCGCAGCGAGGAGAGTCTTCAGTACCCACGGATCGTCAGCCTTGGATATCGCCCCGAGCAAGAGGCCGCGACCGATCACGAGTTCATTGACCAGACTCTGTCCCGCCGCCCGTTTTTTCTCGGTGTCGGCCCGCCATGAACCGAAATGATCGGTCCAAGCCTCGATCCGGTATTGAACGAGCCCCATGCGCTCAAGCGGGATCTCGGCCATCCAGCGGTCATTATCCACCGGCCGCATCGGTGTGAGGGTCCACGCGTCATCTCCGGTGATGCGGCTCCAGAGCGACGCGGCAAGCTTGTCATGGCCATCCCTGAAAATATCCGCCCAGACTTCGAGACGATCGCCAACGATGCGCTTTATGGGATAGCTCCCGTCATCGACACGCGGCCAGACATTCTCGATTATCACGCGAGCGGGGGCGGCGGCGCGGGCATCCGTCAAGCGATGCTCTGACGCGGGTTGAAGATAATTCATGTCGCATACCGTCACGCGCTGTTGTCGGGTTCGGGAATTACCCATTCCCATGCAGCGCCAACACCGGGCAGCGCCTCCGGTTGCGTCTCAGTCGGGGTCATCCGCCCGGTGACGGGCCGGGCCATTCGCGGTCATCAAATTATGCGCCGAGTTAATCAGCGCGACATGCGAAAAGGCTTGTGGAAAATTGCCGAGTTGATGCTTTGACTTCGGATCAAATTCTTCTGACAGGAGGCCGACATCGTTGCGCAGCGCCAGCAAGCGGTCAAACAATGCCTGCGCTTCGGCGATGCGCCCTTGCAGCACATAATTATCGACCAACCAGAAGCTGCAGGCCAAAAAGACACCTTCCGTGCCCGGTAGGCCGTCCGACGTCCGGTCCGGATTGTAGCGCCTGACGAAGCCGTCCTGCAGCAATGTGCGTTCAATCAGTACGATCGTGCCGCGCATGCGCGGGTCGTCCGCTGGAAGAAATCCGACGAGCGGGATCAGCAGCAAGGACGCGTCCGGTTCGCTTGCGCCATAATACTGGGTGAAGGAGTTAAGCTCGGTGTTGAAGCCCTTGCTGCAGATATCGTCATGGATCCGATCGCGGAGCTTTCGCCATTCCTCTATCGGACCCGGTAGATCGAACTCTTCGATCGACCGGACGGCGCGGTCGAAGGCCACCCAAACCATGACTTTGGAATGGATAAAATGGCGCCGCCCACCGCGAACTTCCCAAATACCCTCATCAGGTTGCTGCCAGATTTCGGCGAGATGCCGGATCAGCGTCGTTTCCATCGCCCATCCTGCTGTCGAGGACGGGATACCTAGCCGGCGGGCTTGGTAAAACGCATCAAGTACCTCGCCATAGACATCAAGCTGTATCTGCTCATGTGCTGCATTGCCGATGCGAACCGGTTTCGACTCCGCGTAACCCGGCAACCAATCAACCGTAAACTCGGTGAGGCGGCGCTCGCCCCCCACGCCATACATGATTTGCATCTGTTCAGGCGCACCAGCCACGGCCCGCAACAGCCATTCCCGCCACGCATCGGCTTCTTCCGTGAAACCGCCTGTCATCAGCGCATAGAGGGTGAAGGTCGAATCGCGCAGCCAGCAATACCGATAATCCCAATTGCGGGGTCCACCGAGCGCTTCCGGCAGCGATGTCGTCCCCGCCGCTACGATGCCGCCCGTCTCGTGATGGGTCAGTGCCTTGAGTGTGATGAAGGAGCGTCGAACGATGTCAGAGAGCTCGTCATCGCCTTTGCAGCGGGCGGACCAGTCGCGCCAGCCCTGGCTGACCCGCTCGGTGGTGGCGGCGGCATCGATCCGTTCGGGCATTGGCAAGTGTGACAGGCGCCAGCTGAGCGTGAAGGGAATTGTTTCGCCGGCGTTGATATCGAATTCAGCAATCGTCGCGAAATTCTCGCCGTGGGTTTCGACCGGCGTATCCAGCAGCAATTGGTCGGGACCGGCGACAATTCGGAGGCGGCCATCCTCCAGCCGCGTGACCCAAGGCAGCAGCGAGCCATAGCCGAAGCGGACGACCAACTCCATCCGCAGCGTCATCCGACCGGCGATCCCGCGAACGACCCGAAACACATCGGAGATTCCCTCGCGACGCGACATGCAGTCGGTGATGACCACTCGACCGGTTGCCGTCACAAATTCGGTCTCCAGTACCAGCGTCCCGCGTTGATACCGTCGGTGGATTTCCGCCGCGCCATGAATCGGCGCGATACGCCATCGTCCATTCTTCTGTGTGCCGAGCAGCGCAGCGAAACAGGCTTCGGAATCGAAGCGCGGCAGTCCCATCCAATCAATCGATGCGTCACGACTCACTAACGCGATCGATTGGCAATTCCCAATAATCGCGTAATCCTCAATCGGAACCGACACAGCATTCTCATTTCACGGTTTTATCCGTGGCGGAGAACACCGGAATTCACATGAAGTTGCCTCATGACCGGGGCCCGTGCTTCAGCAGCCCATCGACACAATTTAGAAACGCGTCTGATGCAAATGGCTTCAGGAACGTTGCCGTGGCACCAAATGCGGCGGCGGCATTCAGAAACGGTTCAGACGCTCCAATGATTCCGGCGGTCACGGCAATACGTGGCGTCGTTGGCTGTAATTCGCGCAGAGCCACCAATAGCTCAAGCCCATCCATATTGGGCATAAAGATATCCGTGATCACCAGGTCGAAATTCTCCGCCCGCGCCAAATTCAGAGCTTCGCGCCCATCATTGGCGGTCAGGACCCGGTAGCCGCGGCGCAGCAGCAATTCCGCGATGAATTCCTGGCTTGAACGGGAATCATCCACAACCAGGACAAGCGGCACCCGTGAGGCACCAGGACTGAGGCTGTGTTCCATCATCGAGATTCTAGCGTGCCTTGAATAGACCCTTCATAAATACCGCTCCCGCGGCACCGGCGCCTCGTACCTTTCGAATAGTCGAACCTGTACGGAAGTATGGTCGATCGCAGAATGCACGGGCGGATATCAACCATATGTTAAGCATATCCAAGCCCTAAATAGCGCGTTTATTTTGAAAAACCGTCTCGGTCTAAAAAACCGGTTACATAAGCACCTAAAGCGGGAATTTGTGCGATGACAAAGTAGGTTTGGCGATGGGCATTTCATGATCGAAGCCACGGGCTGGGAATCGTTCGGTGCGACCTTGGGTGGCACGATCAACGGCGCGCGGCTGACTCTGTTCGGCCTCGTCGCATTTGCCTGGCTTATCGCGCTCCGGCCGGTTCGGCAAAACTTGATCTTGCGGATGATGCCTACTGTTCTCCTCGCGGCATTATCCATGGATGCGATTTTGCACCCTCTGCTGATTTCCGGCGGAATCCAGTTGGACCTGCGGTGCGTATTGCTGCTGATTGGTGGGCTTTTCATATCTCCGCCAGAGTCGTTGTTGCCCGTGATGGTGGTCCTGCTATTGCAGCTCTCGATCGCGAATTGGCATTTGACGGATATTGGACCGGCCTGCATCGATATTGTGCTTAGCTATGGTGTCGGCGCGCTGTTGAGGCAGTATGCCGCGAAAAATCATCGGGAGGTTGCGCTGCGTGAGGCGCTGGCAGCTTCTTTGCTGGTTCCCTTTAGCTCAAGCATCGCAATCCTCACATTTTCTGGCTGGTCGGACCCGTCGGAATCGGTTTGGGCGGAAATACCGTACCTGATGCTGCTATCCAGCCTGACCTGTATCGCGTTCGGATTGCTTCTTGAACTTCTGGTGCGGCCGATCCGTGCCGAGGCTGCTTTGCAGGATAGTGATTTCCGGCTTCGACAGCTCGTCGAAGGCTCGACGCAGGGTGTCGTCATTATTGATCAGAGCAAGCCCGTGTTCGCGAACCGAACTTTTGCGGCGATGTTCGGCTTTGCCAGCACCGCAGAAGTGATCGCGCTGCCCTCGATCGACGGGCTGTTCGGGCCGAGCCTCGCAGCGATAACGCCCCGCGAAGCGTTTCGCAGTGATGGCGAAGCACTGCTGCACGTCCGCAAATATCCGGCGACACGTAAGGACGGAAATTCGGTCTGGATCGATTTCGAAGTGCGCCGAACAGGATGGATCGGCAAGCCGGTGTTACAGGTCACGGCGGTCGACGTAACGGAACTGAAAGCCGTTGAAGATAGTCTGCAGCATCGCCAGACCGTGCTGGTGGAGCATCAGCAGAGCATTCTCGAGTTGGTGAAGATCGATTTTCGTCAATATCGATCGATGGAGGCGGCTGCGGAGACGTTGGCGCAGCGCGGCGCCGCCTCGCTGGACGTCGCCCGGCTAACGGTCTGGTTGATTGACGCAGATCGCGAGGCGCGTCGAATGCTGGCCCGTTGGGACGCGGTTGCACGGCGCTACGTCACAGCGCATAGCGGATGGATCCCGATTTCCGTCACATTCCGCGACACAATTCAACGAAATGAGACGCGTATCTACGATAACATCTTAGTCGACCCCTCGATTGACACAGACGAGCGCGCGGCATTTAAAGCTGACGGCATTACATCGCTCATGGCGGTGCCGTATCACGTCAATGACCGCTATTCCGGCGTGGTCACCTTTGCCGACGCTGACGGCCCGCGCCACTGGACGATCGAGGACCAGATGCTGGCAAGCGGCGTTGCGGGCTTAACCGGGCTCGCGCTCTTGACCGTGCTGCATCAGCAGGCGCTGGCGGCCTTGGATGCGGCGTCGGAGGGAATCTGCATTCGCGACGCCGAGGGCGATCTCGTCTACGCCAATGCGCAAGCGCGCGATCTGGTCGGTATAGGGTCGGATGATCCGCTCGATAAGGACGTTTCAGAATCGTTACCGATCGTCAGCGAACCGGCTGCAGCAAGCGGCGTTCGGCTCGACCAAAAATGGCAGCGTTTGGATGGCAGCACCGCAACCCTCTCGGTCAGTTCAGGGAAATTACCGGACGGCGGCTCGCTCACGCTGTTCAAGGATGTGTCCGATGAGCGGCGTCTCGATGCCGAACGGCGCGAACTCGAAGCCCAATTGTTGAGGGCTGGCAAGATGGAGGCCGTCGGGCGCCTTGCCGGGGGCATTGCGCATGAATTCAATAATCTTTTGGGGTCGCTGTTTGGCTATGCCGGTTTCCTGATGGAAGATCTTGAACCGGGTACGCCGCAGCGGCGCTATGCCGAGCGCATCAATTTGGTGTCGCATCGGGCTAAAGATCTTGTTCGACAGGTTTTGGCATTTTCGCGCACCAGCGATGCGGGCCGCGCTCGTTTCGACCTACGGGAGACGCTGCGCGAAGGCGAAGAAATCTTGCGCGCCACCTTGCCGGTTTCGACCCGGCTGGAATTCAAGCTTGGTTCGGAGCCGGTATGGCTTCATGGCAATGTCGGCCAACTCAGTCAGATTTTGATTAATCTTTGTATTAACAGCAACGATGCCATCGAGAACGGCGAAGGTCTGATTTCCGTATCGCTGCGTGTGAGAACTGCCTCCTCCAGCTGGGTCCCCGCGGCGATTGACGCCCAGCCGGTGGAGTCCATCCGTGCAGGGGCTCTGGCGCCTGGACTTCGCTATGCGGTCATCTCGGTGCAGGATAATGGCAAAGGCATGAGCCCGACCGATCTGGCCAGGGTGTTTGAGCCGTTTTTCACGACCAAGGAGCAGGGGCGGGGTACCGGTTTGGGGCTTGCCGTGGTGCACGGCCTGGTCTTGGAGCATCAGGGCGCATATAGCGTCACTTCGCGCCCAGGGCTGGGGACGGTCTTTGATCTCTATTTTCCGCTGTCCGAAGCGCCATCAGTGGCAGAGGTTAAGCCAGCGGACGAGCCCGTGCGGAGCGGCAATGAGCGCGTTCTCATCGTCGATGACGAGACAGAGCTTGCGGATGTCGTTAAAGCTGGCCTTTCGCGTCTCGGCTATGAGGTGACATGTGTTCATGACCCGGACGACGCATTGGCCGCCCTGAACGCAGCGGAATCGCCGTTTAACGCCTTGATAACGGACGAGGTTCTGCCGAAAATGAAAGGCATCCGGCTCATCCCAAAAGTACGAGCGGCCTGTCCCGAACTCAAAATCATCTTGTGGACCGGATTCAGCGATAACGTGTCCGAGCAAACGGCCTTGGAGGCGGGGGCGGATGTCTTTCTCTATAAGCCTGTAGAGACAAATGTGATTGCCGACCATTTACGCCGGCTGCTCGGGAGCGATGATGTAAGGCCCTCTCGACCTCAGCTCTGAGTTATCGTCGCATTCATGCGTTTCGAGACTGATTCAGCGGTCAAACCGATAAGGCATGGTCGGATCAGGCTCCAGCCCGATCAAATGATTGGCAATACTTCTTAATTTGTCTAGCATCGCGTCATGGGGCGGCTGTTCGAGGATCAAGGCAGCATGCGGATCCTGATTGCTGATGATCACCCGCTGTACCGTGAGGCGATCCGGGGGCGGCTTGAGCGACTATTTCCCGACAGCGACATTGTGGAAGCCGCTTCGCTGGATGAAGCCATGGCCTTGGCGCATCGCGCAGATGGGGTATTCGATCTGTTCCTGGTCGATTTCCATATGCCCGGCATGTCCCTCCAAACACTGCCAATTTTGCTCGAGGCGTTTCCCGGCGTGCCGGTCGCGGTGGTGTCCGGCACGGCGAATGCCTCTGATGTCAGGGCGATCATTCAGGCTGGCGCCCGGGGTTTTCTGCCAAAAACGGCGACCGGACAGTATATGGCGTCGGCGATCGAACTGCTGCTTGCCGGCGGAACCAGCGTTCCTGCCGATTTATTGCTCGATTGGGTCACGTCGGAAGGCCCGGAGCCCATCAAGACTGACTTGGGATTCGCACCGGCACCGCGAGCCGCCCTTTTTCCGGAAGGAGGCGCCGAGGCTGATCGGCTTGGGCAGCTCACGGTCCGCGAAATGGAAGTCTTAAAGGCCGTTGCACGCGGACTCTCAAATAAGGAAATCGGTCGCGAGCTCGATCTTGCGGAGGTGACGATAAAGCTGCATCTCCGGGGCGTATTCCGAAAAATCGGCGCCCGAACCCGGTCAGAAGCTGCGGTCATCGCTACCAAAGCAGGAGTCTAATTAGAAAAAAACGCGTTTTTAGGGCTTTATTGTCCCTCGGCGCATGGCGACAAAAAATGCGAAGTGCTTGATAAAAATCATGCTTTGGCATTCGGTGTCAGCGTAACGATCCATGGCCTCGACACCGTTCGGTCGGCAAATGGGAGATCGACCGCCAGTCGTTTTTCAGCCCCGCAGATGGAAAGGAATTGCCTAGAATTTAGATAAAATTTGAACAAATCGCACTGTATTTATCAAATTTTATCCAAAAAAATCAGACCCAATTAACCTTTGAGTATTAGGAAGGATGATTGCCGGAGGAATGGCAAACAGCCTTTCCGTTATAGGAGTGCATCATGGCTGTAAATATGGGTATGCCGATCCTGGTCGTAGACGATTACAAGACGATGGTTCGCATCATTTCGAACCTACTACGCCAACTTGGCTTCACCACAATTGACGAAGCAACCGAGGCAAGCCGCGCTTTGCAGCTGATGCGGGTGCGAGAATATGGGCTCGTCATTAGCGATTGGAATATGGAGCCGATGAGTGGGCTTGATCTGCTTAAGGCGATTCGCAGTGACGTCAAGCTGAAGGATACGCCGTTCATCATGGTGACCGCGGAATCCAAGGCGGAAAACGTGGTGGCCGCTAAAGCCGCAGGGGTCAGCAATTATATCGTTAAGCCCTTCAATGCTGAAACGCTTAAGACAAAAATTACCGCTGTTCTGGGTGTATTCTAAACGATAAGTGGGAAAAAATCCATGGAACAGGGAAGAAACAGCTCCGAAATCGTTTGCGAAGATCCAGTCTCCGCGCATCCAGAGCTTTTTACGGAGCTTGCCGAGCTTGGCGCCTATATCCGTAAAGTAAGAAGCGATCTTGCATCGATCGGGCCTGTTTCTTCAAAGCAATCCCAGATCAAAAAGGCAACCACCCAACTTGACCAAGTCGTCGAAGCCACTGAGCGTGCGGCGAACCAAATCATGGATGCGTGCGATACCCTACAGGCGGTTGCCTCTGATGTCGGCGGCGACTCTGCTCAGAAGATCAACGGCGCGGTAACGACAATCTACGAGGCCTGTGGCTTTCAGGATCTAACAGGGCAACGGATTGTCATCGTTAACAACACGCTCTCCTATGTCGAAGGTAAACTGGAAGAGCTGGTCGATATGCTTGGTGTTACGCCCGAAGAACATGGTGAGGTTCAGCCCGTGAAAGCTGAACTCGACGATGCCGATTTGCTGAATGGCCCGGCGCTGGCTCATGAAGCGAACGATCAATCTGCCATTGACCGGCTCCTCTCCGAGTTGGGCTGAAAGAGGTAACGCGAGATGAACGACCTTCTTGTCGAATTCCTGACCGAGACCGGCGAAAAC
>Ga0116226_10003778_pt1 | contig 13364 bp, 12 predicted proteins | sample S1TSphfallax_FD_89692 | JGI IMG/M metagenome (GOLD analysis project Ga0116226, IMG submission 89692) | Host-associated microbial communities from peat moss isolated from Minnesota, USA - S1T2_Fa - Sphagnum fallax MG | ecosystem: Host-associated > Plants > Peat moss > Unclassified | place: USA...
CAGCTTGCCGCGTTCGCCCAGCTCCCGGAACAGCGATTGCGCGGTGCGCCGGCTCATGGAGGCGAAGGCGTTGAAGCAGGAAGCAGCGTGGCAGTTGAGGGCTTCCTTGAACAAGGCTTCCGCCTCTTCGGGCAGGTAGGTCAGCGGAAAGTTTTCGCGCGCGCGCTCGATCTCGACGTAGTTGGGGGCGAGCTCGACCCGCAGCGCGGTATATGACTTGGTGGTGAACTTGAGGAATATCGGCTCCGCGCACGCGTCGCAACGAAACACGATGCCGACATGCTTCGGCTTGCGCAGGCTGAGCTCGTCGAATCTCGGGACGCCGACCGGCGTGAGATGAGTCAAGGTCTGGCAATGCGGACAGGTCAGGGCGATGCCCTGATACTCCACATGCAGCTCGTCTTGCGGGGTGATGTAGATGCTCATCGTTCAACCTGTCAGTGGCTTGTAGCGTATGCGATGGGGTTGAGCGGCGTCCTCGCCCTTGCGCCGCTTCAGATCCTCGACGTATTCCTGATAGTTGCCCTCGAACCAATGGACTTCGGAATTTCCCTCGAAGGCGAGAATGTGAGTGGCAATCCGGTCCAAGAACCAGCGATCGTGCGAAATCACCACCGCGCAGCCTGGAAAGGCGAGCAGCGCATCTTCGAGCGCGCGCAGCGTCTCGATGTCCAGATCGTTGGTGGGTTCATCCAGCAGCAGCACGTTGCCGCCGGACTTCAGCACCTTGGCAAGGTGCACGCGGTTGCGCTCGCCACCCGACAGCTCGCCGATCAGCTGTTGCTGCTGCACGCCCTTGAAGTTGAAACGGCCGACGTACCCGCGCGATGAGGTTTCATAGTTGCCGACCTTGATCAGATCAAGACCCCCGGATATTTCCTGCCACACGCTGTTCTTGTCGTTGAGTGCCTGGCGCGATTGATCCACATACGCCAGCTTGACGCTGGGTCCCAAGCGGATATCGCCGCCATCGGGCTTCTCGATGCCGGCGAGCATGCGAAACAGCGTGGTTTTTCCGGCGCCGTTCGGGCCGATGATGCCGACGATGCCGCCCGCGGGCAGATTGAAACTCAGTGAATCGATCAGCAGCCGCTCGCCGTAGCCTTTGCGCAGCGCCTGGGCTTCGACAACCAGGTCGCCGAGCCGATCGCCGGGCGGAATGTAGATCTCGTTGGTCTCGTTGCGCTTCTGGAACTCCTGGGAGGCGAGTTCCTCATAGCGCTGCAAACGCGCCTTGGATTTCGCCTGCCGTGCCTTCGGGTTCGTGCGCACCCATTCCAACTCGCGCTTCAAGGTCTTGGCCAGGGCGTCCTGTTGGCGCTCCTCCTGGGCGAGGCGTTGCTCCTTCTGCTCGAGCCAGGATGAATAGTTGCCCTGCCAGGGTATGCCGTGGCCGCGGTCCAGTTCCAGTATCCACTCGGCAACGTTGTCGAGGAAGTAGCGGTCGTGCGTCACCGCGATCACCGTGCTCGGATATTCCTCCAGGAAGTGTTCCAACCATGCCACCGATTCGGCGTCCAGGTGATTGGTGGGTTCGTCGAGCAGCAACATGTCGGGCTTCGACAGCAGCAGCCGGCACAGCGCCACGCGACGCTTCTCGCCGCCCGAGAGCTTGCCGACCACGGCCTCCCAGGGAGGCAGGCGCAACGAATCTGCGGCGATTTCCAGTTTGCGCTCCAGTTCCCAGCCGCCGACGGCGTCTATCTGATCTTGCATCTTCGCCTGCTCCTCCATGAGCTTGTTCATCTCGTCGTCCGACATCGGCTCGGCAAACTTGTCGCTGATGGCGTTGAATCGGTCGAGCAGGCGCTGTATTTCGCCGACGCCTTCGCCGACCACTTCGCGCACCGTCTTGGTGTCGTCGAGCTGAGGTTCCTGGGGCAGGTAGCCCACCTTGATGCCGCTTTGAGCGCGGGCCTCACCCTCGATGTCCTTGTCCACGCCCGACATAATCTTGAGCAGCGTGGACTTTCCGGAGCCATTCAAGCCCAGCACGCCGATTTTGGCGCCGGGGAAGAAACTCAAGCTGATGTCGCGCAGGATGATGCGCTTGGGCGGCACGACCTTGCCGACCCGGTTCATAGTGTAAATGAACTGAGCCATTACCTTGCCTTATAGTTGATGAGGGGCGAGCGGAGGCCGGCAGTATGGTTTAGTCGCGGAATGTTGTCACGACACGGCTTTGTCGCTAGGGAGGAATGCCCAAATGCGCTATGATTATCGGCTATTTCCCGGGAGTGCTTCATGTTCAATTCCAAAATGACAATCGCAGAGTTCGATCCAGAATTGGCGGAGTCGATGGCCGGTGAACGCCGCCGCCAGGAAGATCACATCGAGCTGATCGCGTCCGAGAACTATGCCAGTCCGCGCGTGCTCGAGGCGCAGGGCTCGGTGCTCACGAACAAATATGCCGAGGGCTATCCGGGAAAACGCTACTACGGCGGTTGTGAGTTCGTCGATGTCGCCGAGAGTCTGGCGATCGAACGCGCCAAGAAGCTGTTCGGCGCCGCGTATGCCAACGTGCAGCCGCATTCCGGTTCGCAGGCGAACGCAGCCGTGTACTTCGCGCTGTTGAACGCCGGCGATACCATCCTCGGCATGAGCCTGGATCATGGCGGTCACCTGACTCATGGCGCGAAGGTGAACTTTTCCGGCAAGTTGTACAAAGCCTTTCAGTATGGCCTCAAGCCTGACGGCACCATTGATTATGAACAGGTGGAGCAGCTTGCCCGCGAACATCGCCCCAAGATGGTCGTGGCCGGTTTCTCGGCTTACTCGCGTGTCATCGATTGGGCGCGCTTCCGCGCCATTGCCGATTCGGTGGGCGCGTATCTGTTCGTCGACATGGCGCATGTCGCCGGACTGGTGGCGACGGGGCTGTATCCGAACCCCGTGCCGATCGCCGATGTCGTCACGACAACGACCCACAAAACCCTGCGCGGACCGCGCGGCGGTTTGATCTTGGCGCGGCCGAATGACGATCTGCACAAGAAGTTCAATTCCATGGTGTTCCCGGGCATCCAAGGCGGCCCGCTCATGCATGTGATCGCCGCCAAGGCGGTGGCCTTCCTGGAAGCGCTGCAGCCGGAATTCAAGGCTTATTCGGCGCAGGTGATCGCCAATGCACGGGCCATGACGGCGGTGCTGCAGGAGCGGCGCTACAAGATCGTCTCCGGCGGTACCGACAATCACCTGTTCTTGGTCGATCTCATCGACAAGAACATCACCGGCAAGGATGCGGACGCGGCGCTCGGCCGCGCGCACATGACGGTCAACAAGAACGCCGTGCCCAATGATCCGAGATCACCGTTCGTCACCAGCGGACTGCGCATCGGCACGCCGGCGGTGACCACGCGAGGGTGCAAGGAAGCGGAAGTGCGACAGCTGGCCGGTTGGATCGCCGACGTCCTCGATCATATGGGCGATGAGGGCGCGGTGGAGCGCGCGCGTGCCGAGGTCGTGGCATTGTGCCGGCGGTTTCCTGTCTATGGCTGAAGCCCGAGCGCGGGTGCGCCCGAGCGCCGTAGGTAGCAGCCATGCATTGTCCATTTTGCGGTCACTCGGAGACTAAGGTAATCGACTCGCGCCTTGCCGGCGAAGGCCGGCAAATCCGGCGGCGTCGCGAATGCTTGCAATGCAGCGAACGGTTCACGACGTTCGAGACGGCGGAGCTGCTGCTGCCGACGGTGGTCAAGGGTGATCGCAGCCGCGAGCCGTTCGATGAGAATAAACTGCGCACCGGGATGCAGAAGGCGTTGGAGAAACGGCCGGTGTCGCGCGAGCTGATCGAAGCGGCGGTCGCACGCATCTGCCACAACCTTCGCAGTTTGGGCGAGCGGGAAATCGCGGCCCGCCGGGTGGGGGAGATGGTCATGGAGGAGCTGCGCCATCTGGATGAGGTGGGTTACGTGCGCTTCGCGTCCGTGTACCGTAGTTTCCAGGACGTCGAGGCGTTTCGCGCCGAGATCGATCAGCTGCGGCGTCATCGGCGGCGACGCGAGACGAGCAAGGATCAGCTGCCGCTCCTGCCGGGCGAGGAAGCAAAGCCCGATCCGGGCAAGGTCGAGAAGTGAGTACCCCTGCCACCAGCACGACTCCTTCCGTACATGACGGGATGCATCTGCGGCGCGCGCTCGAGTTGGCGGAACGCGGGCTGTACACCACCGACCCCAATCCGCGCGTCGGTTGTGTCATCGCCGACCAGGATGAGGTTGTCGGCGAGGGCTGTCACATGCGAGCCGGTGAGCCACACGCGGAGGTCTTCGCGCTGCGTGCCGCCGGGCGGCGGGCACGCGGCGCGAGTGTATATGTGACTCTCGAGCCTTGCAGCCATACCGGCCGTACCCCGCCCTGTGCGGATGCGTTGATCGCCGCCGGCGTGAAACGCGTCGTGTGCTGCACGACCGATCCCAATCCGAAGGTGTCGGGCGGCGGCTTCGATCGGCTGCGCGCCGCTGGAATCGAGGTCTCCACGGGCATGTTCGCGCAACAGGCGCGCGCTTTGAATCCCGGCTTCTTTGCGCGCTTCGAGCGCCATCGTCCGTATGTCAGGTTGAAAATGGCGATGACGCTCGATGGGCGCACCGCGCCCGCGGCAGGCGGCCAGCTCTGGATCAGCAGCGACGCCTCGCGCGCCGATGTGCAAACGTGGCGGGCACGCAGCTCGGCGGTGCTGACCGGGTCCGGCACGGTCTTGAGCGATGATCCGCGCCTGGACGTGCGCTTGGACTATGGCGCTTGGGTGCGTCAGCCGTTGCGGGTGGTACTGGATACGGAACTTGTCTGCCCTCCTCAGGCGAAGATTTTTCGCGATGGCCATGCGCTGGCGTTCGCGGCGGTTGATGCGCGGGGAGGCGGTGCTGCGGCGGGCGGCGCACAGCCTGGCGGCGCGCCGCCAGGCGAAGCAACGCCACGCGTCGACATCCGCATCGAGCGCGTGCCGCGAGCACCCGGTGGCTTGGACCTCGACACGGTGATGGCACGGCTGGCTGCCATGGAGATCAACGAAGTGCTGCTGGAATGCGGAGCGCGATTGGCGGGCGCGTTCGTGACCAAAGGCTTGGTCGATGAGATGGTGCTGTACGTCGCGCCCAGCCTGATGGGCGAGTTGGCGGCGCCCCTGTTGTATCTGGGCGCTGATGTATCGCGCGCTGCCGCATCGCAGAGTGCGGCGCCGGAGGGGGCGGCGCCGACGCTGCCGGCATTCGAGTTCAGCGATGCGCGACGCGTGGGAGATGATGTGCGTCTGGTTCTGACTGCAAGGAAAAACTGACAATGTTCACGGGAATCGTATTGGCGAAGGGCCAGGTGATCTCGATCGCGGAGCGCGGCGGCGACCTGGAATTGGGGTTGGATGCCACCGGCCTGGAGTCAGCGCGCTTGGGCCTGGGCGACAGCGTCTGCGTTCAAGGCGTGTGTCTCACGGTGACCCGCCGGGACGGGGCATGCTTCTTCGCGGATGTGTCGCGCGAGACGATGGCCAAAACCACCTTGAGTAGCTTGAGGGTCGGTTCGCCGGCGAATCTGGAGCCCAGTCTGCGTGCCGGAGATGCGCTCGGCGGCCACATGGTGAGCGGCCATGTGGACTGCACGGCCAAGCTGGTCCACGCAGCGCAGGATGCACGTTCGACACGCTTGCAGTTCGAGGTGCCCGCGACGCTCACGCGCTTTCTGGCGCCGAAAGGCTCGATCTGCATAGATGGTGTGAGTCTCACGGTCAATAACGTCGAGGGCACAAGATTCGACGTGAACTTGATTCCACACACGCTGCAGGTGACGACGCTTGGGGGTTTGCAGGTCGGCGATGCGGTGAACATCGAGATCGACGTGATCGCGCGATATGTGGACAGGCTTTTGCCGAAAGGGGCGGCCGGGTAGCGCCACGTTGAGATTGTGTGTTTCGGTACGGCAGAAACCGGTTATGCTAAAAAAATGAGTTCGTCGAGTTCCTTGCTTCGGGACCGTGTAGGGGTTACACCCGGGTTCACCCAGTCACCTTCGCGCAGCGCGCGCTTGCGGGGGATGTTGCAGAGCAAAGAGCTCGAATTCCTGATGGAAGCGCATAACGGCTTGTCGGCCCGCATCGTCAGGGAAGCCGGATTCAAGGGAATATGGGCGTCCGGCCTGTCGATCTCGGCCCAGTTCGGGGTGCGCGACAACAACGAGGCGAGCTGGACCCAGGTGGTCGACATGTTGGAATTCATGGTCGACGCCAGCGACCTGCCGATCTTGCTGGACGGCGACACGGGATACGGGAACTTCAACAATATGCGCCGGCTGGTGCGCAAACTTGAACAACGCGGCGTGGCCGGCGTTTGCATCGAAGACAAACAATTTCCGAAGACCAACAGTTTTTTGAACGGTGAACGACAACCGCTCGCCGAGATCGAGGAGTTCGCGGGCAAGATCGCGGCCGGCAAGGACACCCAGTCGGATCCGACCTTTTGCATCGTTGCACGGGTCGAGGCGCTCATCGCCGGCTGGGGCATGGAGGAGGCGCTGAAGCGTGCCGAGGCTTATCGGATCGCCGGTGCGGATGCGATACTGATCCACAGCAAACTCTCCAAACCCGATGAGATACTGGGTTTCGCCCGCGAATGGTCGCAACGATCGCCTTTGGTCATCGTGCCGACCAAATACTACAGCACACCCACCGAGGTGTTCAGAAAGGCCGGCATCAGCACCGTCATCTGGGCGAATCACTCGATACGCTCCGCTGCGGCCGCCATGCAAAGCGTGACGAGGGAAATCTTCGAAAGCGAAACCCTGGTCAACGTCGAGGATCGGATCGCGCCCGTCGATGAAATCTTCCGGCTTCAGGATGCGGAGGAATACTCGGCAGCCGAGCAATTGTATTTGTCCGCGGTCCAGAAATCGCGCTCCGCCATCGTGCTGGCGGCCAGCCGTGGCCACGGCCTGGCAGAACTGACCATCGATCGTCCGAAGGTCATGCTGCCCATCGCGGGAAAGCCTTTGTTACGCTGGCTCGTCGACGGCTTCAAGCGGGAGCGCATCGACGATATCACCGTCGTGGGAGGCTACAGGGCGGATGCCATCGATCCGTCCGGCATCAAGCTCACGCTGAACGAGCGCTACGCCGAAACCGGAGAACTGGCTTCCCTGTCCTGCGCGATTGGCGCCGTGGAAGGCGACACCGTGATCGCATACGGGGATTTGATCTTCCGCAGCTACGTGCTGCGCGACCTGCTCGAGTCGGACGCCGATTTTGCGGTGGTCGTGGATTCCTCACCCAGCGAGGGGCGCAACCAGACGGTGCGAGATTTTGCATATTGTTCCGAGGACGACGATCGCGGTCTGTTCCAACCGAAGGTTCTGCTACAGCGCATCACGAGCGGCGGCGCCGTCTCGAGCGCAACCGCAGCGGGCAGCAGCGCCTTGCGCCCGCAAGGGCGGTGGATCGGTCTGTTCAAGGCAAGTCGCCGCGGTCTGGTGCGGCTCAAGCAAGTGTTGGCAACACTCCAAGCCTCGGACGACTTCAACTCGCTCGATATGCCGCACCTGCTCAATGCGCTGATTGACGACGGCGCCGCCATCGAGGCGCTGTACATTCATGGGCACTGGCGCGGTGTGAATGATCTCGACGAATTTCGGAGCGCGATGGATTTCGCCCACGCGCAAAACCCTTCCGGCAGCCCACCGCCGCAAGCCCCGACCTTGCCATGATCGAGGCGCGTCAGTTCATCGAAACTGCGCGCGAGCGCGGCTTCCAGTGGTATGCCGGCGTTCCGTGCTCATATCTCACGCCGTTCATCAATTACGTGCTGCAGGATCAGACACTGCATTACCTGTCGATGACGAATGAGGGGGATGCGGTGGCGCTGATGGCCGGCATTGCATTATCGAGCGATCAGGGCGGCCCGCGGCGCGGTGTTTCCATGATGCAGAACTCGGGTCTCGGGAATGCAGTCAGTCCGTTGACTTCACTCACTTGGACGTTTCGCCTGCCGCAACTGCTGATCGTGACCTGGCGGGGTCAGCCGGGCGTCGCCGACGAACCGCAGCATGAATTGATGGGTGCCATCACGCCGACCATGCTGGATACCATGCAAATCCCGTGGGAACTCTTTCCGACGGACGGCGCACAGCTCGGCGGCGTACTCGATGCAGCCACGGATCATATGGAGCGCAGCGGCCGGCCGTTCGCGCTCCTGATGCAGAAGGGCAGCGTTGCCGACTATCCGCTTGCCCCGGGTGCGGGCGCGCTCAGAGGGCCTCGGGAGACGGCCCGGGCGGAGATTTCCGGGCGGGTTCGCGAGCAAGCCTCATACAGACCATCGCGGCGGGAAATCTTGAGTGCGGTGATCGAGGGGTCCCCGCCGCACTCTACCGCCGTCCTGGCATCGACAGGATTTTGCGGCCGGGAACTCTACGCGATCGAGGATCGTCCGAATCAGCTGTACATGGTCGGATCGATGGGCTGCGTCGCGCTGCTCGCATTGGGACTTGCACTGGCCCGGCCCGACTTGCGCATCGTTGCGGTGGATGGAGATGGCGCCGCCCTGATGCGCATGGGCGCCTTCGCGACCATCGGCGCCTACGCGCCGGCAAATTTATGGCACCTGCTCCTCGATAACGGCGTTCATGATTCGACGGGTGGCCAAACGACCGTCTCTCCGCTGGTGGATTTCGTGCAAATCGCCGCCGCCTGCGGCTACGCCGCCGCGTACGAAGCGCACAACCTGCAGCAGATAAGCGAGTGGCTCGATCAACCGCCTCGAGGGGGACCTAAGTTTGCGCGCGTGCTCATCCGGAGTGGCACGCCGCAGCATCTGCCGCGACCCACCATGGCTCCGGCTGACGTCGCCCGGCGATTCATCAGACACTTCCATTCCGGCGCCGGAGGACGATGATGCTGCTGCTCAATCCAGGCCCCGTCAACCTGACCGAACGCGTGCGCCGCAGCCTGTTGCAAGCCGACCTGTGCCATCGGGAAAGCGAGTTTTATGACTTGCAAGACGAGGCACGCACGCGCTTGTTGGCGACCTACGACCTCGATCCAGCGCAATGGCAGGCGGTGCTGATGACCGCCTCCGGGACGGCGGCGGTCGAAAGCATGGTGGCGGCGCTGGTGCCGGAGCGCGGACGGGTGTTGGTGGTCGAGAACGGTGTCTATGGCGAACGGATCGCGCAAATTTGCGCACGCTATGGCATACCGCACGAGCGCTTGATCGGCTCGTGGATGGTGGCTCCGGATCTCGATGAGATCGCGGCGCGTCTGGCCGCGCCGGATGCACACGAGCGCTTCACGCATCTCGCGGTCGTCCATCACGAGACCACGACCGGACGGCTCAACGATCTGCCGGCATTGAGCCGGCTGTGCCGGCAGGGCAAGGTGAAGCTGTTGCTCGATGGGGTGAGCAGCTTCGGTGCGGAAGCCATCGACTTCAGCGATCCCAGCCTCGACGCCGTCGCCGCCACGGCGAACAAGTGCCTGCATGGCGTGCCGGGTGCGGCCTTCGTGATCGCCCGTCGAAGCAGCCTTGCTGCGGCCGCGAGCCGCACCTTTTATCTCGACCTGGGGCGACTTGCGACGCTGCAAGATCAGCGCGGAACGCCGTTCACGCCCGCAGTTCATGCCTACTACGCGCTCGTGGAGGCGCTCAAAGAATTCGCGGAAGAGGGCGGGCGCACAGCGCGTCATGCGCGTTACGCGGCATTGGCATCGCAGGTTCGGACCGGCCTGGCAAAACTCGGTATCCGTTCTTTGCTGCCGAGTGGCGAAAGCTCGGTGGTGCTGTGCGCTTATCATCTGCCCCAGGGGATGAGCTATTCGACGCTCCATGATGCGCTGAAGACCGAGGGCTTCGTGATTTACGCCGGGCAGGGCGATCTGTCGAAGACCTTGTTTCGCATATCGACCATGGGAAATTTGTCGGCGCAGGACATGCAACGACTGATAGCTTGCTTCGCCGGGTTGAGTGCGGGGTAGCGACCGTAGGCGCTGAATGGCGGGGCGTGAAGCATGCTTGTGATTAATGTATTTTAATCAGTCACTTACCCGAGGCGCACGTGTGCGCACGATCTCGGGCGCGAGATGATGGGAACCTTGGAAGCAGGACGACTTATGGCTGAGCTGAATTCGATAGACGACATCCTCGAGGACCTGCGCCAGGGAAAAATGGCGGTGATCATGGACGATGAGGATCGCGAGAACGAGGGCGATCTCATCATGGCGGCGGATTTCGCGCGGCCCGAGGACGTCAACTTCATGGCGCGCTACGGCCGTGGGCTGATTTGTCTGACGCTGACGCGCGACCGCTGCCGGCAACTGCGCTTGCCGCTCATGGTCAGCGACACCGATGTCAGCCACCGCACCAACTTCACGTTGTCCATCGAGGCTGCCGAGGGAGTCACCACCGGCATTTCCGCGCATGATCGCGCGCACACCGTCAAGACCGCGGTTGCGCCGGATGCGAGGCCGGAGGACCTGCGCCAGCCCGGCCATATCTTTCCGCTGATGGCCCAGCCCGGCGGCGTGTTGACGCGCGCCGGACACACCGAGGCGGGATGCGACCTGGCGCGATTGGCCGGCGCTTCGCCCGCGGCCATGATCGTCGAGATCTTGAACGACGACGGGACCATGGCGCGGCGTCCGGACCTGGAGCTGTTCGCCAAGACCCATGGCCTCAAGATCGGCACGATCGCCGATCTGATCCGTTACCGCCTGAAGAACGAACGCTCCGTGGAGCGCATCTACGATGCGCCCGTCGACACCGACTACGGCGGTTTTCGGCTGTGCTGCTACGAGGATCACGTCAACAAGTCGGTGCACATCGCGCTGGTCAAGGGCGATTTGAACTCCGCCCTCCCGCCGCTGGTGCGCGTGCACATCAATCACACGCTGCGCGATGCCGTCGGGGTGCGCAACGAGAATCTGGGCTGGCCTTTGCGCGCCGCCATGCGCCGCGTGGCCCGCGAGCCTTCCGGTGTGGTGGTGGTATTGCGTCCGGAGGAATCGCCGCGGGACTTCATGGGCAGCGTGCGGCTCCTGGATGCGAAGCCGGTGCCGCACGGTGCCCGCGCGACGGTGGTGCGCACCTACGGCATCGGCGCGCAGATTCTCAAGGATTTGGGGCTGACGCGGATGCGGGTGTTGAGCGCACCGAAACAGCTGCAGGGCTTGGCCGCGTTCGACCTGGAAGTGACCAGTTACGTGGATGGCGAAGATTGAGCGCCCGACAGCTTATACTTGCGGCGATGCAACGAAAGGATACGACCCGTGCCCCATGATCAGCCCAAGATAATCGAGGCAGAGCTGCTGGCTCGCGATCTGCGCTTCGTGCTGGTGGCGGCACGCTTCAATGAGTTCGTGGTGGAACCCTTGGTGCGCGGCGCACTCGATGCGTTGAAGCGACACGGCGTGTCCGAGAAACAAATCGAGATCGTGCGGGTGCCGGGCGCCTTCGAGCTTCCCATCGTCGTGCGCAAGCTCGCGCAGTCGCAGCGCTACGATGCCATCATCACCCTGGGCGCGGTGATTCGCGGTCAGACGCCGCATTTCGACTATGTTGCGGGGGAGTGCGCCAGCGGCATCTCGCGCATCGCGCTCGAGTTCGGCGTGCCGGTGGCCTTCGGTGTGCTCACCACCGACACGGTGGAGCAGGCGGTTGACCGCGCCGGCGGCAAGGCCGGCAACAAGGGCGCGGATTGCGCGTTGGTGGCCATCGAGATGGCCAACCTGCTGCGCCGTCTGGACACCTAGTGTCCAATCACCGGGCGCGCAGTTTGTCGCGGCGCCTTGCCTTGCAGGCGCTCTATCAGCTGCAGATCAATCCGCTCCCCTGGCAGGACATCCAGCGGCAATTTGCCGCCGATCCCGAGGCGGAGCGGGTCGACAAGGATTACTTCTGCGGCCTGTTTTCCGCCATTGCCGCCGATCGCGAAGCCCTCGATGCGCGACTCGCCATCTTGAGCGAGATTCCGCCTGCTGAACTCGACCCGGTGGAACACGCGGTTCTGTGGCTGGGACTGCACGAGTTGACGGCACATCCGGAGCTCCCCTATCGCGTGGCCATCGCGGAGGGCGTGCAGCTCGCCAAGCAGTTCGGCGCGACCGACGCGCACAAGTTCGTCAATGCCGTGCTGGATCGAGCCGCGCAGGAAGCCCGGCCGCACGAGTACGGCCAGCCGGCTTGAGGCCGTGATGATCACGCCGTCCTCCGATCTGGGTGAGTTCGGCCTGATACGCCGCTACTTTCAAGAGCACGAGGCGCAGCGCACCGCGGCACTCCGCGATCAAGGCGGCGTGGTGCTCGGCATCGGCGATGATGCTGCCCTGTTGCGTCTGCCGGAAGGCACCGACTTGGTGGCGGCGGTGGATACCCTGGTGGCAGGCCGGCATTTTCCATCCGGCACGTGCGCGCATTCCATCGGGTACCGGGCGCTGGCGGTGAACTTGAGCGACCTGGCGGCAATGGGAGCCACGCCCGCGTGGGCGACGCTGGCGCTGACGATGCCGGCCGCAGAGGCGCAGTGGCTGCAGGAATTCTGCGCGGGCCTGTTCGATATCGCGCAACAGCACGGCGTACTTCTGGTCGGCGGCGATACGACGCGCGGACCGCTGACGGTGAGCGTGCAGATACTGGGCAGCGTACCGCGCGGCGCTGCACTGCGGCGCGACGGCGCCAAGCCCGGCGATGTCCTCGCGGTGAGCGGCACGCTCGGCGACTCCGGCGCGGGCCTCGCATTCGCGAGCGCCGCGCCCGGCGCCGTTGATCGTCGCGGTGCGCGGGCAGCGGCGGTCGACGCGCTCATCAGGCGCTTCGATTACCCGACGCCACGAGTGCAGTTCGGTATCGCAGCACGGCACCTGGCATCCGCTGCCATGGATGTTTCGGATGGTCTCGTCGGCGATCTGCCGAAATTGGCTGCAGCGAGCGGCGTGCATGCGCACGTGGACGTCGAGCGGCTGCCGCTGTCGGCGGCGCTGCGCGCGACGGTGAGCGAGCCGCAGGCGCGCGAATATGCGCTCGCCGCCGGCGATGACTACGAGTTGTTGCTGGCGGCGTCGCCGGCGAACTATCCGAAGCTCGAGGCCGCTGCGCGCCAATTGAACTTAACGCTGAGCATTATTGGTGAATTGAGCAGTGGTTCTGGTGTGAGCTGGTCCGCGGATGGCGTGGCCTGCATGCCCGCGTCATCAGGCTTCGACCACTTCGGCCAAGCCTCGACTCAAATCACAGTTTAGGTGCAGCCGCCCCAGTATCCTCATCGCCACTTCTTTCACGGCGCCTCACAACGCACGGTAACCCTTGAGCAACAGCCGCTCCACCAGCAACGCAAAAGTCCACAGCGCGCGCGCGTCATCGCCGGAAAAGATCGGCAAGTACGTGATCATCAACGAA
>Ga0116226_10003779_pt1 | contig 13363 bp, 12 predicted proteins | sample S1TSphfallax_FD_89692 | JGI IMG/M metagenome (GOLD analysis project Ga0116226, IMG submission 89692) | Host-associated microbial communities from peat moss isolated from Minnesota, USA - S1T2_Fa - Sphagnum fallax MG | ecosystem: Host-associated > Plants > Peat moss > Unclassified | place: USA...
AGAACCGCCGCCCTGGAGGGTGACGTCACCGGTGCCGCCGACCAGCGAGTTGTTACCGGCCAGACCACCAACATAATAGCCGCCGCCGGCGCCGCCGAAGGCGGTGACGGAGTTCGGGGCGAACACGCTGGCGCCGCCGGCCGCCGTATAAGCACCGGAGAACACGGTTTGCGATGCGGTGGAGTTGTTGATGAAGTCGAGGTTACCACCGGCATGTTCAGCGAAGGTTACCTGCACGGTGGCATTGCCATCCGCGGTCACCGTCGAAGAGCCTTCAAGGATGGTCACCAGATCATCGGCGCTGCCTTCGGCGGAGACGAAATCATTGCCAAGGCCGGTCAAGTTGATGCTGTCATGGCCGGCGCTGTACACCGTCTCAGCATTTTCGGCGCCGGATGAATCATAGTTAATGTTGATCGTGTTGGCACCGCCGGCGGCGTAGATCACACCAGCAGCGGGGTCCACCACCGAATAACTCACATTGCTATAGGCGCCGAGCAGAGCGAAGGTGGTGGCCGCCGCGCCTTTGACCGTGTAGCTGCCACCTTCCTGCGCCACAAAGGAGGTTGAGCCGCCGGTTACAGTGTAGGGATTGCCAATCGGCGCGGCCGCGACAACACCGCCGGCCGAGTCCGTATTGGTGATCTCGTATACGCCAGTACCACCGACACTTGCATTGTAGCTCTGACCCGCCGACCCGGAGGTCGTGTCGGAGAGGTCGCCATTGGTTTCATAGCCATAAGCCACGCCCGTCGCGACATCGTTGTTGATGAGGGCCGTTTGGCTGGCCACAATAGGCGCAGTCAGTGCAGAATCTACATAGGTTTGGATGTTTACGTTGATCGCAGCGCTAAACTTCGAGGCAACCGGTATAAGGCCATTCGCATTCGCAGTGGCGTTCGAACCGCCGCCAATTGAAATAATGCTAGTCGACATCGTGTATAGTCCCCCGAAGTAAATCGCCGTTAATTGGAGCTTTAACGTTGCGGCGCAGCAGAATCAAGCAAAAAGATACGTTAACTAAAGTCGAAACCTTGTCATAAACCTGACTTTATTACAGAGTTTTTGTTGAAATCCACATAAAATACTGGATTTCCAGCCGCTTGGCGTGGTTTTGTAAAAAGATTCTGTATTTTGGAGATCATCATCAAATTTTAGTCATAGAAATCTGCTTTTTTTGACAAACTTACAACCCAAGCGGGTAGGAGCTGGGGCGGTGAAGGCAAAGGCGGCTGAGTGAGGGTCTTTTGATTCATAATTTTTAATATCACATAAATGTGGGCCTAGATCATTTTCGCGCCGAACATGGTTCTGACACGTTTTTGGAACGGCTGATCAAAAAAATAGGTCAACGCGAGTGTCGCGGCCAGGCTGACGCTCAGCATCAGAAAAGCCGCGAAAACCGGCGTTAAACGGCTTGATGTTAGCTCGTTGTTAGAGAAAATCCGAATGTATAGCAAGATCACTTCATCGTGAATGACATAAAGCGGGTAGGATATTTTGCCCAGCTCTTGCGCCCATGGGCCAAGGCGCAGCCGGCCGGCCGCCTCCAGCGCGCCCAAACCGGCGATCAGCAGCCCGAATCCGGCGCCGCCCAGGACGAAGGCGCAGGGCGCGCCGTAGCTGAAGCCGAAACCGCCGGTATAGATGTCAAAAAAAACACAAACTCCGCCCAGCCGAATCGCCGGCCAGCACCAGCTTGGGTTCGCGAGCAGGTAACGGTAGAGGAGGGCGGCGGCCATGCCGGCCAGAAACAGCTCGTCCAGTGAATAAACGAACATCTGGCTGACCTTGCCCTGGGCGGCGTGCACGACGGCGATGGCGAGCCAATGCGGCATGGGCAGGCCGAGGCCTTGGGGGAACCAGAAGACCAATACCAGGGCAATCCATGCTGTCAGTATATACCGCCCGATGAGTGGCAGCAGGCCAAGGCCGAAGAACAGGTAGAAGGCCATTTCGTAGCGCAAAGTCCAGGCGACGCCGTCATATTCATTGGTCTGGATGGGGGCGAGCGACATGAGTTGCAGCCAGAATGGCCAGGGCGGGGCGAACAGGTAGAGCGGCAGCAGCATGGCCAGCCAGTAGGCCGGGTAGATGCGGCAGGCGCGGCGCCAGAAGAATTTTTGTGCCGCCCCTTTTTGGCCGAATTGGTGGCCGTGCGAGAGCATCATCACGAAACCGCTGAGGACGAAGAAGAACACCACGGCCGGCGGCTGCGGCAATTGCAGCGGTGCTAAGAAGTCCGGGGCGTTTAGTTGTTTATCGATGCGCACATAATTGAGCACGTGGCTCAGCATGATCCAGAGTGCGGCGATGAAGCGTGCAAGTTCGAGACAGCGCAGCTTGTTCATAAGGTGCCAGATCGTGAGGATAAAGTTTTTTTTGCTTCTTTTTTTTTCAAAAAAAAGCAGACTCTTCTTCCTTTTATCATTCCCCCGCCAATTCCCGCCGCTTCCGGTCCAACTCCTCATTATACCGTTTCAGCGCATAGGGCTCGGTGAGCAAGCCGACCACCTGGCGGGTGAGCGGGTCGTCAATCACGGCGAGTGCGTCGGCTTCGGCGGTCTCGAACACCGCCAGCGCCTCTTTGACGCTCATCTCGGGGGATAAAAAATCTTGCGCGTGGTGCAGTACATCGCCGACCGAGCGGTTTTCACCGGTGACGGTGAAAATCTCGGCCGGGTAGACCAGGCCGGCATAGCGGTTTTCGGCATCCACGGCGATGACGCGCTGGGTGCTACCGAGCGGGAATTCCTGGCGGAACACGCTGAGCGGCGTGGTGGTGGCGACCGTGGCCTGGCCGGGGCGCATCATGCGGGCGACGGTGAGGTTTTTGATCCAGCCGATATCGACGGCGCTGCGGATGTTTTCACCGCGCAGATGGAAGCGCCAGGTGGCGAAGGAGTAGCCGAATAAACGTTTTACCGTGACGGCGGCGAGGATGGAGGCGGCCAGCACGGCCATGGTGACGGCAAAGTTTTCGGTGCTTTCCAGCGCCAGAAACGTCATGGTCATGGGGCCGCCGACGATGGCGGTGGCGAGCGCGCTCATGCCGACCACCGCGTAAAAACCGTTTGGCATGGCGGGCAGGAAGGGCACGACGACCATAATCCCTGCAAACACCTTGCCCAACAGCGCGCCCAAGAACAGCGAGGCGAAGAACAACCCGCCGCGGAAACCGGCGCCAATGGAGAAGGCGGAGGCCACCGCCTTGAGGAGGAAAAACCCGAGCACGGCAAAAAACGGGAAACTCACATCTATATAAGTGTGCAGTGCGGAATGGCCGGAGGACATGACTTTTGGCGTGATGCAGCCGAGTGCGCCCACCACCGCGCCGCCAAAGACCGGGCGGGCCCAGAGCGGGATGCCCGAGCGCCTAAAACCGGTTTCTATGGCGGTGACGCCGCGCATGATGGCGATGCCGACCAGGCCGCCGCACACGCCGAGGATCAGCACGGGGAGGTAGATGACGCCGGGCACCGTCTGCGGCAGCACCACCTGCAGCACCGGCGTGCCATAGCCGCAAAGCTCTACCGTGAGGGTGCCGGCGAGGGCGGCGATCACCACCGCCGGCAAGGTGGTGATGGAATACACGCCGATGATCAGCTCGATGCCGTAAAACGCCCCGCAAAGCGGCGCGTTGAAGGCGCCGCCAATCGCTGCCGCGGCCCCGGCACCCACCAGCACGCGCAGATCCCCGCGCCGCAGCCGGAACGAGCGGCCCAGGCGCGAGGCGACTCCCGCGCCCCATTGCGCGTAGCCAGCCTCCAGCCCGACCGAGGCGCCGACGCCATTTGACCAGGCGGTCTGCAGGGCGACGATCAAGCTATCATTCAGCGAGACGCGGCCGCCATAAAGGGCGTTGGCTTCCACCGGGTCGACCAGCGGGCGCGGGCGGAGTTTTGAGAGGATGAGCAGGCTGAGGCCCAGCACCGCGCCGCCCAGAATCGGCACGAAAAAAAGCCTTGTCAAAGGGATGTTCGTTGACTCCGAAAGCCCTTGGCCGGTGGCGAGCGAGAACAGGTATTGGTGCATGAAGCCGGTAATGAGGTTGATGGCCACCACGCCAAACCCCGCGACGATGCCGGCAATGGCGGCAAGCACCGCCAAAAAGACATCGTCGCCGCGCACCAGCGCGCGCAGATGCTGCGGGGCGTGCAACGCCCAATCCAGCAATTGATGATGGTCCCGTACCATGCGCGCCCTGTTGCCACGCCGGCACCCAGGCTAACAAGCGGTATGGCGGAAATTTTTACCCCCTCCTTGCGCGATGTTGTGCGCCAATTTGACCTGCGGGCGGATAAATCCCTCGGGCAGCATTTTTTGCTCGACCCGGCTTTGCTGGATGCCATTGCCCGCCAGGCAGGGGATTTGACCGGCAAGCACGTGATTGAGGTTGGCCCAGGGCCAGGCGGACTGACCCGCGCGCTGCTGGGGACCGGTGCGGCAAGCGTGACGGCGGTGGAATTTGACCGGCGGGCCGTGCTGGCCATTGAAGCGCTGGCCCAGCAGGCGCCAGGGCGGCTGCGCGTGATCGAGGCGGATGCGTTAAAAACCGATCTTACCGCGCTGGTGCCAGAACCACGGGTGATCGTCGCCAACCTGCCTTATAATATAGGCACCGTCCTGCTCATCAAATGGCTGGCCGAAGCCGGCGCGTATAAAAATATGACACTGATGTTCCAGCGCGAAGTCGCCGAACGCATCTGCGCCGCCCCGGATACGCCGGCCTATGGGCGGATCTCCGTGCTCACCCAATGGCTGTGCGAAACCGACTTGGCCATGATCATCCCCCCGAACGCGTTTTCGCCGCCGCCCAAAGTCGAATCAGCCCTCATCTGCATCACGCCTCGCGCCGAACAGCCAACCGGAGCAAAATTCAAAGCGATGGAAAAATTGACGGCGGCAGCCTTCGGCCAACGCCGCAAAATGCTGCGCGGGGCGCTGCGGGGGCTGGGCGGGGAGGCATTACTCGAACGCGCCGGGATCGACCCGGAACGGCGAGCAGAGACGTTGAACGTGGGGGAATTTGTAAGGTTGATGGGGTGCTTAGGAGGCTAGGGGCTTCGCCCCTAGGACCCCGACCAGGGCTCCGCCCTGGACCCGCTGGGGCCGAGAGGCCCCAGACCCCAATAATTTTAGCTCAAGCGGTCCGGCCGGCAGAGGTTTACTGCAAGTTCCGGTCTGGGGCATCATCTGACGTGACGGCCGCTTCCGGCGCCTCAGCAACCTCAGTGCTCTGCGCATTCGCAGCAATCACCCGGCCCGTATCCGGACGGTTATAAATAAACCCATAGGTCGGATATGGCGCGCCCCAGGTGCTGCTGTCACCCAGTTCAACCTCAACCTCGCTCCAATCATTATTGGGCGACACGTCCTGCATCGTCACGTCATTGGTGATGGAGCCACGGATCCAGTTGGCCTGGGTCACCAGAATGGTGCGCGGGTCGATCACACTGGTGACCACTGCGACATGCCCAAGCGGCATGCGGCCAATGGCCCTGAAAGTCAGTACAGCGCCCTCCTGCGGGGCATTGCCACGGCTGTAACGGCCAGACGCCTCGGCCCACCACAGGAAGGCATCGCCCGAAAGATCGATGTGGGACACCTCGCGCGCATAAGGCACGCATTGAATGCCGGAATGCCAGTAGCGGGCGCTGGCATAATGCAGGTGCCGGTAGCGCTTATTATGCCCGTAATAGGTGATGTATTGCCGGTAATCGCCGCCGCGATACGCCGTCTGATGCACCAAAACGTGACCCGTAGCGGCGGGTTTCACGTGGTTGTGCGTGGCGGGTGCCAAATGGGCGGTGCTATGTTTTGACGATACCGGATGCAGCTTGGCATGAGGTGCGGCAGCATAGTGATGCGTGACGGCTGGCTTTTTGTGAAGCGTACTGGCGGCCGCCGGCGCAGTGCCGAGCGTGAGGAGATAGAGGCTAGCTGCCAGAACACGAGTCTTGGTGGTCCATTTTGGATGCCGCAGATTTCCGGAACTCATAACCAACTTCACCCCAGATGACGTGCCTGACATATTGTCATGCGGGGTGGCTAAGGGTGGATTGCGTTTGACGCAATACCAATCTGCGGCAAAATTACAACAGAGCAAGAAAATCGTTATTTTCACACCGCCGTGACCGGCAAATTTGTGACAACTTTCCTAATGCCGGGATTTTCCAGTTTTGGGCGCCGTCCAGCTTGAGCCGGGACTCGCGCTGGACAGGAAAATGCAATGAAATCAGATGTTAACGATTAATCTCTGGAGCAAAACATTAGCGGCAGGCGGTGACCATGATCTCAACCAGATAGGCCGGGTCGGCCAGAACAGCCTGCACGCAGGCCCGCGCCGGGGCGCCGCCTTCTGGCAGCCAGGCTGACCAGACCTCGTTCATGGCAGCGCGGTCAGCGATATCTTTTAGCCAGATATGCGCCTGGAGCAGGCGGGTCTTATCGGTTCCATGAATTTCTAGTAAAGTATCGATCTGCGCCAGCACGTCTTCTGTCTGTTTTGTAATGTTTTGCGCTGGGTCGGCGGGGACGACCCCCTGCAGATAGACAAAGCCATGATATTCCACGGCTTTCGCGAGAATTTGGTTGGCGTCTGTACGGATGATGCGGCTCATGGGGCCTCCTTCTACGGGCTGTTGATGATATGCGGGGTGGCGACCGGGACGCCGTTCACCACGGGTTGCGCGGTGTTGCCGTTGCGCTCGCAATTGGTGATCTGGCTTTCACGCGCATGTTCGGCGCCGAGCTGCTGGGCCTGAAACACTTGCACCGGGCTGGCGGGGAATTGCAGCCCGGCTTGGGAGGGCCGTGAGAGCTGGTCGTAATTCTGGGCGTTATAGGTCGAGTCCGCGACCGCTGTGCAGGCGCTGGCATCGGCGTCTGCTGCGGCATCCGGTGCCTGCGGCGCGCAGCCGGCCAGCAGCGCGAGCGTGCCAAGCGCTAAAAAAACCTGCTTCATCGAACCCATCCTATTCAGCGTTGCTGCGGCAATAGAGCGCGCAAGGCGGTTTCGTCAAAGCCGCCGGAGGCGTTCAGCGGCGCCAGCGCGGCGGCCTGCAGCAAAGCCGGGCTCAGCGTGGCGCCGCCACGGCTTAGGCTGAACCAGCCGCGGAGCAGAACAGGCTCCGCCATCAGAGCGACCAGCGCCAATAACCGCAGGCAAAGGGACAGGCCGTGCGGGGTGGCAAGGCTGGCGGTGGCATCCACCGCCTGCGCCCAAGCGGCGGCATCCGGGTCGGCGATCACCAGGTCGAGCGCGCAAAAACGGAAAATCTGTTTTGGTCCGGGGTGGCGGACCGCCTGCGCTTGCTCCCAGGCCATTTCGATGTCGCGTTTTTGCACCGGCGGCAGATGGTCAGGGGCGTAGGGAATCAGCCTCACAATGCTGCCATCGGGGGCGGATTCCGCGGTGAATCGCATTTAAGTCAGGCTGAGCATGATTTTCCCGATATGGGCGGAGGATTCCATCAGCTCATGGGCGGCCACCACCTCTTCAAACGCAAAAACGCGATCGATGAGCGGGGTGATCTGTTTGGAGGCCAGCAAGGGCCAGATTTCGCGTTTCAGGGCCTGGGCGATGGCGCCTTTCTCGGCGGAGGTGCGGGGGCGCATGGTGGAGCCGGTGATGGTGAGGCGCTTGAGCATCACCGGCATCAGGTCAAGATCTTCATTTTTGCTGCCCTGCATGAAGGCGACCTGCACCAGCCTGCCATCCCGCGCCAGGCAGCGCAGATTGCGCGCGGTATAGGGGGCGCCCACCATGTCCAGCACGACATCGACGCCGGCTTTCTTGGTCGCGGCGGCAATCACCTCGTAAAAATCAGTCTCTTTATAATTGATGCCGGTGGCGCCGAGTTTTTCGATGGCGGCGCATTTCTCGGCCGAGCCGGCAGTGGCGAACACTTTTGACCCGCGCGCGGCCGCCATCTGGATGGCGGCGATGCCGATGCCCGAGGTGCCGCCATGGACCAGAAGGGTTTCGCCGGGTGCTAGGCGCCCAATATCAAACACATTGGCCCAAACCGTGAAAAACGTTTCCGGCAGAGCGGCGGCCTGGATGGCGTCCAAACCCTCTGGCCAGGGCAGGCATTGGGTGGCGGGGGCAGTGACGTATTCAGCATAGGCGCCGCCATTGCAGAGTGCGGTGACTTTATCGCCAACCGCCCAGCCGCGCACGTCACTCCCGATGGCGGCAACCGTGCCCGCCGCCTCCAGCCCCAGCACCGCGCTGGCGCCGGGTGGCGGCGGGTACAGCCCTTTGCGCTGCTGAATATCCGGCCGGTTGATTCCTATGCCCTGCACGCGGATGAGAATTTCGTCCGGTTTGGGGGTGGGCACAGGCATTTCGGCAATTTTCATGCCGGAAGGGGCGCCGGGCTCGGCGACATCGATAAAGCGCATGGTTTCGATCATGCGCGTATAGCTCGGCAATCCCGGTGCTGAGGTCAAGGGGCGATGATGGTTGGATGACCAAACCTTGACTCCAGAAGTTTTTTGCCAAGCTTTTTTTCAAAAAAGCGTCTTCTTGCTTTCTTGACTAAATCGGGCAGGTTGCGCCGCGATGCGTTTCCCTTTGTCCCGCCGTTTTATGCTTACCGCCGGTGCCAGTCTGGCAGCTTGGCGCGCCTTGGCGGCGGAGGGGCAAAAACCGGCTCCGCCGGCGGGGTTGGTGGTGGGGGCGGCTTTGCCGCTTTCCGGTGATCTTTCGCTTAACGGGGGCGAGACTTTCCGGGGCATTGAGCTGGCTTTAGCAGAAATCAACGCCGAGGGCGGCATTGGCGGGCAACCAGTGGCTTTGGTTATAGACGATGCGCGCGGCCAAAGTGATGCCGCGGCTGCGGTGGGTGATTTGGTGCGGCGCCATGCCGGGGTGGTTTTTGGCGGCGGGTCGTCGGATATTTCCTATGCGGCCTCGGCCGCCGCGGAGCTGGCGCAAGTTCCGTTTATTGAGCTGGACGCGCCGGCGGATGGCATTACCAGGCGCGGTTTTAAAGAGCTGGTCCGCACCGGCCCGACCACCACCATGATCGCGCAGGTGGCGGTGGCGGCGATGTTGAAGCACCACGCACGCGCCAAAATCGGGATTTTGTTCAATACCGGAGCGACCGGCGGCGCGATTGCGGCGGCAGCATTGGCAGCACTGGCGGCGGCGGGAAAAAATCCGGTGTTGGTGGTTGGGTATCCTGAAGATGTGGCTGATCTGCATGACCAGGCCGGGCGGTTGCAGCGGGCGGGCGCTGAAATTCTGCTCCATGCGGCGGGGCCATCTGATGTGCTGGGGTTTTATCTGGCCATGCAGAGTTCGGGCTGGCGCCCGGCGGCGATTTTTGGCTGCGGCGATGGGTATTTGCTGCGCGAGACGGCGTTCGCGCTAGGACAGGAATTTGATGGCACTTATGTGGTGGGGGCGCCGTTTTATCCGCCGCGCGCCGCCTATATCGCCGATGCCTATCTGGCGCGCTATGGCCAGGCGCCGCGCTCGGCCAGCTCCCTCTCGGCCTTTGTGGGGGCACGGCTGGTGTTTGACGTGCTGAACAGCGTGGGCGGCGATCCCGCCAAATTGCTGGCCGCCTTGCACCGGACCGATATTGCCGCCGGCACGCTGGCCAATGGCTGGGGTGCCGCCATTGACCATGCCGGCCAAAACACAAGCAGTTTTGTCACTTTGCAACAATGGCGCGGGCAGGTTCTGGGCGATGTGGCGGGGGCATAATCGAGCCCCTTGCGGTGACAGATTTTAGGCCTCAAGAGTTATGCCAGCATGATGCCTGGGGACGCGCTGATGACACGGCCGGAGACGGTGGACGAGACTGGTCCGGCCGTTTATGCGCGTATCTGGCCGTATGTGGCACCCTATGGCGGGAGTAAATGGGCCGCCTATTTCGGCGCTCCGTTGCAGTTTTCCGCCCCCCCCAGCGTGTTGCAGCGGCATGAGCAAGCGGTGTGCGGGGTTGATGGCAGGCTGGCAGAAGCGGTGGCGGCCGAGGCGTCGCCTTTCACCGCTTTTGCGGTGCCGGCAGGGCCGGATGTGCCGGCGGGCCGGTTTTTAAGCCATGTGCTGCCTGGCATGGACCGGTTTTTTTTGGAAGTGCCGGGTGGCAGGCTGGCCGGCCCGGCTTTGACGGCTGGGCAGCATGATTTGCTGGAACGGCTTGGCTGGCAGGGACGGTATCTGACCCTGGGCGCGCCGGCCCGGTTTGCAGCCGTTTTCACCGTCACACCCGGCTTTGACGCGGCGGCGTTTGCCTCCCTGGTGGCGCGGCTGCGGCCGGCGCAGGCCGCATCGCCCGCCACGATGCTGGCGATATTGCCAGAGAACGAGCAGCGATTCAGCCTGCGCAACCGCTCCAGCCTGACGGCCTGGTTCCGGGCCCGGCGGGTTGCGGTTCTGCCCGGCGAGATGGTGAGTTTCGCGGCGCGCGCCGAGGCGCTGGCCAGGGCAGCGCAGGTGTTTTTGGCAGATGCGTCGCAAGCCGGGCTGCTCGGGTTGTGCGCTCCTGGTACAAAAGTGCTGGAACTGGCGCCGGAGGGCTGGGTGAGCGGCGAGGTAAGGGCGATTTGTGAGGCGGCGGGGCTGGAATGGAATTTGTTTCTGGGCACGGCGCCGCTTTATCCGGTGCTACAGCCGCCGCCTTTTGGCGCCGCCACGGCGCTCAGCTATGAAATTCCAATCGGCCCGTTGGGCAAGACGCTCGCAGCCTTGTGATTTTTGTTTCCGATTTTAGTTAAAAAAACCTTACACAAACATATCTGTTCCATTAGACTCCGCCCGAGTCATGCCCCCAGAGTCCAGAAGTTTTTTTGCTTCTTTTTTTACAAAAAAAGAAGTTCTTGCTTGCTTTCTTCTTCTATCCGCCTGCGGCGGTCCACACCCCTATTATGCGCCCCCGCAAGATTTCGGCGCCGCGACACCGCGCACCTGTGTGCCTTATGCGCGTGAGGTCTCGGGCATTCAGTTGAGCGGGGATGCCTGGCAATGGTGGGATGCGGCGGCGGGGGTGTATCCGCGCAGCCAAAATCCGCAGCCGGGGGCGGTGCTGGTGTTCAAGGCGCGGCCGGGGATGGAGAGCGGGCATTTGGCGGTGGTAAGTGCGTTGCGGGATTCCCGGACAATTCTGGTCACGCAATCCAACTGGCTGCCGCACCGGATTGAGCATGACCAGCCGGTGATTGACGTCTCTCCTTATAATGATTGGACAAAGGTGCGGGTTTGGTATGAGCCGGTCCATGCGATGGGTGCGCGCGTGTATGAGACCTATGGCTTTATCCTGCCCCGGTAACCCGCTACAGCCGCCGCGATGATACGGGGCGCCTTCACGGTCGGGATCTGGACGATGGCGAGCCGCATTCTGGGTTTTGCCCGTGATGTGCTGATTGCCGATGTGATGGGCACGGGGCCGGTGGCGGATGCGTTTTTCGTGGCGTTGCGGCTGCCTAACCTTTTCCGGCGTCTGTTTGGCGAGGGGGCGTTTAATGCGGCCTTTGTGCCGTCGATTTCCGCCATTTTGCATAAAGAGGGGATGCAGGCTGCGACCGGGTTTGCCGAGGAGGCGACGGCGGTGATGATTTTCTGGCTGGGCGCGCTGACGGTGCTGGGTGAGATTTTCATGCCTTGGGTTTTATACGTCTTAGCGCCTGGATTTGCCGGGAATCATGGAAAATTCGGGCTGGCTGTGGTGCTGACGCGCATCATGTTTCCTTACCTTTTCTTTATCTGCCTCACCGCTCTGTTCTCCGGCGTGCTGAACGCGATGAGCCGGTTCGCCGCCGCCGCCGCCGCACCCGTGCTGTTCAACGTGATCTCCATAGCGGCACTTTTTCTCCTCCGCCCCTTCGTGCCGGATGCGGGCTACGCGCTGGCCTGGGGGGTTTCCATCTCCGGCGTGGCGCAGATGGTGCTTCTGATCGTCGCGATGCGGCGCGCGGGCATGAAAATTTCGCTCCCCCGCCCGCGTCTCACACCGCGCATGATGGCATTGTTCCGCCGCATGGCGCCGGCTTTGCTGGGGGCCGGGGTGACGCAGCTCAACGTCTCCATCGACATCATCATCGGCACGCTGCTGCCGGCCGGGTCGGTGTCGCTGCTCTATTACGCGGACCGGGTGAACCAGTTGCCGCTGGCGGTGATCGGCACGGCGGCGGGCACGGCTTTGCTGCCGGCGATCACCCGGCAGATTGCCCAAGGCGAGGAGGCGGGGGCGATGACGGCGCTGAACCGGGCCTTTGAATCGGTGCTGATGCTGACTCTGCCCGCCGCCATCGGGCTGCTGGTGGCGGCCAAGCCGGTGATGGATGTGCTGTTCGTGCACGGGGCTTTTTCGCGCCGCGATGCGGTGCTGGCGGGGCACGCGCTCTCCGCCTTTGCGCTGGGGCTGCCGGTGTTCGCGCTGGTGAAAATTCTAACTCCCGGATTCTTTGCGCGCGGGGATACGGTGACGCCGCTGAAAATTGGCGTGCTGACGGTACTCTTGAACTTGGGCCTCAATTTGCTGTTCATGCACAAGCTGCAAGCGGCCGGGCCGGCGCTGGCCACCAGCCTGTCATCCGCCGCCAATGCCCTGGCACTTGCCGTGTTGCTGGCACGGCGCGGGCATTTTGCATTCGACCGGCAAGCAAGAAAACGGATCCCCCGCCTGTTGCTGGCGGCTGGTTTTATGGCAGCGGCGCTCTGGGGGACGGCATTTTTGCAGCACGCCGTGAAGACCACGATTCCACAGTTTTTGGTTTTGGTCCTGGTGGGCGGCGCAGCCTATGGCGGGAGCGGTGTTTTGCTGCAGGCGTTTGATTTGGCGGCATTTTTAGCCTTGGTCCGGCGGCGGCGGGCGCGTTGAGCAAATGCGCCCCGGCCCCGGCGCGCGTGCGACCCTACGCTGCCGCGGCCTCGACGGCGGCCTCGGCGGCGAGCCAGTCGCGTTCGGCGGCCTCGGTATCGCGTTTAATGGCTGCCAGACGCTGATTGATATAGGTGAGGTCCTTGGCCTTGGCGGCGGCGTAGATCCCGGGGTCGGCAAGTTTTTTCTCCAGCATGGCGCGCTCGGCGGCGAGCTTGGCCAAGCGGAGTTCAGCGTCTTTCACGGCCTGGCGGAGCGGGGCCATTTTGCTGCGGGCTTCGGCTTTGGCCTGTTTATTGCTGCGCTCGCGCTCGCCGCCACCGCCGCCGCGGGAGGTGGGGGCTGAGTCGGTGACGCTGTTGGCGTAAGATTCCAGATCCCCGTCCAACGCTGTCACTTTGCCGTTCGCAACCAGCAGCAGCCGGTCGGCGACCAAATCGACCAAATACGGGTCATGCGAGATCAGCAGCACCGCGCCCTCGAATTCCGCCAGCGCCTTCACCAGCGCGTCGCGCGCGTCGATG
>Ga0116226_10003780_pt1 | contig 13360 bp, 9 predicted proteins | sample S1TSphfallax_FD_89692 | JGI IMG/M metagenome (GOLD analysis project Ga0116226, IMG submission 89692) | Host-associated microbial communities from peat moss isolated from Minnesota, USA - S1T2_Fa - Sphagnum fallax MG | ecosystem: Host-associated > Plants > Peat moss > Unclassified | place: USA...
ATTCAATTTATCTTGTGGTGGCTGGTGGTGATACTCCACGCCGAACGGCAGATTGGGTGGCGCTGGGTCGATGCCGAAGAGCGTAAGACGCAGCTCTGGAATCGTCTGCCGGGCGATCTCAAAGGCCGCGAGTCCGTCAGCCGAACCCTTCCATTCCACGATGTGATACAGCATCAATAGCTGATGCGGATCGCGATCTTCAGACGGTACCGTCTGCTTGAAGCGGGAGAAGTCCATGCCGTTCGGGATCAGATGAGTCGTTAGCCCCATCTCAGTAGCAATGCGCTGCAGCCATCCGGCGATGACGATCTTTTCGAGTGGGGCTTTCCATGTGTTGTAGACGCGCTCTTCAGGCCCGGACCATGTCTCGAGGTGTTGAATGATGTAAAAGCGACGCCCCTTGCTGGCGGGGTAGGTGACCGCCCACTCCGCCGTCTCCCATGCCGTAGCGACGACGATATCGGCATCCGGGATGTTCGCTGGCGATAGATCTTTCGTCCATGCCATGCCCACCTGAGGGGATACGGTAAACCAGTGGTCGGGGCGATAGCCGTTTGTCCACTTCTCCTTGAAGTAGCGTAGCCAGACGGTCAGCTTTGTCCTTGGCCCGAGAGATGAGAATGGTTCATCGATCCGCAGCAGGTTCGGATGAATCACCTGGACTTGATGTCCCCGCGCGGAGAGAAAATTCGCGTACTCGTACACGACCTTGAAGCCCCCCGCCGGTTTGGCCGCCGACATGGGAAGAAGGAACGTAATGCGAAGTGGATGGGCGCTGGGGCTCATACGCGTGTCCGGGCGCTACGCCTCGGAGCTCTCCTTGAAGAAGTAGGCGACGCGACGGGCGACGAGTTCAGGCTCCATGGCTGGATCGAATCCGCGAACGCCGCGTTGCGCGATCAGGTCGGCCCAGGGAAGATTCGCCGACTCCTCGATTCGCCGTGCCAGCAGATCCTCGATGCTCCCGATAACGCGCGCCGGCACTCCGCCGACGACGGTTCCCGGAGGTACGTCTTTCGTGACGACCGCCCCTGCGGCGACGATCGCGTTGGGGCCGATCGTAATGCCGGGCATGACGATCGCGTTATGGCCGATAAAGACGTTGTCCTTGATGCGCACCGCACCCACACCTTCAAGCGCGACGTTGTACGCACGGTTCAGCATCGCGTTCGAGCCATCATGGCCGAGTATGGTGCAGGTCGCGAACTGGACGTTATTTCCCAGTTCTACATACTTTGGGTCAGAAAACTGAGTCGACATCAGGATGCTGCAGTGCTCGCCCTGCGCGTGGAAGACCTTCCGCGCGCGCAGGAAGTCGGCGTATTCAACGCCGTCTGGCCCGCACAGCTTCAGGTAAAGAGAGGTGAGTCTCCCAGTCCTGAAGGCGATCTTTCTGACGAGATTCTTGAACATAATTCAGAGGCCCTGCTTATCCCAGAATGAGCTTCTTGACGAAATGGCCTATACCGAGAAATCCAAGGAACATGGCAGTCGAATAGATGTCCTGCCGCCAGACACTGACCTTTTCTTTCCATACTCCGTAGGTCAAGACAAGATAGAAAGGAAAGTCTCCGGCTGCCACGCTGATGACTGCTCCACGAAGACCGAAGTGAGCGTAGGCGATGGGAAGTGAGAGGAACATCGTAGCGCAGAAGCAAGCCGTTCCAATGGCGTTGTACTTCGACTTCCCCAGAGCGAAGAGAATGTCCCCAATCGTTGCATACATCAACGTATGCCAAAGCCCCAGCGCAAGAATAGGAATCATCCATCCGGTATCCACGTAACGCTTGTCGTAGATGTGCGTGACGATGAGACCTCCGAAGTTGACTACCAGGCTGAGGATCAACGAACCAGCGGCCAGCACGAAGAAGCGGTATTTCAGACAGTTCTTGCGAAACTCCGGAAGCGGCAGGTGTGTCATCTTTGCGATGAACGGTAGACCCACGCGGTAGGAGAACTGCTGAATCACCTGCCGCGGGATGTCGGCAAAGGTGAACGCGACGATGTACACGCCTAGAACGCTAAAGCTAATCAGCTTTCCCAGGATGAGCCGATCAGCCTGCGAGGCCAGATAGTAAAGCGCCGTACCGATCATGATCCACTTGCCGAAGTGGACGAGGCTGTGTACAGCCTCTTTCTCCCAGGCGAAGGAGTTCCTCCTACCGGGGAGAACAGCCGGAAGGTGACTGATCGAAGTCTTGAGCACAGAGGAGGCCAGCGATCCGCCTACAAGTGACCAGATGCTATGGGTGGTCACTGCTAGACCGAACGTGACGAGGATGGTAAGGATCTGGCTGGAAAGGTCGATCATCAACAGCCGTTTGACACCGATGTGTCTGGCGGCCGTCATGAGGTTACTGCTGGCGAAGCCATCGATGACCGTGCTGAACGCGACGATAGGGATCAGCATGTAGAGACGCGAATCATGATAGAGGTGCGCGACGGGAATCGTGAGAACCAGCGCGATGACCCAAAGGAGGCAGCCCCGAACCACCTGAATCGTCCAGGCGGTATCGAGGAAGATGGGCTCATCGCCACGGGGAGATCCAATGACTCCCGGAAGCAGGCCGATGTCAGAGATCAGCGTAGCTCCCTGTGTGATGGTCGCGACCAGCGCCATCAGTCCGAAGTACTCCGGCACCAGCATATGGGTCACTGCCCAATTGTTCACCAGGCGTAGTGACTGAGATACGCCGTATGATCCCGCGGTCCAAAGTGTCGCCTTCAGCGCTTTGCCTTCGAGATTGCGCTGGCTCGTTGCCTTGAGTACCTCGACAGCCGCAGCACCGCCTTCGATCTCTTCGGTGGTAAGCGGCGGCAGCAGGGAATCAGAGGCAGGCATTAGGCTCCTTGGGGCAGGCTGTTCAGAATGGGCGAGTCTTTGGCCGCAGACGTATTCGGTCTAAGCAGCGCTCCGGCGGTAGTCGGCGATGGTCTTAGCCACGTCGTCCTCAGCGCGCTTCTCGGTGATCCCGTTCAGCACGATGGCGATCCCGGCGATCTTCAACCGTTCGAGAAGCCTTGCCGCGCGGACGAGCTCGTCCTTCCGGGTCTCGCCGGAGTCGACGATCAGCACGGTGCCATCGGCGGTGCGGGCGAAGTGCTCCGTGTACGCCGAGGTAAACAGTGGGTCGGCAGCAACCAGGATCGTGTTGTAGTAACTGCGAGACCGGCGAAGCAGCTCAGCGACCTCGGAAGCGGGAATTGAGATGACGCGATAAGGATCTTTGTCGACTTCGGTGGAGAGTTGCGACGAGCCATCCGTCACCGTAAGCAGTCGCGGATTTGACTGCGCCGTCTCGGGATTTGAAGCGGCCGCAGCTGACGTCTTCGCCGCCGGCTTTTGTTGTCCCGGGTGCAGGATGTTGACTACCAGGACGCGAAGGCCGTTGCTCGCAAGCTCGGCACCAAGCCGCTCCACGATGGTGCTGGAGCTGCTCCGTCCTACCGAGGGGAAGACAAAGGTGCGCGCACCGGTGCGGCGATGGGCCTGATCCAGACCACCTGCAAGCCGCAGGAAGTACTCGCGCTGGATATCCGGCGAGAACTCCGAGTCGCTCAAGAGGAGCCCGATCGGTGGGAAGCCAACGACCTTGCGGATGTCACGGCTGGTATAGATGTGCGGGTCTACTGCGTCGGCGATGAAAGCTGCCGCAAATCCGGAGATGAGGCACGCGATCAGCAGCGCACCGTAAGCGATCGCCGTCTTACGCTTGACCGGGCCGTTGGGAGGCAGAGCCGCTGAGAAGAGGCGCACCGATCCGGGTGAGTCGCCCTCAAGCGAGACGTTCTGCAGACGCGTCTCGACTACGCCTTCCATCGCCAGCAGACGGTCCACCTCCGATGAGATGAGCTGCGATTGCTGCAGCCTGGGCCGCGCTGTGGATGCCTGTGCGGTTGTCTTCGCGATGTCGGAGGCTAGCTGGTTCTCCAGGCTAGCTGCGCGGGCTTTAGCGGCTATGGCTCGCTGTTGAATGTGGGCCGCTGCCTTACGGAGTGCTTCGCGGTTGATCTGCTCTAACCGCTGGTCGATCTCCGCGTTGTCCGCCTGAATCTGTTGATAGGTAGGATTCGTGGGCTTCAGACCGAGCAGCAGCGCCATGTTCGCGGCTTTCTTCGAAGTCAGCCCCGATTTGGTTGCCGAAACTGCCCCATCCAGGTTGACCTCTTCCTGAGCCGCTTGCAGCAACGCCGCGCTTGGCGCGTTGGGCTGTCCTAGCGAACGCAACTCCGAATCCGCCTCCAGGGCCTTTTCATGCGCTTCGCTGTACTGGTCACGAAGTTTATTCAGGGAATCGTCAAAGGGATTCGCGCCGCCTGTCGGGTCGTAGTGCGCCATGCCAACATCCTGCAGCAACTGACTCTGCTTCTGCATTGCCGCAGCCAGCTGGCGTTCGATGTCCGCTTTGTCCTGTTTCAGCGTAGCCAGCTTCTGATCGTGGCCAAATACTTCCTCATCGCGCGCATCGGCGAGGTACTGCGCAGTAATTTCGTTGACGAAATCGGCCACCGTCGCCGGTCGATCACTCTCGAGCGTGATCGAGACCTCGTAACTGTGCCCGACCTGTTCCACCTTCAACGCCTTCTGGAGCCGGAGAATCTGGTTCTGCTCCGGCTCGCCAGGGAACATCTGAGGCCAGGCCTGGGGGAACTTCCGTATCGCTTTTTGCAGCGTCTCATAGCGGGTAGCCGCCGTTATCTGTTGTTCCAGAAACGAGTCGTACTGCCGGTCATGGTCGTGGCCGTCGCCGCCCAGCGCTGTGGGGAAGACAGGCGAGACGTAGACGACAGCTGTCGACTCGTAAGACGGGCGCATACGGTTGTGCAGCACAAGGCCGCCGAGCAGGCCGACCGAGAGCGCAACCCCGGCCGCGAGCTTCGCGTGCCGGCGGATCAGGTCGAGGGGTTGAATGCCAACCCGTACGGGCTCGCCGGTGGAGGACGCACCTCCAGGTGGTGCGGCGATCGGGGAGAGCTCGCTGGTTGAGGGCATACTAGATCATTTCTCCAGGGAAAGTAATTTGAAGCATCGTGCGCTATCTTTGCCGTGCGTCGATCGACTGCGACTTGCGTCTACCGCGTCAAGGTAAACAACGTCCCAATTCCGATGATGGGAGATATCTGCTGGAAGAAGAAGCCGGTCTTCGCTATCCCACTGCGCGGCACATAGACGATATCTCCATCGTGCAGTGCAATGTCGCTTCCAGCCGGTGGACGAAGAAGGTCTTGGAACTTGATCGTCTGAACCTTACCCGTTGAAGGCGTAAAGATCTGAATCAACGGATTACCGGCCTTCTCCGTGATGCCACCCGCGTTTGCCAGCAGGCTAGTCAGTGTCGTGTTGCTGTTTAGCCTTACAGGACCTGGATGCATGACCTCACCCAGAACAGAGATGAGGCTCTCTTGGTCCTCCGGAATGTAGACGATGTCATTGCGCCGCAACCGGATGTCGTTCAAGGCCCGTTTGCTGTCGAACCGCTCGCTCAGGTTTACATTCATCACCTTGTCGTCGCCGCGGTAGATCACGCATTTACGCGCGGTCTGTGTTGTTCTATCGGCATTTATGACAGGTCCTCCGCGTGTGACCGCTTCTAGCAGCGAAGGAGGCTGATCGAAGGTGATGACGCCAGGGTGTTCGATCGCGCCAAGTAGCAGGATGTGATTCGAGCCGTACTTGGTCACCTGCACCGTGGAAGATATCTCGCCGCTATAGTCTTTCGAGATAGCCGCATCGATGGCCTTGGCCGCGTCATCTCTCGATTTCTCACCGACATTCACTGTTCCGACCACGGGCATGGTGATGCGCCCGTCCGGGCCGACAAGGTGCGCGCCGCTCAACTCTGGCCTTCCCGCGACCGAAACGACGATTTCATCGCCGCCACCGAGCAGATACTCGTCATCCGGGCGGGGCTGGCTGGCCTCGAAGTCTAGCGGATGCCGTTGCAGCCCGGACTCCTGAGGAGTTGTCCCTGTACTGGCTGCAGGGCTGCTGGCCTGGCTCGCCGGATCTGCCTGGGAGAAAGCCTGTGAGCATGCGCTTGAATATAGAATGCCGCAGCAGAGAGCGGATATTCGTAGGGACCGGCTTAGGAGAAGTTGGGGAGTGTACGTCATGAGATCTCCTGGGTATGATTGGCGGCCTTGGCGGTCAAGATCTCCTGCGGCGCGACTTCGACTGCCGAGTCACGAGTCGTGCGAACCCAGGTCGCGCCCTTTCCGGAGGCGCGTACAGCCGAAGTGACCATCGTGACCCGCCAGAACAGATACACCGGAGAGAGCAAGAGCGCCTTCAGGCTCCCTTTGCGGTCCGGGCTGACATTCACGATCGCGGCCATATGCAACAGAATCACGCAGAAAGCCACGAGCACGTAGGCACGAGTCAGACTCGTCGGGTACAGCAGGAGAAGCGCAAGGGAGAAGACCTCGAGGGCAAGCGGAAGCCCCAGCAGATCAATGAGCGGTTCGCTCAGTCTGATTTTGCCCCGCGCCACGTTGCCGAGGAGCCGGAAGCCCCAGTCTCGCAGCAGGCGCAGACGCCCGCCCTCCCAGCGCGAGTGCTGACTGGCCGAGGTGCCCGCGGAGAGCGGCATGTCGCCCAGCACGAAGGCCTCCTCGATGAAGCGAACCTTATAACCGCGCTCAACCAGCGACAGGTGGAACTCCATATCTTCGACGATCGAGTGCGCGTCGTAAGCCACCTCTTCCAGCACCTCGCGGCGCATCGCGAAACCGTTGCCGAAGATTCCACAGGAGAGTCCAAGGTTGTCCCGACCGCGTGCCCGCACCACGTTGATGCCGAGGAAGGCGAGCGAGGTCATTCCGGTTCGCCAGGATGCCGAAAAATTCCTGACCTGGTAACGGCACTGCACTACAGGAGAGGACGCAAGGTGCTTCAGCACAACCCGAACAATGTTTGGCGAAACGGTCGAATCGGCGTCGACGATCATCACGGCGTCTGCCATGCCCGGACCAAACGCGTACTCGAAGCCGTGCTTCAGGGCATGGCCCTTCCCCCTGCGTCCGAGGTCGTTGACGACCTCGACCCTGGCACCAGCCTTTCGCGCCAGCTCGGCCGTAGAGTCGTTGCAGTTGTGGGCGATCACCAGAATGTCGTTCCCCGACCCCGTGGCCTCCGTCAGGCTTTGCACACAGCGGGTAATGCACAACTCTTCGTTGTGACTCGGAACGATGATCATCAATCGCTTCGGCACCTTCGGGGCGTCCGTGACGAAGTCGTGCCGATAGTTCTCGAGTTCGGCTGCGGTACCCTCAGAAGCATTCAGCGCGATCACTCCGCCCATGACAGCAGGCTCTTCCCGCCGGGCAGGCAGCATCGACCCGATCGTGAGCAGAAACAGCTCGACCACAAGCGGAAGAGTGAGAAGCAGAAGAACCCATTTCAGGAAAACAGCGAGAGCCAGCAACACAGTTACTGCCATACGAACCTACATTCCCGAGACACCGCCACTACCTTAAGGGTATGCGTGGAAACCCATGTTTTCAATAAGGAAATGACGTCTTCGGTGCAGATTGCAACGAAGGTGTTAGACGTATGGGCGCAATCTTCAGGAGCTGAACGCACGGAAGCTTCGAGAGCAAGAGGCTCGCGCTCCACGCGTCCACGGCACGATCGATTCCGCCACATGGTACCGTTCCCCTTCGATCTTCCGGTCTCAGGCACCGTGACACCTGTGAGTTGCTCTCTCATCGACCGACTTCCTCTTTGAGGAAAGAGCGCGGGGTCGTCCTGGGCTCAGCCGCCGGGGCCTTGGAATCGATTCGACGCAGGGCATCGGCCACTTTCGGCGCAAGACGGAACAGCCGTTCCTGCAAAAAGGCGGTCCTGAAGAGCCGGCGCAGGCTCGGCCGCATCCCTACCAGCCAGATATCCTGGTTGCGGTCGCGCATCTTGCTGCTCAAATCCACCAGAAAGCCCATTGCGTCGGCACCGATCGATGTGGTGAGGTTCAAGTCCAGGATCATCGGCGAGTTCAGATCTTCGAGCTGTTCAAGAGCCTGGTCGAACTCCTCCACCACTTCCCCAGTAAATCTTCCGACCAGCGTGATGACGAGGGCCTGGTTTTCCTGGAAGACCGAGATGCGGGAGAGTGCCGAGGTGCGCGGCTGCGCCGATACCGCCAGCATCTGCAACGACAGGTGACGCAGGATGCCGAGCGCGTTCCGGGTGTACCGGCTACCCAGGCGTCCTGGTTCCTTATAGAAGCGGTGCATCCACTCCAGTCCGGACTTCTGCATCCACTTCGGAGCGCGGGTATGGGTTCCCGAGAGAAAGTCGAGCGAGGCGCCCACGCCGATGCAGACCGGCACGTGCAGCCGGCTGCGATGCATCGCCAGCCACTTCTCCTGTTTCGGATTTCCGAAGGCCACCAGCAGGATGTCCGCGTCGGACTCTTCGATCATCCGCAGGATACCGACATGGTCCATGTCGTCGATGGGGCCAAAGGGAGGGGAGAAGCGGCCTGCAATCTGTGCTCCGGGGTAGTTCCGCATGATCCATGCGGCAGCGTCGCGCGATCGCTCTTCGGTTGCCCCAAGAAGAAAAAGACGTCTAGCTTTACGCTGCGAGAGTTCGGCCAGGCGCGGAAGCAGGTCGGCTCCTGCCACGCGCTCTTTCAGCGGAGTTCCCATGATGCGCGAGGCCCAAACAAGCGGCATTCCATCGGGTAACACGAGATCGCAGCGCTGAAGGATGTCCATCAGTTCGTCGTCGCCGATCGCCTTCATCAGAAAGTCGATATTGGCGGTGGCGATCTGATGAAACCCGTCCGTCTCAATCAACTTGTCCAGTGCTTCGATCGTCTCGTCCATCGACAGGTTGTCGATGGGTACGCCTAGGATTGCGATTCGTTTGAGTCCGCCTCCCATGTTTGCTCCCGCCTGCAGGCTACTTGGTGTTCCGTCGCGATACGCCGTTCTTGCGGCCCCCCGCGAGGCCGCGCCCCCGGTGCACGTCTGGATGTCTAACTCGATCTTCCGGCGAATGAACCAGACCCCAGTTGGTTCTGTACCGCTGATCCGGGCTGAATCCGTGCTTGCCTCGGTCGCCGTGAGACTTTCGCCAGACAGGGAACTAACATGATACTCAAAACTTTCAGTGCCTCTATCATACACCGGAACAAGATGGCTCTCCAATCTCCGGCACGTTCGAACGTTCCTTCCCAGTACCTTCGGCATGCTGCGTTCCGCACAACAGTACATGCCTCGATTCGATAAGCTGGCGCGGTGATCGCGAGCGCAGCGGGAGCCATCACGATGCCTCGGACGATGCGGCGTGAAGCTGCTCGTCGATAACCTTTCGCCGCCGCGAAGCTTCGGCGTTTTACCGTCACAATTGTCTTCGTTCGGCAACTGTGCCCTCCTCCGCAGCAGGAGATTTGGTTTCTGCTATGCCGTCAGACCGGCCTACATGTTTTGATCAAGATGGGCCCGAGACATGCGATGACCCCCCAATCATGGATGCTGTAATTAGACCTGTCCATACATCTTTGGACTGGATGGAATACCACCCGAAGGGGATGAACTACCAGGGCTGCGGAGGTGAGACACGTCCACCCTTGGTCTCTTTCCAGGCCAGGCTCATTAAGCCTGCCAGCCGCTCCTGATTGCGGACCTCGCAGCGCGCTTCTTCCCCGCTTCGAAGCCGATTCCGCCACGCCCGCAGCAGGTACCAGATCTCCTCCAGCCAGCGCACCGCGATCGCCGCCGACCCCTTGTGCTTTCGGTAATAAAGCAGGGTGCTGCGCATCCGCCATAGCACCAGTTGGGCTCCGGTCTGCGACATCTCCAGCGTCTTGATCTGGCGCGAGGATTCGCCGCCCACATGGACCACGCAGATCTCCGGCCAGTACATGATCTTGTATCCGGCGCTCTGGATGCGCAGGCAAAGATCTACTTCCTCGTAGTACAGGAAGAACCTTGGATCGAAGAAACCGTAGCGGTGAAGAATGTCGGCGGGAATGATCGAGTAAGCGCCGGGCACCCAGTCGACCTCGGCAGCCTCCATCGGATCGGCCCAGGTCCTGTCGGCCTGTCCGAAGAAACGCGATTTGGGATACTTGTCGGCCAGTCCGGAGATCACCAGCAGATTCCGCATCGGGCTAGGGAACATTCGTGCCGAGGGCTGCAACTCTCCATCGCGTCCGACCAGGCGACCGCTCGCCAGGCCCACCGTCGGGTCCGCCTCCATCTTTTCCAGAGAGAGACAAAGCGTGTCGGGCTGGAGAAACGCGTCCGAGTTCAACAGCACGATGTAGCGTCCGTGAGCTGCGGCAAAGGCAAGGTTGTTCGCCCGTCCGAAACCGAGGTTCTCGTTGCTTTCAATCACCCGGACCCAGGGAAACTCCTCTCGCACCATCGCCGCGGAACCATCGCGAGAGCAGTTGTCCACGACAATCGTCTCCACCACCAGGTTGCCGGTCGCGGCAGCCACGGAATCGAGGCACTCGCGCAACACGTCACGGGTGTTGAAGGACACGATAAGGATCGAGATCGCGGGCTTCGGGGATCCAGTGTCGTTTGCTTCGGTCTGCATGAGTGGTAGCGTTCGCTCCGTTGCCTTCTCGATCTTCGCTTCATCTCTGGCCCGCATCACGCGGCTCCAGACCTTGAGTGCCGGCTCTTGCGTTCAGTCAGGATGCAACCTCGGGAGCAGGGATCTCCGGACTGCTCCCCCTGATTCCGTGACGCTCGAATACTTTGCTTAGTTTTCCGATGTTCGTATACAGATCATAGCTCGAAAGAACCTTGTCCCGGCCCGCCGCCGCGAGCGCCTTCCGGTGAGAAGCGTCCGCTATAAGAGACGCCATGGCCTCCGTCAGGTGAGTCTGCGAGGACGGAGGCACCAGCAGCCCCTGCGTTCCTGGTTCGATCAGCTCAGGGATTCCCGCTACAAAGGTGCTGATGCAGGCTACCCGCATGGACATGGCTTCCATCAGTGCCACTGGAACTCCCTCGGCAAAACTTGGCAGAACAAAAAGGTCAGCCGTTCCCAAGAGGGCACGGGTTGCGGGGTGGCTCAGCGCGCCATGCAGCGTGACGGCACCCTTCATGCCATGTGTCTCGATGCACTGTTCGAGCGACCTGCGTCCGTCTCCGTCGCCTACGATACTTAAGCGTACCTGAAGACCGCGGTCAAGCAGTTCGCGAATCGACCCGAGAAGTATCATTTGTCCCTTCGCCGGATGCAGCCGTCCCACAGAAACGATGTGCAGCGTCTCCCGCGCCGTCTCGGGCGGGGGGGTGAACACCGCCGTCCGAACGCCCAGCCGGCAGACCTCGAACTTGCCCCAAGAAGTTACCGGCGCAATCTTGTACAACTGGCTCCGGCAGAAATCGCTGATGCAGGTCACGAAACTCGCCTGCCGCAACTTCTGTTCCAGAAACGATGATCCCACGTCGTAGAACTCCTCTGGGCCGTGGATCGTCAGCGAGTACGGAATCTCCCAGGCGATCGACGTCAGCATGCCAACCGTCGCCACCGAGCCGCCAAAGTGTACATGGAGATGCGTGCATCCCTTTCGTAACATCCAGTCGCCCAGCAGAATGGCCTCTACCAGGTAAAAGAGGGAATAGGCCATCCCGGGAAGGTCCCAGGGTCGCAACGCCAGCGCCGCCGACAGACCCCGCCCCACCACGCCCGGCCGACGGAGGAGAGTCTCCAGCAGGATCTTCAGAATCCGACCCTTCGGCGTTTCTTTGATGTAGAACGTTTGTGCCGCCTCGCGCATCTCGTCTTCGGGAAATCCCCCCGCCGGTGGGTGGATCGAGTTCACCGAAGCCGTCTCGATAGAGAACCCGCGTTCTCTCATGAGCAGGACCTCGTTCAGAAAAAAGGTATGCGAGATCGCCGGATACTGACTCAACAAATAGGCGATGCGGGTCGGCCCGGAGTTCGAGGGGGTCACCACGTCAGTCTACCGTCCTGTCGAAATATCGCAGTCCCACGAGGGATGTAGAGCGGGCGAACTGCGACACGGTCAGCCCAGCCGGGGACCGTATTGAGCCTTTGAGAGTCGATGACCAAGTCAGGCGACACCAATCCGTTCAAGTGAAGAGATAAGGGAATTTCAGAGTGTACGTTATCAGAAGCAATAGCGACCGCGCATCGACCGAATGGATACTTTGGTAGCGTGCCGCTGAAGTCGCAGTCTCCCTGAACCTAACCCTAAACTTATAAAGAAACCATAAAGAGAGTCGATCCGCTTTCAGTCGGTCGGCGTCGGCAACTGAACCTCCGCGATGACCAGTTTCAAGGATTCCCGCCAGTCAACCGGCTCCCAGCCGAAGGTTTGTGTAATCTTTCCGCAGTTCAGGCGCGAGTTTCCAGGCCGCGCTGCGGCGGTGGGATATTCGCTACTCGGAATTCCCGTCACCTTCGCCAGGCTCGTTTCTGGTTCCAGCTCCTGAAGCATCGCGATCGCCTCTCGGGCAAAGCCTGCCCAGGTCGTCTCGCCGCCGCCCGCCACATGGTAGATTCCCCTGAATGGCGCGGCAGCCTCTCGCTTCTGCCCGGATCGCGCGATCACGTGTGCCGCCATCTGTGCCAGGCTCCGGCTCCAGGTCGGCGCTCCATGCTGGTCGTCGACAATTCGCAGTTCGGTCCGTTCACGCGCCAGCTTCAGGATGGTTCGCAGGAAGTTCCTGCCGGTAGCTCCATAGACCCAGCTTGTCCGGAAGATCAGCGCCGCCGCCCCACTCTCCAGCAGTGCTTGTTCTCCCGCCAGCTTGCTTGCGCCATAGACGCCAAGCGGCCCAGTCGGATCGTCTTCGACCCAGGGAACGGTGCCTTCCCCGTTGAAGACGTAGTCTGTCGAAAAGTGCAGCACCGAGGCTCCCAGGGCCTTCGCCTCAAACGCCATCGCTGCCACGGCATCGCGATTGATCGCATAAGCCAGCTCGGGTTCGGACTCTGCCTTGTCGACTGCGGTGTAGGCTCCGGCGCTCACGATCCAGTCGGGCCTCGCGTCCCGAACGAAGGCCCGCACCGAATCGGCATCGGCTAGGTCCATCTCTGCGCGGAATGGGGCGATCACCTCGCCGAAAGGGGCGAGCGTGTGCAGGAGCTCGCCCCCCACCTGCCCTGAGGCTCCCGTGACCAGAAACCGCTGTCCGGCCAATCGAGCCACCTTAGTAGACCGTCTCTTCGAGCAGCCGCAGCAGGTACTTGCCGTAGGTGCTCTTCTTGATGTCCTCAGCCAGAGCCGTCAGTTCAGCTGCATTGATGTAGCCAAGCCGATAAGCGATCTCTTCCGGACACGCTACCTTCAGGCCCTGTCGTTGCTCGATAGTGTGGATGAAGTTCGAAGCTTCAAGCAGGGAATCGTGGGTGCCAGTGTCGAGC
>Ga0116226_10003782_pt1 | contig 13355 bp, 8 predicted proteins | sample S1TSphfallax_FD_89692 | JGI IMG/M metagenome (GOLD analysis project Ga0116226, IMG submission 89692) | Host-associated microbial communities from peat moss isolated from Minnesota, USA - S1T2_Fa - Sphagnum fallax MG | ecosystem: Host-associated > Plants > Peat moss > Unclassified | place: USA...
CCCATAGCAAAAGAATGTGTTGTGCTTTCGAAAATTGGTTGTGGTGGAAAGAAAGGGAAAAAAACAACAAGGAGGAAGAGGGGGGGGGGGGGGGGGGGGGGGGGGGTAGGAGGAAGGGAAGAGACAAATTTTGGAGTCTGCATCAAAGATGTTAGACAATGGAGATGTTCCCACTCAATCCCAAATAAAGGCAGAGTTGGGCTTGGGGTGTTTCGTTTCTTTAGGAAGTTTTAATAACTTCCATTCAGACCATCCCAACTAAGGAAGAGGACACAACTTTAAACCTCTTAGAGTTTTGTTTTCCTCAACAAGAATGCCAAAAAAGACGACAAGAACAAACCATCCTTGGTGCAAAAACATCAAGTATAGGGAAGTGAATTCCATTGCTCACTCCCTTGTTAATTCCCATTTCTATTAAATAACCTTCCATTATTAAATTGATGAATGTATTTTAGGCCTCAATTCTTGCATCTCAAATCCAAACCATGGTATGGCCAGCTAAACATTTAAACATTACAAACTACGTGAAGGAGGTAATTCCCTTCCCAATATAATTTGTTGAATTTTCATTAATAATTTTCAAGCAACTTCTTAGGATAAAAAAAAATCAAGAAAATCTTCATTTGTAAAAAAATCTCGAGTTTCAACTTTTAGCACCAAAAGTTAAGGGCTAAGAACACCTGATTTTGGGTCTCCAACCTTCGACATCAAAAGTTGAAATCCAACAGCATTAAAGGTTTGGTCTCCAACTTTTAGCGTTGAAAGTTGGGGACCGAAAGCCCAAATGTTTGGGTCTTCAACCTTTGGTGCTGAAAGTTGAGGACCAAGAGTAAAAAGCTTTTAGGATTCAACTTTCAATGCTAAATGTTGGTCCCAAGAACATAGAGCTTTTGGGACTCAACTTTTAGTGCCAAAAGTTTGATCTTGGGGGCAAACAACTTTTCATGAAATTTGAATGCCAATAGTTTTCATCATGTTTATAACTTTATTTCTTTCTTTGATGTTATTTGGATTGGTCCTGAATTTTTTTAAATTAATTTATCTAATAATTCTTGTCAAAAATTGTGTTTCCCAAGTTTTTTCTAAGAAGAAGGTCAACCTTGTTATTATAAATGTACCATCCAATCTCCTAATTCCACACGTCTTTAAGCCACTATCCCTCATTCCTCCTTGGAATAGGTGAATGGATAATTTTATCGAGTCCATTTTGTTTTTTGTATACGTGTTTCTATCTGATAGAGGGGTTGTCATTATCATGCATGCAGATGACCCACAAATGTTGAAGGAGATTCGTTCCTTCCTAGAAAGCTACTAGTTGAAGGTTTGCATGAAGTGGCTTATTATTAAGTCAAACCCCTAGATCAACAACGAGGATGCATCTTTTCAGGTACCATGAATTTTTCTTTTTGCATATGTCTTCTTGCTTTGCTTTTAGTGAATGTTAGGATTGATATGAATTTTGCATTTTTCTTATAGACTTTTGTAAATCATGTCACCCTTTTTGTGAGAAATCAAGCTCTAGGCGCATGTTTTCCTTGAGGTTTCAATTCTTTGCCCCTTCTATTGAGTTGGTCGAAAAGGGTACTAATCCTAAGGCTGAGGATGTCATATACAACTACATTGATGCAACCTTGATGACTAGATCCTAGATTGAACGGGCTTTTAGGGCAATGAAGGAGTTCCATGTGATCACATTACAAGTTTTTATTGATGTTTGTTTGCCACCAAATTTTGCAATTGTGGACTTTAATTGTAGGACATGTATTTGTTTTCATCCCTCTTTTGTTTTTCTAGACTTCAAGTTATTTTTGCAATTTTTTCCGTCTTTTACTTTTTCATTTGATTATTTTTACAAGGAAAAATATTCGTGCTTGTCAGGCGTTGAGGAGGCCAATCCTTGCTTTTGATGCACTCCCAAGCTCCTTGATAGACTCAAATGTGAGTCCAAGGTGAACACAACGGAAGAACGAAAACTTGGGGTATGTTCCTTAGTTCACAACACTTTGGGGGTAAAGGGGCGTGTTGGAGTTTTAGGATAGGGACTAAGAAGAGTGACAAACAAGTTGGTTAGTGCATAATTGGAGCACTTTTAGTACAGGACAAGCCATAGGCAAACACATACCCAAATGTCATTTTGTTTTAGGATTCCCAAGTTGGGAATGGGACTCCCACGACTTTGGAGGCCCATAACTTTGTGTGCAGACCTCTGATTGAGGTGAGGTCTGAAGCAAAGTTGTATCCCTCATCAAAAAATTTCCAACAGTATGTGCCACACCATTTGCACGCAAGTAAATTAGGAAGATTCTGGACTTTTAGTGGTCAATAGTCAAATTGGCAATTTAACTCCTGGCCCTTCTTTCGACCATAACTTATGTTTTAAATGCCCAAATGGGTCATGAAAACCCATTTTAGACATCTATGTTCTAAGAGATTTCTAATGATGTAAAAAAAATTTAATCCAATGAATTTTGACCCCTAAAAGCTCCTTTTGAAAATTTGAAAGTCCATTTGGACTTTCACTTGGGAGTGTGGGGTTCATTCCTTCACACTCTCCTACACTCTTGGCCTACATGAAATGTGGCTCCCGGGCTTCATTATTGGCACGCACCTTTGCAAGCCTTTGCTTTGGTCCCGAGCCTAAGGCTAGGGTTGCGATAACTTTGGAAGTTGATTCAAAGATCTTTGATGAAGTTTTCAAGAAACTTTTAGATGTGAGAATACTTTTAGGCTTAGCTTCAACCTTAATGACAATTCTCCCAACCATAAAAAACCGAAATTAATCTCAATTGTGAGTAAATCTGGCCACACCCCTCTAGTTTTGCGATTAAAAATTTCAATGTTTTAAGCTCTTTTTAATGTTTCTTGTTTTTTTCTATAGAAAGGCCATCGAATAAAAAAAACATGTTCCATTCTTTGCTCATCTTGATTTCCTTCAGAGTTTCCATCAAAACTTTATCTTGCCATCATATGTTGAGGCATCTACAATTGCATTAGCGGACCTATATTCCATCCCCCCATCTCCAAAGCCTAGGACTCGTTACCATCCTAGTGTTGAAATGTTCATTGACAATGAAGCAAAAGAAGCTAGTGTTTAGGATGTTTATGGACTATTTTTGCCTTTGATTTTATTTTGCTTGTACTTAATTGAAACATGGCTTTTCCATTCTCTTTTTCTTCCTATAATGGTAGCTCTTTGAATCCCTTTGCATGAGTTCTTAAGAATCTTGTTTTTCTTGTCCATCTTTTACATCTTACCTATTTCTAAAAGAACTATATTCGAGTTGTTCCATTTGAAGACAATACAAAAAGGTGTGAAGAAAAATATATTTGATAGAATCTAAATAGTTCTATTCACAACAACGTAAACTTGAAAAAGTCTCAAATCTAGTTTTCTTTTGTGACAAGTTTAAAGCTACTATGAAGCAATCAATAATCACTGCCAAAACACTATAACATTCAATGACCCACATTCTATTTCAACGCATTCTTTCAACACATTATTTGTCTCTCATTAATTCTACAATATTGTTTTCTGTGATGATTAATGCCTCATCTTCGAGGAAAGCGCTATGGAGCAAATCATGTGATCCCTAGTCGACTTCAAGGACTTCAGCATTTTTGTTTTTTATCCCATGTTCTAACTATTGTTCTTATGCACTCAAATAAATACTTTCATTAGATTGTTCCTCTAAGTTTTTTATGATATCTAATCTCCCATTGTGTAATATTTCCCTATATGAATATTAATCTTTCTTAGTATTTCTTAATCTACAATCGTCACTACAATCTAGGCTTTGAAGAATAGTGAAATGCTCCTATGATTCCTCCTTGTATGTTGCTTCAATTGACAAGTTCATTCTATTAACTACAGGATTTTAGATTCTTCAGATTTTTGCATTTTGTGATATGTTCCATTCCATCCTTTTCAATTTTTGTACATATATTCAAACATGGATGTCAGTCCTTTTATAATGAAAATTGAAATATAAATTTTTTGATAAAGAAAACATAAGCATTCGTTGTGCAATACTTCACTACTTTATACACATCTTGAGAGTGATTTTTGCATTCTATTGTTCCATCCTTCTTATTTTATCTCTTTCAATTTATTGTTTCAAGGCTCCCATAATATTACTCCAACATCTTTCCCAATGGTCTTCGTAATTTTCCTGATTAAGCATGTGGTATATTTTGTCACTTTTTAACAATGTCCTTCTAGCTTTTCAACAATTTGTGTTGCTACAAAATGCATATTAGATTTCCTCCCATCATTAGATCTTTTACAATGGATTTTTTCATGATTTAAAGTGGTCATCTTATTCAATTTGATTATCATTTACAATAATTGACTATAAAGGTTAGGTTGGGTTCAAATGTTTCAGATTTAATGCAAAAATTCTTTTGGGTTTCTTCATAATTCTTTCAACTATTTTTTGTTTTTGGAAACATGTCTATCATTAATATTTTTTAATATATTTTTTGGTCATTTTTCAAACTAATTCATCCTCTAAGGCCTTTTTTTATTTTCATGCAACACCTTATTGTACTTTATACATGACACTCAATCATTTTAAATCCTTTTTATTATTGAAGAAATGTGACACACCCCCAAGCTCCTTGATGGATTCAATTATGGGTCCAAAGGTGAAAACAACGAAAGGAAAAGGAGTTGGGGCATGTTTTTTGGCTTGTAACATTTCAGGGGTAGAAGGGTGTGCTGGAGCTTCGGGATGAGATTAGGACAAATGACAAGCAATTCAATTATTCACATGGACTTGCACAACCCAAACAACAAGTTGATTAGTGCAAAGTCGAAACACTTTTGGTGCATGGATGAGCCATGTGTAAACACAGACTCATGGGACTCACCGTGGCCCAAAGTTGGGGGAAGCCACTACCTTCCTCCTTTTAGTATTCTTTATGCTTGGCCACATGGCCAACACCCAAATGTCATTTTGTCCCGAGACTCCCAAGTGAGAATCTTGAAATTCCTAAAATTGGGACTCCCATGACTTTAGAAGCGCATAATTTTGTGTGTAGACCTTTGATGCAAGTGAGGTTTGAAGCAAAGTTGTAGCCCTCATCAAGAGCTTTCAATGTTATGTGGTATGCCACTTTCACATAAGGAAATCAAGGTGATTCTTAACTTTGGCCATAACTTGTGTTTTAAGTACCCAAATGGGTCATGCAAGCCCATTTTAAACATCAACATTCCAATAGATTTCAAATGATATAAGGAACTATTCAATCCAATGAGTTTAAACCCCTAAAGTTACTTTTTGAAAATTTGAAAATCCATTAAGACTCCATATCCCAAAGTGAGAGTTCATTTGGGAGTGTGGAGGTTCATTCCCTCACACTCTCTTACATTCCTAGGAACATGAAATGTGACTCCTAGGCTTCCCTCTTGGCCTGCACCTTCACAAGTCCTTGCCTTGGTCATGAACCCAAGGCTAGGGTTGCGACAGAATGAAATGCAAAATTTGGGGTATCATTTTTTTCAAATAGTTCATAATGTGATGTTCGTTTTGAAACCAATTGTATTGTTTACCTTAAGTAACTTGCGCATTTTTAAAAGTTTTTTTCTCCCCATATGCTTTATTCAAATATAGTAAACATATTATTCTATTAATTCAAAAAAAGATTTATCAGTTCAAAAAACATTTTCTTCGTACAAAATATGTCTTTTACTGCATCAAAGCCTCCAAGAACCTTACATGTAAGGACTTGTTAACTTTTCTTGCTAGGCTTTGTAGTTGTTAATTTCAAATGCGTCACCAAATTCTTTTCCTAACATATTGAGTTGAGCCAAATTCCATTGGTGGGTGGTTCAATTCAATGGAACTCGTTGTAGACCGTGGTGTAATTGCCATGGGGTGGTGTCTTGCAAATTCGTCATTTCCTCCTCCAAGATTGTCACTACATTTTCTAAGTATGGTGGGGAGCTCTCTTCTTCAACATCGCTTCCAGTAATAGAACTAGCCAATATAAAAACATCCAACTTTCTATTGTAAGCAAGTATTGGTGTTTCGTATGCATCGTCTTCAACGTCAAAAATGTTCCTTGGCCACTTTCATAACAAAATTGATTCATTAATTTTCATGTCAACTTGAAAATTGAATAGGTAGTTAGATTGATTATGAAATTATGTTATATAATTTTGATTCATTGGATGTGTTTGCCATGGATTGTTTCAAAGAGGTTCAAGCAATTTAGAAACTTCAACAAAACATTTTTATCATTGTCCCATATATCTTGTAATTTTACAAGTGGTTAGAAGATGTTCATGATTCTAACGATGGCATAATGGAGCTCTTCAAGGGTGAACATCTAGAACACATCTAGGACAAATTTTGTGAATTTAGTTCTCCCAATGTTCATAACCTTGTTGCTTCTTTCAAGTGTCATTCAACAAGTGGTTATATTGATAACATTCTTCAATTGAAGTCCAAAAGTTGGTACAACTACATCCAAAAGTGTTGCTCCGAAGACAAGTTCATGGACAAAAGGTGTTCATTTTCAAGATGTTGATAAACGATGATAGGAGTGGAGTCATCCTCATCACATGAATGTAACCTATAGGGAATTTGTAGAAAACTTGGATCATGTTTGATCATGTGAGGTGTGTTGCTGGCTAGACAACTATGGCTTGTCATGTGTATGACCATGTCTATTATAAAGTGTTGACCATTTTTGCAATTACCCATACTTTAGTTTCAAAAACTCTTTGTTATAAAATAATTATCCTTTGTTGCCCATCACAAAAGATAATGATTTTTTTGATTTCTAATGTTTTTTCAAACCTAATCACCTTACTTGCAAATATGGTCTTCATTGGGGTCTTGAGTTGCTAGGTTGTAAGCCCCTTTCAACACATGCCTTCTCATGTTCCTACCTTCCTTTTCCTAATTTTTGTCTATGTGATTGTTTTTTGTATATTGCATTAGGTATGTTCGCATTAACATGTTTCAAACTTGCAATTACCTTCTCAACATTTATAGCATATTGGTAGGCTTTGGACATAATGTGACCAAAACATGTACCTTCATAAATCTATTGAATTTTGAAAAGGTGATAATCAATAATGGAATGCAGTATTATTGCCATAAACATCAAATTGTTTTCATCTTTCACAAAGGTAATTACATGATGCATCAAATCATAATTTTCAAGTAAAGTATGCAATTACTTAGCCATGGAAAGCCTTTTGGTTTCATGAATTTCAAATAAACTAATAATAACATGCATCGAGGTCCAAAAATGTGATATGTAGTCTGAAGACATTGAAATTCAACGACTTGTGTGAATAAAGCTTAATGAAATGATGTTGAAGCATGGGTTTCCAAAACCCAATTTCAAGGGATTCATGGCTGACAACGCACAAGCCAATTGGAACATTGTTAGAATTGTTTATGGTTATGGGGATGTTTTTGTTAAGATAGTTGATAAGAAACACACCTGTTTATTCCATTGGAGTCATTCATTTGATAAACACACTAATCAATTGATCAAACTTGACTCACAAGATGAGCACAAGGCTCTTTGCCACTAGTACAAGAATGCCAAATCCCTTGGGGATGTTGATAGTCATTATGCTCTCATTCGTTATTGGTGGCTTTCATTTGGGGTTATTTCTAAAACAGGTGTCCATGAGCTTAGTAATTGGCTTAACTTTTGGCATTTTTGTGTTAGACAATGGGGAGGTTTCATGGTCCATGTGAACACTTCTTTTGTGAACTTCCTATGACTTCCTTTTTCATATGTGCATCAAAATTGTAGAATGTCCATTTTCACTGAACTTCCATTTGTAGTCCAACTCTTTCTCTATCCTAAAATTTTAAATTTTTATGTTGATTATTTTCATTTGATCTATAGAAGTTTAAAAATGAAGAGGGGGCGGACATACCCACTTGCGATTTAGCCAAAACTATGCATAACATTTGGTTGCAACAATTAGGGAATCACGACATTTGTTTGTACGTAGTTACATCTAATGATTATGTTCAAGCTTTCAAATAATCTACATTGTATAGACAATACTTGTGAGGGGGTCCATCTAGTCATGGACTTGATAGGAATGAATTTTTGTTGAGGAGGGTTCATGGTCTAGTGATCCTACTAGACTAACGGTTGTTGCAATGGCAATTTACATGTTTGGATCTTCCTTTTTTTATTACATTTCGCACCTTGAGGGGGAGGAGGTTTTGGGGTTTGCCAAACAACCCGTTGATTATTTTCTTGGTGTAGACAATGATTATCATTGTCCTAATCATGTGAATTTCTCTTGTCCACAAATAAAATTTCTTGTTGTTCAACCCAATGTTGTCGAGAATGTGAGCATGCAACAACCACTTTATGGTTCTAATGCTTGTTCACCTTTGGTATTTCAAAATGGCTTGGAATCGAAGGAAAATATTTATGTTGATGGCCAATGGTGGATTGAATGTTGCCCACCCAATTTTTTAGTTTGATGTTTTGCATTCCAAAAAACCATGGGGCTTAAAGAAAAAAAAATCAACTTTTACAAATATGTAAGTGGAATTCCTATTCCATGTTACTCAAAGTTTTGGGTACAATTTCATACCAGATCATTGGAGCAACATATGCACTGGTTTTCTTTCAATGATTTGAGTCATTGCATTGGTAGGACAATGCAAAAATATGTAGTTGCCAACCCTTTAGTTCCAACTATATGGTTCATCTAAGAAGGTATTAACTTAACTCAAAAAGAGGTAACAATTTTAGAAGAAGCAAGGTTTTCTTTTTACTCGTGCTTGAAGTTTATTTGGTTCCCAATCATCTAAGCTAAGTAGTTTGCATGTGGCTTCTATGAGCGTTCCCAACATTGTGCAACTGGCCAATGCAAGTTGTTGGCCCATAACTCATGGTGGAAAAAAAATGATATGGGCTTATGTTTTCAAAATAACATAGTAACACACCAACAATTGGGAGGTTGGCATCTTATTTACCCAATGCACTATTTCCCCCCCTTGTTGATGTCCCTTCACCTAGGTATGGATGAATTTAAATTATTTTTTCAACTGACCAAAAATATGATGTGATTATCAGAAATTTCCCTAAATGTTCATGTGTTTATTTTGTCAAAATGTTAGAAGGTTCTTTGGGTGCTCGTGCTTTGTATGTGCATTGTAAACATGTGTATCACGTTTTGTAGACAATCATGTTTTATGGGTTCATGGAAAAGTTTGTTCACCATTGCACATGGAGTTGGGATGAAGTTTAATGTTTGTTGAAACACTCCAAAGTTTTAAAACTCTTGTGATAGTACATTATAATCTCATTCATAAACTTTTTTGTAGTTAGATGGACCATGTAATAAGTTTAGATACTAGTTTTGGCCCATTTGTTATGTTTTCCACTTTGTAACTTCTCAATCATTGTAGAATAACGTTTTTGTATGTATAATATTTTAGCCATTTCAACACATGTTTGTCAAATATTTAATATATTTTGAGAAGTTAATTTTTACCAAATATTTTTCAAGTATGCAATTCCCACACATTTTAACATTTAAAAAAAATATTGTAATTATTGTTGAAGAGCAATAGACAAATGATTGTGACAAACCATGGATGTGACGTGGCAAAATATTCCAAGGTTGTCAAATAATATTTTGCCATGTAATGGAATATTCCATGATGTGTTCTAAAATTTCTTTCTTGTTGACCTAAGTAAGCTTGCCCATTCATGTTCATGCATTCACTTGCTAGCATCGTTGATTAGTTTCTAGGTGGTTCAACATTCTAGTTGAGTTTTGCAATGGGCTTGTTTCCATTTTTGCAAACACAACTATAGTGGAATTTGATTTGTCTATTTTGGGGTGCGAGAAAGATGAATATCAATAGTCATTGATGCATCTATCCCTTGAAGGGATAATGCAAGCAAAACAACGAAATAAATTGTTACAATTTTCATAGGTTGTTGTAGGATTAAGTAGTGACTAGTTTATGAAACAATGTAAAATAATAACATGCCATAAATAAAATTTCAGATTTGCTAGAAATAAGCTAAATAATTTAATTTTGGAAAATGTAAAATTTAAAGAGGCCTAAGGTGTGTCGACCATTCCCAACTCAAATAATGTTAATGCACAAAATCAAAATTTTCTGACCTATGAATTTCATTGATTGTTTCAAACAATGAATATTGAATGTCTTATATTTTATGACGTTATGTTTAGGAAAAAACAACATCCAAATGAACCACTTCACTTGTTCATTATTGAAGGTGGTTGTATAGGTAAATTTTTTGTGTTAATGCTTTTGATTCAAGGCCTATTACGTTTTTACAACAAACATTTTTAATTAAATTCGTCTAAAAAGAAAATATTATTCATGGCATACATTGGAAAAATAACAAACATTGATGGAACCACAATTCAGTCAAATTTTTCTATTCATCTTAATTGTAAAAGAAACCATTTTAAAGTTCAAAACAATTAAATAATTTGATTAAGAAATATGATAAGTTATAGTTGATGGTGTTGAATGAAATCTCTTTGAAAAACAAGAGAATATTGAAATTCATTGATTTTCAATTAAGATCAATTAAATGTGTGCACACAAATTCTTTGGAAATCTTGATGTCATTATTACAAGTGACTTTTATCAAGTTCAACTTGTTCATGATGTAGGAGTTTTCAACATCAATATGAATAATGTTGATAGTTTAACACCAAATTTCTTAAATGGGAAATATCAAATGTTATGAATTGAAACAAGTCATGTGCCAAAGTGATGAACAATTCATCAACATATTAAACCGATTTCGAATTGCCACACAATCACAATTTGACATAGATACAATAAATAGTCAATGTTTTCGTACACCACCTAAAGATCCAAATTTTCCATATTTATTTTATACAAATGAGTCAAGGCTTAAGCGTAATGAATCAAGCTTTTTACGAAGTGATGGAAATGTGTACATATTTCATGTAGAAGATAAACATTACGATGCATTTCCTAAATCATTTCAATTGTAAAATGATTCAAATTCCATAGTCGGATTACATTTAGAAATTTGAGTAAAGAAAAACATGTTGATCCAACTTTGTGTTGGTAATTATTCAACACATGATGGTTTGGTAAATGATGTAGATGGGATTTTCCAAACTTTGTGTAAATTGCTGAATTCACAAGAAGTCATTTGGATTTTGTTTAATAACCTTAAAAGTGGTCAATTGACAAGAACAAAAAATGCACACTTTTATGAACAAAAAATACATCCCACTTAGAGACCTATAGAACCCATATATAAAGATATCCAAATTGGTTCAAAATTCAGTTCATATTATAATAAGGATGCAATTTCCTATTTAACTAGTTGCAACATGTACAATCATCAAGCACAAGGACTAACACTTGATCATTTGACTTTTGATCCTAATGGAATATTATCCAATCATATATATTAATTCACTTGATCTGTCAGTCTGTGACATGGCTTGGGAAGGGGCGGGCTGGGCATGGATTGGGCACGGGCACGGGTGGGAACTGGGCACAAACTAGGCACATGCACGGGCACGGACGGGTTGGGCACGGGTTGGGCACGGGCTGGGCATGGGCGAGCTGGGCACAAGCGGATTGTGTCCGAACGTCACGGGTACCCATTAGTTGTAATAATGGGTGATTTCAACATTAACATGTTTGACCAAAACTCAACATAACCAAATGAACTTAATTTTTTTTATGAACCAATACTCAATTGAACTTTAGTTTTAAAAAATCACAACAATTTATGGTACCCATATTGGTCACATATGGACAACTGCACCCATGCAATAAATTATTTTAGAAGTTGTTGAAGCATATTGGATTGACCACAAGTCAATACATTTTGCATTCAAATTGTTAGATTATGTTCCACAATACCATCACATAAGTTAAATAATATCCATACATTTTAAAGCAAAAACATTACATGATTAGCTACTTTTTTGTTTAGGGGGAAGCCATGTTATTAAAGTATTACACCTTAACCTAGGAACTACAACTCGCTAGCTTATGTTCCAATCACAATTGATGCTATGGACTTTGGTGTTTAGTCCCCTAACACCAAGCTAGCCATTTAAGACTTAAACCTACTTACCATAGATTACAATATTAAATTATTTTTAGACTCCTACTCACACCTATGATGATAAAGTGCTTACCAACAACTAAGTTAATGATAAACCTTGACATTTTCTCCTCATCATTTGCACCTATGATGTTGTCACATCTCTTTGATTCATTTTTTTCCCTATGTTGGGAAGGTGGTAAGTAGGGGAATGGGTGGATAAGTGAGAAGGAAGATAGATTGATTGGTGGGTGTATAAGGTTAAGGCTTAGGGAAAATTGGTTCATAATATTAACATTGAGTTAAAGAGTCCTTTTATGAGCTACTAACTAACATTACCATTTTAATTGGAAATATAAGGTTTTTGTAAATTTGGTGTTAAATTACCATTTTCCTAATATTTTCTTAACATCTTTTAACACTAACTACCACATAAGCAACCACATCATATTTAATATTAACTAACATTTGATGTGCAAATCTTACAAAATTTGGAGAATCCTAAACATTGAATTATGGATGACTTACCATCAGGTGTGAATCCACCTTCAGATTGATTTCAACCAACAATCACCAATATTCCCTCCTCGCAAACACTTGGCACACCACAGGAAAATTACTTGAAACATCTCCATACCAGCCTGGAGCATTAGATTATTCTTGGGAAGATCCCCCAAATAACAAAGAGATATTTGGCCATGAATTTTATGTGTTACTTTGAGAGTTAGGTTTATGAATAATGTTGAGCACTGATCCAGTAATGCATCACTACATCTCTAATACACAACTACCTGTCAAAGATGCATTGAATAAAAACTGATTTTCTTTGGAAGGTAAAATGCTTCTTCAAAAGTCTTTTAGTCATTAGGGCGACACACAGGATCTATGCCAACCACAACCACCTCAAAACCATTCGGTAGTTGTAATATGCAAGATACATCACATGACAGTTTACATTGTTACACAATTTTTGAAGTCAACAGTCCTGACAGACAACCTGTGTAGGAACCAAGTAAACATTTCTGAATTCAAAAGAATTCGTTTTCTTCATTGAGCTAGCATCCTCTCTGTCCACCCACCTTACCAGGTAATGTGAGATGGGAGTAGTAGGGTTTACATGATAGCCACAGTTGCAGTCCAATCCACAATTGAGTTACGACAGGTTTCCAATGGATGCACTAGTGGGAATCCCATATCTGTTTGCTGATTCAAGAGTTGGTGTATAAAGCATAATGAAAGCTGAGGGCAGAAGCAGAGGGCAGATGTGTAGGGTA
>Ga0116226_10003783_pt1 | contig 13355 bp, 11 predicted proteins | sample S1TSphfallax_FD_89692 | JGI IMG/M metagenome (GOLD analysis project Ga0116226, IMG submission 89692) | Host-associated microbial communities from peat moss isolated from Minnesota, USA - S1T2_Fa - Sphagnum fallax MG | ecosystem: Host-associated > Plants > Peat moss > Unclassified | place: USA...
CGCCAGGTTTTTCAAGACCAAGGCTTTGGCCGGCCGGTTTGTAGAGACAGGCCGGGTGCGGCGCACGCGATTCGGACTTGAATCGCGGCTGGATAAGGCGAGCCGTCAGGTGCGATCCGGCGACACGCTGGTCTTCGCCCTGAACGGAAGGCTGATCTCGCTGGAGGTGGCCGATCTGGGCGAGCGTCGCGGGCCGGCGGCGGAGGCGAGGGCGCTCTATCTACACCTCGAAAATGTCGCGGCCAATGCGCCAGAGCCAGGCCTCACGCCGCCTCCGTCCCCGCAATGAAGCCACCGCCCAGGACGCGGCTGGGCGTTTGGGCGTCATACAGCACACAGGCCTGCCCTGGCGAAACGCCCTCCTCCGGTGTTTCAAACATCACCCCCGCCACACCGTCGACAAACGCCAGCCGCGCGGGCGCCGGATCGCGGGTGGAGCGCACGCGGGCGAGAACAGGCTGGCCCGCCGCCGCCTCAAGGCTCTGCGCATCGCCCAGCCAGTTGGTTTCCTTCAGGGTCAGGGCGCGGGTCAGCAGGGCCTCGCGCGGGCCGACAATCACGCGCTTGGCCAGGGGATCGAGTTTCACGACAAATAGGGGATCGCCGACCGCCACATTCAAGCCGCGCCGCTGGCCCACCGTATAGCGCGACACACCCTCATGCCGGCCCAGCACCCTGCCATCCAGATGCACGATGTCGCCCGCGCCCGCCGCATCGGGACGCAGCTTATCGATCAGGGTGGAATACTTGCCTTCGGGCACAAAGCAGATGTCCTGACTGTCCGGCTTTTCCGCCACCGCCAGACCGAGCGCGTCGGCCGCCGCCCGGACCTCCGGCTTGGGCAGATCGCCCAGGGGAAAGCGCAGGAAGTCGAGCTGTTCGCGGGTGGTGGCGAATAGGAAATAGCTCTGGTCCCGCGAGGGATCGACCGCGCGGTGCAGTTCAGGGCCATAGGCGCCCATGAGGCGGCGCACATAATGGCCGGTCGCCATGGCTTCGGCGCCCAGATCCTTCGCCACCTCTACCAGGTCGCGGAACTTAACGGTCTGGTTGCAGCGGATGCAGGGCACCGGCGTCTCGCCCCGCAGATAGGCGTCGGCGAAGTCGTCTATGACGGACTGGCGAAACCGGCTTTCATAGTCGAGCACATAATGGGGAATGCCGATGGCCGCCGCCGCCTGGCGGGCGTCGCTGATATCCTGACCCGCGCAACAGGCGCCCGCCTTCTTCACGGCTGCACCGTGGTCATAGAGCTGGAGCGTGACGCCGACCACATCAAAGCCGGCGCGTTTCAAGACGGCGGCGGCCACGGTAGAGTCGACGCCGCCGGACATGGCCGCGAGAACGCGCGCGCCCAGCGGAAGGCGCACGGCGGCGCGCGCTGCAAGATCAGCGCGGTTCAGACTTTCAGAAGCAGGGGCCTCAAGGACGGTCATGCGGGTTAATCTAGGCGCTTGACCCGTAAAACGCGAGCCGGCGGCGATCAGGGTCGGTCAGGCCGCCCGGACAGCCGGCCTGAATACCCAGAAGCGGCAGGCTAGAAACACGGTGATGGTGTAACAGGCCATGCCGGCGAGTTGGGCCGCCATATGCTGAACCGCGCCGGGGCCAAGCACAATGCCGGCGAGCGTCAGCACCGCCTGATTAAGCAGGAAGGCGGGGATGACCACGGCGAGATAACGAACGCCGGTCGCGCGCCGACCAGCCGCGCTCTTGAACACAAAACTATGGTTCAGGATGAAACCGACGCCCACGCCGGCGAGATAGCCCAGGGCGTTGGCCAGGTTGGGATCGACATGCAGGCCCACATCCAAGCCGGTGATAATGGCGTAGCCCACCGCCGTATTGATCAAGCCCGCCAGCCCGAACCGCGATATGAGCGGGATCAAAGCCCGCACACGCGAGTCTAGCGCCAAAGCCGCCATCAGGACCGGGCCAGGGTGTAGTATTGTGCGCCGATCGGCAAGGCGCCCATCCATCGTTCCAAAGGTCGAAGGGCGGCGAGGGGGCCAGGGAAGAAGCCGGTATAGGTGGTGTCGATCCGGGAAAATCCCGCCGCCGCCTGGCTGGCCTTCAAATCGCCGGCCGGGACCAGGACGGCATGTTCATCGAACGGGCAGGTGGCGACGATATAGCGGGTGACAGGATTGATCGGATTGTGCTCGAAAATGATCATCAGGCCATCCGGCTTGAGCAAGGACTTGAGCTGGGCGAACAGGCGCTGATGTTCGCCACGGTCGATATGGTGGAAGACGCAGGCCGAAAAGATCAGGTCATAGCTCTGGGCGGGCAGGGGGATATCCCCGCCATCATAGCGCACCAGCTCAGCCGCGCCTGGAAACCGCTGGGCGGCGATGGCCAGGCTTTTTTCGGAAACATCCAGACCGGTGATGCGGGCGCTGGGAAAGCGCTTGGCCAGAAAGGGCAGGGCGTTGCCGATGCCTGCGCCGAAATCCAGCACAGCGGCGGGCTCGGCCGCCTTCAGCGCCGCCCAGCGGCGGCCCACCTCGTCAATCTTGGCGCGCGCGAAATAGTCCGGGTCCTCGCCGCTGATCTTGATATTGGCGGCGTGGGTGGAGAGGTATTCCTCGGCGAACTTATCGAACTCGGCGGCGTTCAGCATCAGACCTCCGGCGGGGTCGAGAGGGCGGGAACAGGCGCAGGCTGGCTTACGATCTCATTGATCATAAATAGCGGGCGGCCCTTCACCTGCATATAGATGCGGCCGAGATAGGCGCCGATAATGGCCAGGCATCCGAGCTGGCCCACCCCGAAAAAGGCCATGATCAGGGCCAAACTTGTCCAGCCCGGCGCAGCATGGCCGACAAAGAACCCGACCAGGGCATAGAGGGTGATGGCCGCCGCCAGCGCCATGCCGATGAAGGACAGAACGACCGCGAACTTGAGCGGCGCGGTGGAAAAGCCAGTAAGGCCGGTGACGGCCAGATGCACCATCTTGGCCAGGGTATAGCCCGTCTCCCCCGCGAAGCGCGGGTCGCGGTCATACAGGATTTCGGTCTGAGACCCGCCCAGCCAGGCGACCATACCGCGCAAAAACCTATCCTGCTCCGGCATGGCGTTCAGCCGGTCGACTATGCGCCGGGACAGGAGGCGAAAGTCGCCCGTGTCCGTTGGGATATCCACCTCCGACAGCTTATGGAGTATGCGATAAAAGGCGCTGGCGGTAGCGAGCTTGAAAGCGCTTTCGCTGGCCCGGGTGCGGCGGCGGCCGAACACCACATCAAAGCCCTCATCCATCTTCAGCATCATGTCGGTCAACAGTTCCGGCGGGTCCTGCAGATCGGCGTCGATGATCAGGATGCGCGCGCCGCGCGTTAGGGCCAGGCCGGCGGTGACCGCGAGTTGGTGACCGTGATTGCGGCTGAGATTGACGCCGACCACCTGGCTGTAGCGGACGCTCATAGCCTGGATGCAGGGCCAGGTGGCGTCACGGGAGCCGTCATTGACCAGGATCACCTCAAAGGCGGGGCCGACGCTTGTCAAGGCGGCCTTGACCATGCGCTCCACAAAGGCGGCCAGGCCTTCGGCCTCGTTATAGCAAGGGGCGACGATAGAGAGGGCGATAAGCGGCGGCGACATATTCGAACTCACTGCGCCTCATCCTTGCGCCAGCAGGCGACGACAGCGCGGCCGCCCCGCGTATGTCGACAGGTCCAGCGCGGATCAAGTTCGGTTATGCGCGGCGGGAACATGACGGCCGCCGTGCCATGAACGTCAATGTCATACACCCATAAGATGACTGAGTGAGGCCCCGTCGCGCCGGCCAGTAGACGCTTGTTTGGGTCCTCCCCAGGCTTCAGGATCACGGGATCGACGGTGACGTGCAGGCCATCCCGGCGGAAAAAGGCGCCGCCGGCGGCGTCGAGCTGTTCTGGATGCTCAATTGGATCGACCGGGTGGTCCCAAAGGAAGACCACATGCTGCGGATGGACTTTTTCTAAAATCTGGCTGGCGCGCTCGTAATTATAGCCCTTGGGCGCCATGCGCTCTCCCACGGCGATCTCCCGCAATCCCGCCAGAGCGAAGGCGAGGCAGAAGACGCAGAGCGCCAGCGACGTGCGACGGCCGGCTAATAGCCGACCGACCAGAACAAGGCCGAGGATAAGACCAGGGCCATCGGGCGTAAGATAACGCGGGGCGAAGCTGGGACGGAAAAAGCCGATAGCCACAAGCACAGCGGCGCTTAGAAGGGCCGCGAAGGTGGTCAGCCAAGGCGCCCAGCCCGGAAACGGGTCTCTCCGCCGGGGCAGCCAAGGGATGAAGCGGAGGCCCAGGGCCAGAATAGCGCCGCCCAGAAGCACCCAGCACTGGCGCTCCCCGCCGGGCAGGGCGGTAAGGATGTCGGGCAGATCGTCGAAGTCAATCGGGCTATACCAGGCAATGTCGGGCCGGGCGAACTCCGCGATGCGCGGCGCGTGATAACCGAGCCAGGCGAAGGCCGGAACAAAGGCCAGGGCGGCGGGCCAGGTCCGCACCGCCTTAGCTCGGTGCACGCCGAGATAGATCAGTCCCTGGATCGCCCCGATAAACAGGGCGTCATAATGGGTCAGAATGGCCAAGGCCCCGAACGTCGCCCAGACGAGGGCGCGTGCAGTAGATGGCGAGCGCAAGAGACGGAGAAAGGCGATAGCCTGGAGCGTGCTGAAAAAGAAGAGGAGGGCGTAGCAGCGGGCCTCCTGCGCATAGCAGAGCACAGGAAACCAGACCGCAGACAGCGCGGCCCAGCTTAGCTTCTCAGCATGGGTCAGCCCCAGGTCGCGGCCGGCGAGGATGGCCAGCGGCGTGACGACAGCGAAGATCAGGCTCGGCGCGTGCATGGCCAGATCGGACTGGCCGAACACCGCCTGCCACAAATGCATGAGCAGATAATAGAGCGGGGCGTTCACATCCCAATAGACTTGGTGAAAGAAGTCGATCCACCGCATGGGCGCGGCGATGCCGACCGTCCAGGCCTCGTCCAGCCAGAGCGGTTCGCCCCGTTCGAGCCAGATCTCCACATAAAGCGAGAGGGCGTAGACCAGAAGGAAGACCGCCAGAGGCAGGCCGAGACCTGAAGAGCGGGTCTTTCCCCAGATCAACCGTGCGCCTGCCGCCGGGCGGGGCGGGTCTTCAGAAGTCAGCGAATAGGTCAGTCCTGTGCTCCGCCCGCTTAACGATTAAAATATCCATGGATGCGTTCGGCCAGAGCCTGACTGACGCCGTCCACCTTCATCAAATCCGCCGCCGCCGCTCGCGCCACGCCCCGGGCCGAGCCGAAGGCGTGCAGCAAGGCCCGCTTTCGGGATGGACCGACCCCCTCGATCTCGTCCAGCGGATTCTTCACCAGCTCCGCCGCCCGCTTGGCGCGATGCGTGCCAATGGCGAACCGATGCGCCTCATCGCGCAGTCTTTGCAGGTAGTAAAGCACTGCGCTCTTGGGTTCGAGCATGAAGGGGTCTCGGCCCGGCATAAAGAACCGCTCCAGACCCGCATCCCGATCCGGCCCCTTGGCCACGCCGACCACAGGAATATCGTCCAGACCCAGCTCCTGCATAATCTCAAGCGCGGCGTCCAACTGGCCTTGACCGCCGTCCATCAGCAGGAGGTCCGGGCGGATCGGGCTTTCGCCCGCCGCCTCTTCCTTGGCCAGGCGGCTGAAGCGGCGGCGCAGAACCTCGCGCATCATCCCGTAATCGTCACCGGGCGTCAGGTCTTCGCCCCTTATATTGAACTTGCGATAAGCGTTTTTCTGAAAACCTTCCGGACCGGCCACGATCATGCCGCCCACGGCGTTGGTCCCCATAATGTGGGAGTTGTCATAGACTTCGATTCGGCCGGGTGGCGCGTCGAGGCCGAAAGTTTCCGCCACGGCGGAGAGAAGCGTGGCTTGGGCGGAGCCTTCCGCCATACGCCGGCCCAAGGCCTCTTTGGCGTTAGTGAGGGCGTGAAGCACCAGATCGCGCTTCTCCCCCCTCTGCGGGACGGCGATCTCTACCTTGCGCCCGCTCTTGATTGAAAAGGCCTCCATAAGGAGCGCGCGATTGGGAACATCATGGGACACTAGGATCAAGCGCGGGATGGGTTTGTCTTCATAAAACTGGCCCAGAAAGGCGTCGAGAATGGCGCCGTTGTCATCAATCTCGACGGGCGCGTCCCCCATGGTCTCGGGATCGGCCAGGTCTGCGCCTAGCATGGTGTTGACCTTAGGGAAGTAGGCGCGATTGCCCCAGTTTTGGCCGGCCCGAAAGAAAAAGACCTGGACGCAGGCCTGGCCGCCCACGGCGCTGAGGGCGAAGACATCCGCCTCGTCTACCGTTTCCGGATTGATGGACTGTTCCAGCCCCACCGACGAAAGGGCGCGGATACGGTCGCGCAGGCGGGCGGCCCGCTCGAAGTCCAGGTTGTCCGCCGCTGCCTGCATATCGTGAGACAGGCCTTCGAACACAGCCCGGCTCTTTCCCGTCAGAAACTGGCGCGCCTGATCCACCAGATCGCTATAGTCGGTTATGGAGATTTCGCCGGTGCAGGGCGCGGAACAGCGCTTGATCTGATGCAGCATGCAGGGCCTGGTGCGGCTGTCATAGACGCTGTCCGTACACGAGCGCAGGAGGAAGGCCTTTTGCAAGGCGTTGACTGTGCGGTTTACCGCCCAGGTGGAGGCGAAAGGACCGAAATAGTCGCCCTCCAGGGTGTGCGCGCCGCGATGCTTGCGGATCTGCGCCGCCGGATGATCTCGCCGAAGCAGGATTTCCGCAAAACTCTTATCATCGCGCAGAATAACGTTGAAGCGGGGCTTCAACCGCTTGATCAGGTTGGATTCCAGCAGAAGGGCCTGCGTCTCCGTCCCCGTGGTCACCACCTCCAGCGCCCGGGTCAGGCGCACCATGTGGGCGATGCGGGGTCCATGAAATCGACCCTGAGCGTATTGCGACACACGCTTTTTCAGCGACCGGGCCTTGCCGACGTAAAGGACCTCGCCCCCCTCGCCCAGCATGCGGTAGACGCCCGGAGTCTCAGGCAGGCGTTTCACCTCGTCCTGCAATAGAGCCAGGCCGATCAGCCCCTGCGGATGCAGGGACGTCTGCGTATCGGCGATGTCTGGCGCGTCAAGCATGGCGCCAATATAGGGATTTGCGAAGCGGAGGCGATGGGCGGAACGTCGCCCTTCCCAAGCCGTTGAAGCCCGTTGCGAAGCGCAACGGGACGTGAATAGACCATTCAACAAACGTCAAGCTAAGTGTGTGGTTAATGGTTGCAGATTAAGCCTGGGTAGAGAGGGGCTGGACCATGCGACGTAAACCGCAAGGCGTGATTGAAATGGGGTGGGCGGCCATCTCGTGCGCCTGCGCGGGCCGGTACGAGCATGCACCCTTGGCGCCCGAATTTCCCGACAGCCTGGTGCAGCGGTTCAGCTTCGAGGCGGGCGGCGGCCTTGGCTGGCGGCTATCTGCCCTTCGTACGCCGCGATCTGCGCCCACGCCCTGGAAAATTGTCGTTGTTACAGGCGCGCCCTCCTGGGCGGAATATTGGGCCGAGACCCTGGCCGCCTGCCCCCCGGATCGGGAAATGATCGTGGTGGATCGTCCAGGCTTCGCCTTCAGCGAACCTTTTGACGCCGTGCCCGATATCGCCGTTCAAGCCCGGGCCCTGGCTCCGCTCCTGACCAAGGCGGCGGGCCAGAAGCTGCTTCTCATCGGCCAGTCCTATGGCGGCGGCGTGGCCAGCCTGATGGCGGCGGCCGCGCCGGGCCAGGTGGACGGGCTGGTGCTGCTCTCCGCCTATCTGGGGGAGCCAGGACCCACGGCGCGCAAGCTGCTCGACATGGGCGGGCGGGTTCTACGCCTCATCCCGCGCGACCTGCGTAATGCGGTGGTGGAGGTGCGCGGCCAGAGGGCGCAAATGCCCGCGGTGCGGCTCGCCCTTCAGGGACTTGGACTGCCAGTGAAGGTGATCCATGGCGATCTGGATGACTTCGCCCCCGTTGACGTGGCTCAGGCCCTGGCGGAACGGACCTTGAGACTTGGGCGGGCAGGTTTCCGGGTCGTACCAGGCGCCAACCATTTCCTAAACGACAGCCAACCAGAGCGACTGTTGGCGGAAATAGAACATACGATAGACGACATTCGCCGTGCACCCTCCCAGTTGTTCGTGAGACGTCGGGGTTTGGGCCTACGCTCGCTGGGTTGGGGCTTTCAACCGGCGACATGATCGGGTTTGCACTGGAAGTAGATCCAGGCAGGGGGCTTGATATTTGGACTTGAAGGTCCATAATACCTGAATGCCGCGCGCCCTTGGTCAGATCGACACCCGAAAGCATGACGCCATCCTTGACGCCGCCGTCGAGGTCCTGGCTGAACGCGGCATCCACGCCCCGATTGAGGAGGTCGCGCGCCGCGCCGGTGTATCCAAACAGACCGTCTATAACCATTATGGCTCAAAAACCGATCTGGTGCGAACGATCATGGAAAGGCGCCGCAACAGCCTCACCGCCGTGCTGGAGCAGGCGCCGCCAGACGACGACGCCCAGGTCACCTTGACGGCCTATGCCAGGTCGATTCTGGAGGCGGTCTCGATGCCGACGAGCGTCAGCCTTCTGCGGATGGGCATAGCCGGGGCGAACGATATGCCCGATCTGGCCGAAACCATCTATGAAGCCGGTCAGAAAGCCGCCCGCTTGCGCCTAGCGAACTATTTCGAAAGCCGCAACGGCCGCAATATGAAGATCGCCGATCCGGTGCGGGCGGCTGAGATGTTTTCGGCCATTGTGATCGGCAGCCTGCAAATGCGACTGCTGCTTGGCATTTCCGCCGAGATAGAGCCGGAAACTATCGGCGCACGCGCCGAAGAATCTGCGCGACTTTTCCTGCGCGCCTATGCCGATCCGGCGTTTACGCCAACACCTTAAAGCGCATCCGACACCGTGGAGAGACGTCGACAGATGTCGTCGAGCTGTTCCAACGTGCCATAGCGAATGCGCACCTCGCCCACGCCGTCTCGGTCTTGAATCTCCACCGTCAGACCAAGGATATCGGACAAATCCTGCTCCAGCGCCTGGGTGTCGGCGGTCTTGGCGCCGGACCGTCCGGCGGAAGAGGCGCGCTTTTTCGCGGTCGGCTTATCGGTCGCCCGGCGCGCCATGTCTTCAGCCTGACGCACGGAAAGCTGATCCTCAACAATGATTTTGGCCAAACGACCGGGGTCGGGCGCTGCGGCGATAGCCTTGGCGTGACCGGCCGACAAACGACCCGCAGCCAGATATTCGTGGACCGACTCAGGCAGAGCGAGCAGGCGCAAGGAATTGGTCACATGGGTGCGGCTCTTCCCCACCACCTTGGCCACGGCGTCCTGAGTGCGATTAAACCGATCAATCAGCGCCTTGTACCCCAGAGCCTCTTCCAGAGGATTGAGGTCGGCCCGCTGAATGTTTTCGATAATCCCGATTTCCGCCACCTCGACATCGTCGAGCTGTTTCACAATGGCCGGCACGGCGTGCAGATTGGCCTTCTGAGCCGCACGCCAGCGGCGTTCGCCGGCCACGATCTGGAATTCTCCCGGCGCGCCTGGGGCAGGACGCACAAGGATGGGCTGGAGTACGCCGCGGGCGCGAATTGAGTCCGCCAGCTCCTCCAACTCCGTTTCATCGAAATAGCGGCGGGGCTGGTCGGGATTGCGCCGCAGAAGCTCTATGGCGATCAACTGGCCAAGACCGGACTCATCGCGTAGGGGAACCGGCGCAGCGGCGCCCACCGCCACCGGAACCTCTGCGGCCTCCCCCTCTCCCAGGAGAGCTGATAATCCGCGACCCAATCCCCGACGCCCTGCCGCTTCCGCCATTATCATCTCCGCTTCGCCACCGTTTCGCCGGGGCGGTCTTCTTTCTTACGCAATATAGTCCCGCAGACCCTCGATAGGTCGACCCATCAAAGCTTACGCTGCGGGAGGCGCCGCGCGACGGTCCCGCTCCCGCCCGATCAGTTCACTAGCCAGACGCATATAAGCCTGGCTGCCGCTGCAGTTCAGATCATAAACCAGAACAGGCTTCCCAAACGACGGCGCTTCAGACACTCGGACATTCCTGGGGATGACGGTCTTATAGACTTTTTCGCCGAAGTGAGCGCGCACATCCTGCTCCACCTGGGACGACAAGCTGTTACGGCGATCATACATGGTGAGCACAAGACCCTGGATTTCCAGATGGGGATTAAGGCTGCCGCGCACCAGTTCGACGGTGCGCAGGAGTTGGGTCAGACCTTCCAGAGCGAAAAACTCGCATTGCAAAGGCACAAGCACGGCGTCGGCGGCCGTCATCGCGTTGACGGTCAACAGATTCAAAGACGGCGGGCAATCGATCAGAACATAGGTGTAGGGCGCCGCTAGATTACGAAGATCGGCTATAGCGTTGCGCAGACGAAAGCTGCGCCTCGCCTGCGTCCCTAACTCGATCTCTACACCTGACAGGTCGGCGTCCGCCGGCACCAGATCAAGACCAGGCACAGAAGACGGCACTGTGACTTTAGACAGCGGCGCTTCTGAGATCAGAACATCATAAATGCTTGACGTACGCGCCGTGCGCGGCAGGCCAAGACCGGTAGAGGCGTTGCCCTGGGGATCGATATCTATCAATAGAACGCGCTCGCCCACGGCCGCGAGACCTGTGCCGAGATTAATCGCCGTCGTGGTCTTACCGACGCCGCCCTTTTGATTAGCTATAGCGAGGACACGAGGCCCCCCTGGGTTAAGATTAGACACGAGCCACCTTTTGGATTTGGATCACTCGCCCAGACGGATCGCTGAGGCTCGTGTGCAAGACGCTTTGGAATGTCCAACCTTGGCGAGCGTCGGTCAATTCCTGTTCGACATCCTTACCCTTTAAGAACAGGGCGGTGGCGCCGGAACGAACATAGGGAAACGCGAAATCCAACAATTTGGGCAGAGGCGCACAAGCGCGAGCTGTCACCACCTCCAATCCCTTCGGCGGCGCGAGGCTTTCAGCCCGGCTAGTATGCACAGTCGCTGGAAGATTCAGACTGGAAACGACCTCGGCCAGAAAGCGGGTTCGCTTAGCCATGCTTTCCACGAGATGAACCTGCGCGCCCGGCTTGTCTTTCATAAGTATGGCCAGAACCAGACCTGGCAAGCCCGCCCCGCTTCCCAAGTCAGCCCAGATTCGCGCCTGTGGCGCGAGGGCCAGAAGCTGAGCGCTATCATAGGCATGTCGACGCCAAAAGCTCGCCAGGGCCGACGGGCCCACCAGGTTCATGCGCGTGTTCCACGTGGTGAGCAGGTCCAGATAAGCCTGCATATCCGCCATCGCCTCGTGAGAAGCGCCAACGGCTTGAGCGAAGGCGTCCCGGCCAAAGTCGTCGCCCGGGACGGACTCTTCGCCGACCCCCGGCGAGAGGGCGGCGGGCTCGGCTTGAGACATCATTTTAGGCCGCTCGTAGTCGTCGGACATAAGCCAGAAGAGCTGTGAGCGCACCGGGCGTCACCCCTTCAATCCGACCTGCCTGACCCAGGGTGGCGGGCCGGATGCGGGATAACTTTTCACACACCTCCGCAGAGAGGCCGCCGATGCCGGCGTAATCAAGATCGGTCGGCAGGCGCAAATCCTCGTCCCGCCGAAATGACTCCACATCAGCCGCCTGGCGATCCAGATAACCGGCGTAGCCGGCGTCAATCTCAATCTGCTCCCGAACCGTATCGGGCCAGCTCGAAAGTTCCGGCCATATCGCTGCGAGACGCTCAAAGTGGATATCGGGATAGGCCAAAAGCTGCATCACATCTCGGCGCTGGCCGTCGGCATTGACGCGCAGACCGTGGCGCGCCGCCTCAGCCGGCGTCAAGGTCAGGCGTTTTGCGAGGCTGCGCGCTGCTGCCAGCGCGGCGCGTTTACGGCTATAGACGCTCGCCCGCTCTGCGCCCACCAAGCCCAGGTCGATCCCCCGATCCGTCAACCGCTGGTCGGCGTTGTCAGCCCTAAGCGTCAGCCTAAACTCGGCCCGACTGGTAAACATACGGTAGGGCTCAGTTACACCGCGGGTCACCAGATCATCGATCATGACACCCAGATAGGCTTCATCGCGTGCAAAGGCGACGCCATCGCCGCCCCCGGCAGCGCGGGCAGCGTTCAGGCCGGCCAGCAAACCTTGACCCGCTGCTTCTTCATACCCCGTTGTGCCGTTGATCTGACCGGCCAGATAAAGGCCTGGCAACCGCTTTGCTTCCAGCGTGGGGTAAAGCTCCCGGGGGTCGATATAGTCATATTCAATGGCGTAGCCGTAACGCCGAACCTCAACCCGTTCCAGCCCCGGAATGGTGCGCAGAAAAGCCAGTTGCGTTGTTTCAGAGACGGACGTGGAAATCCCGTTAGGATAAACCGTATCGTCGTCCAGACCTTCGGGCTCAAGGAATATCTGATGCCCGTCCTTGTCCGCAAACCTCACAACCTTGTCCTCGATGGATGGACAATATCTTGGGCCCTTGCCCGTAGTCCGGCCGCCATAGACGGCGGACTCGTCTAAAGCGGCGGCGATAATACGGTGCGTTTCCGGCGTGGTGCTGGTGACTCCGCAGGAAATCTGCGGTGTGTCGATACGCATTGTCAGAAACGAAAAAGGGGTCGGGGCGTCATCGCCGGGCTGAAGACCGACCTTGTCCCAGGCTATGGTACGGCCGTCCAATCTGGCCGGGGTGCCGGTCTTCAGACGGCCTATATCAAAGCCGAGAGCAAGCAGACGATCCGCCAGACCTATAGCCGGCGGATCGTCGAGCCGGCCGGCCGGTGTTCTACGGTCGCCCTGCAGGATCATCCCCTTCAGGAAAGTACCTGTGGTCAGCACAACCTTCGGCGCGGATACTCGTTCCCCATCGGCCACAACGATGCCGGCGAGCGTACCGGCCTTGATCCACAAGTCTTCTACGGAAGCGCCCTTCAGGGTGAGGTTGGGTTGCAGCGCCAATTCAGCCTGCATGGCCTGCCGATAAAGCCGCCGATCAATCTGGGCGCGCGGACCCCGCACTGCCGCGCCCTTGGAGCGGTTCAAGAGACGAAACTGGATTCCGGCCCGATCGGCCAGCCGACCCATTACGCCATCCAGCGCATCAATCTCTCGCACCAGATGGCCCTTGCCCAAACCGCCGATGGCCGGATTGCAGGACATCTCGCCCAGCCGATCTAGACGGTGGGTGATCAGAAGCGTCCGGGCGCCGAGTCGCGCAGATGCAGACGCGGCTTCACAACCGGCATGGCCGCCGCCGATAACGATAACATCGTAGTCTGATTGAGGGGGCCGAGCTGACTTTGTCATGGCTCCTGTCTTTAGTCTTTCCGGGGGCTCCGGTCGAGATGTCGACGA
>Ga0116226_10003784_pt1 | contig 13354 bp, 10 predicted proteins | sample S1TSphfallax_FD_89692 | JGI IMG/M metagenome (GOLD analysis project Ga0116226, IMG submission 89692) | Host-associated microbial communities from peat moss isolated from Minnesota, USA - S1T2_Fa - Sphagnum fallax MG | ecosystem: Host-associated > Plants > Peat moss > Unclassified | place: USA...
AGAGCCGCCGGTGAGGGGAAAGTTGAGTTCACGGGACTTGTCAAACATCCACTTGGCATCGTCCCAATTGTAGGAGAAGTGCTTGTCATTGAAAATGGGTACGGAGCGCATACTGTGCTCGAAGACACGGATGACTTGCTGGTAAATCCACCAGCGGGGCAGGAGCCAGTGGCCTTTGAGATCGGTGGGATAATTGCCGTGTTCGCAGACGAAGACGACACCATCCACGGCGAGGTCATTGCCGCCAAGCGTGACGGCCTCGCCCACTGTTTTGAAGATGGGGATATTTTTCGCTTTGCATACTTTTTGGCCGAGCAGGCTAGAGTCAAACTGGTTGATGTAAACGGACACGACTTCGACCTTAGAAGGAGTGTGGGCACCGTGCCACCAGTAACCATCGATGAGCTTGTTTACGATCCAGTCGGCGTGGGAAGTGGGTAGGCCCCAATAGCTGATGAGGCAGGCGATGCGGGGGCGTTTTGGCGAAGACTCGGCAACAGTATTGGGGACGATACCGGTGAGAGCCGACAAACCGGCCATGCTGGCCATGCCGAGCATTTCACGGCGGGTGAAGAGAGAGTTGGAGTCTGTGGCTTGGGAGATTGGAATTTCGATCTGATCTTGATTTGTGATGGTATTCGAGATGGTATTGGTCATGATATTCGTCATAGTGAGTTGGTCCTGTTGGGTAAGATTTTTTCTTACAAAAATACAGGGACTGATTTTCTAGCTGGGGCCGGTAACGTGATGGTAGCAGGTTGATGTATGTTGTGGGTAACTGCTGCATTTACGCAAATAATGGAGCGATTCGCCGTAAACAGCGGACTAAACCTTGTAATTATGTAGAATAGTTACAAGATTGATTCAGCCAAAATTACAAAAGCTACTACAACAGTTTCCTGCTGTGGCGTTACTCGGTCCCAGACAGGTGGGCAAAACCACGCTTGCACACTTTTTGGCTGATGAACTTGGGAAAAAGGCACTTTATCTCAATTTGGAGCTACCGTCAGAGCGTGCAAAGTTAGCAGAGCCGGAACTGTACCTCTCCCAGCACGAAGAACGACTGGGTATTCTGGATGAGATAAACCGTCTTCCGAGCATCTTTGAGACATTGCGAAGCCTCATTGACCAGTGACGGCGCAAGGACAAACGCAATTGTCATTTTCTACTTCTCGGCTCCGCATCAATCGATCTGTTGCAACAGTCGGCTGAAACGCTGGCCTGACAGATCGCCTATGAGGAACTGACTCCGTTTTCTAGACTTGAAGTTGGAAATGCTGGTGCGGGACCGGCTGACCAGCTATGGGTACGTGGGGGCTCCCCAGACAGCTTTCTTGCTGAGAACGAGCAGGGCAGCTTTGTATGGCGTACGGCCTTCATTCAGACTTATCTTGAGCGGGATGTTCCAGCGCTGGGGCCACGCATTCCGGCAGAGACATTACGGCGTTGCTGGCAGATGTTGACCCACAACCAAGGGCAGATGTTGAATGCGGCGCAACTTGCGAATGGGCTGGGCGTAAGTAGGCATACAGTCGCACGCTACCTCGACATTATGGTGGATTTGTTGTTGGTCCGACGCTTGCAGCCCTGGGCTACAAACACCAAGAAGCGTCTGGTTAAGACTCCAAAGGTATATGTGCGGGACACCGGATTGCTGCATGCGCTGCTGGGTATCCGCGATGAGGAGGAATTGTTGGGGCATCCGGTTGTCGGGGCAAGCTGGGATGGAATGCTGATTGAAAATATTTTATCTGCGTTGCCGCCGACCGCATTGCCTACCTTTTACCAGACCTCTGCCGGAGCAGAGATCGACATGGTTATTGAGTTCAGTGCGAAGGAGCGATGGGCGATAGAGATCAAACGCTCACTCGGGAATCCTGCGCCGAGCCGGGGCTTCTACCTTGGCTGCGAAGATATTCGGGCAACAAAACAAATTGTGCTTTATCCGGGTGCGGAGAGATATAGTCTTGACGCAAAGACAGAGGTGATGCCATTACAGAAGTTTATGACGGATGTATTGGCGGAGAAAATTCCATCAGAGTAGCCAAAGGCGTTACTCTGAGCTGGGTCTGCACCGATGTGGCTTATAGACAAGATGTAAAGATCAAACGCAGGGCCCTGCGAGATTACAAGGCAAAAAGGCAAAGCGGTCCGCGCACAAGGCAAGGTAGGCGGAGGGGTTAGCGGCGGGCGATGAGGGTGGCGAGGTAGCCGGCGCCGAAGCCGTTATCAATATTGACTACGCTGATGTTGGGGGAGCAGGAGTTCAACATGCCGAGCAGGGCGGCGATGCCGTGGAGGGATGCGCCGTAACCGATGGAGGTGGGGACGGCGATGACGGGGACGGCGACCATCCCGCCGATGACGCTGGGGAGTGCACCCTCCATCCCAGCGCAGGCGATGACGACATCGGCTTCATGCAGCAATGGGCGCTGAGCGAGCAGGCGATGAATGCCAGCGACGCCGACGTCGGTGATGCGAGTCACGGTGGTGCCGAAAAGCTCGGCGGTAATGGCGGCCTCATCGGCAATGGAGAGGTCACTGCTGCCGGCGCAGACGACGGCAACTTTGCCTTCAGGGCCGAGGGTGCTTTGGCGGAGGGTGATGCAGGCTGGGAGTACATGGTACTCAGCAGCGGGGCAAAGTTGCTGGACGGCCTGGTAGGCGGCCTCACTAGATTTGGTGGCGAGGACATCGACCCCGCTGGCGGCGAGGCGCGAGAAGATGGCGGCGATTTGCTGGGGCGTTTTGCCGAGTCCGAAGATGACCTCTGGCATACTGGAGCGCAGAGCGCGATGGTGGTCAATCTTGGCGAAGCCGATGTCTTCAAAGGGGAGATTTTCAAGGCGCGTGGCAGCGTCGTTGGGAGTGAGTTCGCCGGCTTGAACGCGTTGGAGCAAATGGAGGAGTTGGTCTTTATGCATGGGGGGCAGAGTTTTGGAACAGAGATGCGATGGGGATGATGTCGGTATCTAACTTTTGATTTGCAGAGAGTTTTTGATTCCCGAACAGCTGTGCATTCATGGAACCGCTGCGGTATCCCTCGGCATCAAGAGTGACGTATTTGAAGCCGCAGGCGCGAATACCGGAGGCGATGCGATCGAGCATGTCGAGCGTGAGGGCGCGGGGGAGTTCGGCGCGGTCGATTTCGACGCGGGCAAGCTCGCCGTGGTGGCGGACGCGGAGCTGGATGAAGCCGAGCTGATGGAGGTGCTCCTCGGCGAGTTCGACCTGGCGCAAGGTATCCGCAGTTACGGCACGGCCATATTCAACACGAGAGGCAAGGCAGGCGGAGGCAGGCTTGTTCCAGAGGGCGAGGCCGCTTTGCTGGGCGAGGGTTCGGACGGCCTGCTTGCCGAGACCGGCGAGAGCGAGCGGCGAGAGCACATGGTGCCGCTGGGCGGCGCGCTGCCCGGGGCGGAAGTCGCCGTCATCATCAAGATTGCGGCCATAGGCAATTTTGGCGGCGGAGAATTCGAGGGCGATGGACTCCATGACACGAAAGAGTTCGTCTTTGCAGTGGAAGCAGCGGGAAGCGTCATTGCGGGAGTAGTTTTCAGATTGCAGCTCTGAAGTCTGCACGACACGGAGCGGGATAGAGTGGAGCTGGGCGAATTCGATGGCGGCGGCAAGTTCTTTGCGCGGCAGCGAGGGTGAGTCGGCGATGATGGCAATTATGCGGTCGCCGAGGACTTGAAATGCCTCCCAGGCGAGATAGGCGGAATCGACACCGCCGGAGTAGGCGATGAGGAGGAGCTGATTGTCTTCGGCTGATTCGGCGAGAACGCGGTGGAGGAGAGTTCTCTTGGCTGTAATGTTGGCGTCGGTGCTGTTGGCGGACTTAATGTCGTCCATAGCTATAACCCATAGTCGCGGCGATCAGGATTGTCGAGTTTGGCCTGAGTGGACCAGAGGCCGGCGGAGGGAGTGCTGATGTAGAAAACTTCTTCACCATCGGGCATGGTGTTCCAGCCCTCCTTCATTTTGTCTGGCGAGTAGCGGGCCTGCATTTCGGCGACATCGGCGAATTCGTAACCGACCTTCTCAATTTCTGCCCGGGTAAGATGGCCAGGGGCATAGCGGATGGTGAAGCGACCCTCAGTAGAGCCGTGAATGAGGTGGGCGACACCGTGCGGAATTTCCTGCATGTCCGCCTCGGTTTTGTAGAGGGCGAGAGTGTGATCTGTGCCCTTGTATCCATGCTTGCGGATAAGGGCATCGACTTCAGGCTGTTCGCCAAAGCGCTCGACACCGGGAGCGATGATGAGAAGTTCACCGCCATCTGCAATGGCCATGCGGGTGCGGTAGACGGCCTTGTTGGCAACCCAGGTGGCACGGAATTCATCGGCCTGCATGACAGCGACAATTTTCTTGACGGGATTGGGGAAGGTGGTAATGTTTTGCTCGCGGCTGCGGCGCGCGGCCCGGAGATAGGTGTCGAGGTCATCACCGACATAAAGGCCGCTGATGACGAGCTTGTTTCGTTCATCCCGCTGCATGACGATTTGGAGATAGACGTCGGGAATGTGGCCGAGGAGATTGTCCTCCGCCCAGTTGTAGCAGGCGCGGAGCGGGGTGATGAGGCAGCCAAGATTATTTTCAATTCCGTAGACGGCGGCGGCGATGTGTGAAGCGCAGATGGTCTCCTTGCCGCCGAGTCCGATGAAGTAGTTTTTATTGTGATTGGCGAAACCGAGGACCTCGTGCGGGACGACGTGGCCGATGTTGATGACGAGGTCCCACTGCTGATCAATTAGCATGGAGTTGAGGTCGACGGGGATTTCCCAGTCGGCCTTGCCGCCGGTGGTTTCTTTGACGACGCTGGCGGGAACTGCGCCGAGATGGGTGACTCCGTTGCGCCAATCGTGCGCAAAAATTTTGCTGTTTGGAATAGAGCCGAACATCCAGCGATTTTCTTCCTCAGTATGCGGCACATGCTGGCCTAGGGTGGGGATGACGGCAATCTCGGCGTCGGGCAGGGCCTTGTAGAGCAGCTCAGTAATTTTGCCGGAGTGGGAGTGGGCACGAGTGAGGTCGGGCGGTAGCAGGAGGACGCGCTTGAGGTCACGATTGATGCGGATGCGGGCCTCGGAAATGAGACGGTCAACAACTTCTTGAATTTGGACGTCCGTGAGTGAAGCACCTTCAACTGCAAACCACGCCATAAATAGTCACCGCCTGAATCTATGAAATGATTTTTGCTTTGAAGATGGAGATTGTCAAATTCGTTTTTGATGAGTTGAAAGAATTATGAGGTGAAAGGTTAGACAATTTATCGGTGTTGAGTATTGAGTTCACGCGGGATGAGGATGATGTAGGGCACGACGGAGCTAGAAAACTGGTTGCGGAGTTCAGAGCTATAGAATGGAGGCGCATGGTCGCCGACCAGAACAAAAACAGTTGGCCTAGCAAGATTGGACATGGCCAGTTGGGCAACGGAGTGGTGTAGTTTGGAGATAATTTGAAACCATGAACAGAGTGATGCTTGTTGCGATAAATGAGAATCAAAGGAACAGGATGGGGAGCCTATATTTGTATTTGGACTGGGAACAGGAAGATGGGAATTTAAGGTCACCCAATAGATAAACTGGGGGCCAGTACTTTGAGTTGAGCTAGAAGCTTCTTCATGGCGATTAAGACGACGTTGGAGCCATTGAGCTATTGATGAATCACAGGTCCCGATATAAGCTCCTTCACAATCGGGCAAACCCTGCTGGCGGAGTTTGTCTCGAAACCAAATTTCATTGAGGCCAACTTGTGGCCACCAATTCTTGCGGTCATAAAAATGACCATCCATAGCGTGCAAACCGATTGTTTGATAGCCCAGCGATGAGAGTCGGTGCGGAAGACAATTTGCTAAATCTAATTTCGAAGCATAAGCAATTCTGGCACTCAATGAATTTTGGCATAATTCGCGTGATTCGCCAGCGATAGTACCACCATTAAAGAAAGGTACTGTCCCCTGTATGACTTGATAGTGATTGAGGAGATTGGGTTGTAAATAGGGCTTTAATATTGATTGCTGAACGGACAGATTATTGTTAACACCCCATGATTCGACAAGTACAAGGACGAAATTAGGTGCCAATTTTAGCGGGGTATTGGCTGCTAACCCTGTATGGAAAATATCTGAAGCTGCTATTCCTAAATAGGCAGCACTGGGGGTTGTAGTTGCTAGCGATGTGACATGACCAGCATCTTTGATAGTTCGCAAATTCAGATAATCGGATTCCGATCTAAAAAGGCGTAAGGTTGTTGGGCGCCAAAGTCGCAGGGCTGTATAAGTACCGTCAGAGCGCAAATCCGGCTTGACCAGACTTAAAATATGTCCGCTAGTGCTGGCCATTATCGCGAAATCATGGAGTATGACCATGGCTGCAAATAGGAGTAGACAGATGGCAGTACGGAAACGGTATGAGGACACAGATTTTTCGGGGCCAACGAATGAAAATTGCCTACTTGATACTGAACCAAATAATGTGACGGCGATAACGACAATGATAGAAAAGATACGCTCTTTGGGAAACAGTATCAAACTATGGGCGCCAACCAAGCATTGAGAGGGCACCATGTAATAGGTGTTACTAATACCACACAGAACATCAGCTGCAGTTACGAAGATTAGTAGCAATGCGGTGAGGAACCCAGGTATAAAAAGCCCAACCAGACCGATGACCACATATTCAAGACAAAACCAGCCATGACACCAGATACCAAGTAATTTGCAGGCAATCCAAAAGGGTATGTTTGCGAGGATTGCGTAAAAAGCGAAATAGAGCGTGGATTGTAAGACAGAGTCAAAGTCGGATGACACAGCAGGTTTACCTGCTGTATGTAATAGCATACTGTCGTAAGCCAATTCATTGGCTCTAAACAGCGAAAATTTACCCAAAGTCTGCTTCATGGAGAACAATGACAGATGATTTACTTCATTACAACATGTACTTTGACACATTAAATATGTATAAAGTTGCTCAGAAACTAAAATAATAAATTTAATATGAGATAGAAGGCCGAAAGTAGGCGGAATTTCAGATACATTTCTGGTAAAGAACAGAAATGTATCGGGGGATGAGAATGATGTAAGGTACGACGGAGCCGGAGAATCGATTTTGTAGTTGGGGACCGAAAAAAGGCGGAGCATGGTCGCCGACTAGGACAAATATAGTAGGGAAGGACAGATTGCAAGAACCTATGTTTAAAAAGTACCTGATCCCCGGGAGGAGATGAGGGTAAGGAGACGTACCTCGTTGATGGTGCTAACTTTAAAGTGCGCTCTAGTATGTGTACTTGAGCTGCAGTGATACCTGACGCGGGCCGTTACGAACACCGGAGATAACGCCGAAGGAAGAAGTTCCCTGGGTGTTGCCGGGGTTGCTCCAGCTGGAGGTATTGGAGAAGTTGTACATGTCAGCGCGGAAGGTGAGTTTCTGCTGTTTGTACAACGCGAAGTCCTTGAAGATCGACAGGTCAAACTGCCGATATCCAGGAGCAGAGAGATCCCCAGCCTTCGAGTCACCGTAAGTACCGATGGTGGGCTGAGAATACGCAGTGGCAACGGGGGGTCTGTACCGAACCAAGCGGTGAGAGACCGATTGGCGATATGGATTTTGTTGTTCCAGTTGGCGCGCTGCGTTTTGTTGTTGGTTTCAGCATTGTTGCTGTTGGCTGAAACGGTGACCGGGAAACCGCTGTATATGATGGCTGTTTGCGATACTTCCACCCACCTATGATTTCATCGACGATGAAGTTGTCATGGCTGGCAAACTGATGGCCACGACCAAAGGGCAGTTCATATACACCGGTTGCGTTGAAGTTGTTGCGTACGTCCTGACCTACACGACCATATTCAGCATGGTTGTCGTAGTAGTTTTCAGCGTAGGCACTGGGGCCGTTGATGCTGGAACACCGAAGAAGCCGATGGAGTTGGTCATCGCGCGACCGTAGGTGTAGTTGGCAGTCAACTCCAAGCCCTTGCTGGCTCGCTGGCGAAAGGTCGCCTGCAATGCGTTGTAGTTCATCATTGCGGATGAGTAAGTACCAACGATGCCACCGTTCTGGCCGACCAGACTCTGATAGGGAGAGGAGTCAGCAGCGATGCATTGAGAATCGTTGGGGTTCAGATCGATAGCACCGGGAGCAACTACGTTACCGTTGCTATTTGTATACGACTTGCTAGTGTTGTTAACGCATGGGCTAGCCAACTGGTTGCCAGCACCTGCAATGATCAAATGCTGACCAGATTCACCGATATAACCAACCTTGACGGAGGAGTAATTGTTCAACTGATACTCCGTGGTCAAGTCATACTCGCCGATGACACCGGGTGCATGTTCTGCTGCCACTGGCGGTGGCGGCGCTGTTATCAGTGGGCGTGTATCACAGGCTGCATTTTGTTAGCGGCTATTGGATCCCGATGACGACGCTGATTATTTTGAATCCGAAGGTGGCAGACACTAATAATAAGGCGATTGCGCGGATGGTGGGGACAATTGTGGGTGCGGTGCTAGCCTCGCTGATTGCCGGACTGCTGCGGCCCGAGGCATGGATGCTGGTGGTGCTGGTGACGGTGTTTGTGGGGGCGACATATGCGCTACAGTTTGTGAATTACTCCGCATTTGCGACCATGCTGACGAGCTACATTGTGTTTTTGCTGGCGATCAATAAACTGCCGGAGCACCAGATTATTGTGCATCGAGTGGAGGCAACTCTGATTGGCGGAGCGATAGGGATGCTGGTGCATTTCACATCACACCATGCTGAGGGATGGACGAGTGGCTGAGGGCGTAGCGGCCAGCTGTTTGAGGTGTCAGTAGAAATTTCTACTTCTGATCTGAGTATCTGCCGGGTGGCTGCGTTGACGGCCTTAATGATGTGTTCGAGGTGCAAACGGACAATTGGCCATTGCTGCTGGCCGAGAACGACCAATGCTATTTTTCGATTACTCAGATTTTGTTGGTAGCGGATATTTTTATGGGTACTAAGAAGAAGTTGGAATCCAGCGATTTCAGCCTGCTTAATCAAATCTCCATTTTCAAGTTGGTGCCAGCCAATGTCTCGTGCAAAAGTCACTTCGTGGCCCAATAGGCTGCGAGATATTGGCTTTGGAGCCCCATTATCGAAAAGAATTTTCATGTTCGAGAACGGGCACTTTTTCCAAGCCCTGACTGGCAAATTGCAAACGGCCCGCACTTCATCTGCGGTGACATCTCAGACTTCTGAGATTTCATCCAGAGACATGCCTGACTCAAAATTTAGGAATACGGTCTGGACAGGCATACGGGGGCCGCGAAAGACCCAAGCACTGCTGAGTTTGCCGGGAACGCTTTCAACGGCTGGGCATTGCAACCAATTGAGGGCTGGCATACTATGGGCTCCTTGCAACAATGCACGCTTGGAGTAGATGTATGGAAGCCGTTACATGCCGCCTTTGCCGATGTCGGCGGCGGCTGCTGCTGCACTGCCCTCGGTGATGTATTCCTCGGTAATGCTATCGAGAATGCCTTTGGCGTCAAGGATAAATTCGATGGCATCGCGGCCTGCGCCCTGACCGCCGGGATGCTCGGTGATGTAGTGGGCCTCGGCTTTAACTTTGGGGCGCGCGTTGGCGACAGCGATGGCAAGTCCGGCGACGCGCATGGCGGGCAGGTCGATAATGTCATCGCCGACGAAGGCAATTTCATCGAGGGAGACGTTTTCCTTGGCGGCAACTTCCTCGACGGCCTGACGCTTGTAGGACTGGCCCATGTAGATGTGCTCAATCTTGAGATCGCGAGCGCGGAGGTGGACTGTGTCTGAAATGCGCTTGGTGACGAATCCGCATTTTAGGCCAGCGAGACGGGCGAGCGAGATGCCGGTGCCGTCGTGCGCACTGAAGCCTTTTGCCTCAACGGTGCTGCCGGGGGCGGCGCCGGGAAAGAGCCAGATACCGTTGTCGGTAAGGACACCGTCCACGTCAAAAAGGATAATTTTGATGCGCTTAGCGCGTTCGATTGGGGTGAGAGATGAGGACATATGTAGATGATAATTGCTCGACGGGAAATTACAGACGGAGAGCGAATGAAGAGCGAAGCACGTTGGAGTAGAATCGGCGCATGAGTGCAACGCAGACAATTTTTGGTGAGCCTGAGGTTGAGTCACTGGCAATCCCATCGTCGTTGGTGTGGGCGCACCCGGTGGTAGCAGAGTGGTTTGTACGGCGCTTTGGGACTCCGACAGAACCGCAGGAGCAGGGCTGGCCGGAAATTGTTTTGGGCAAGACGACGCTGATTTCTGCACCGACCGGGTCTGGCAAGACGCTGGCGGCGTTTCTGGTGGCGATTGACCGGCTGCTGCGGCTGGCGGTGGAGGGAAGGCTGCCGGGCGAGACGCAGGTGGTGTATGTGTCTCCGTTGAAGGCACTGTCGAATGATGTCCAGAAAAATTTAGAGGAGCCGTTGCGCGAGATACAGCAACTGGCGCTGGAGCGCGGGCTGCTGTGCCAGCCGATCCGAAGCGGGGTGCGGACGGGTGACACGCTGCCGAGTGCGCGGCGGTCGATGCTGAAAAATCCGCCGCATATTCTGGTGACGACGCCGGAGAGCTTGTACCTGCTGCTGACGGCGGAGAAGAGCCGGGAGAATTTGCGCGGCGTGCGCACGGTGATTGTGGATGAAATCCATGCTGTGGCCGATGACAAGCGGGGCGCGCACCTGGCGTTGTCGCTGGAGCGGCTGGAGACGATGGTGCGGGGTGAGAATTCGCAGTCTCCGGGCGCGATGTTGGTTGGATTAGAGAGCGGGCCGCAGCGGATTGGACTATCGGCGACGCAGAACCCGATTGAGCTTGTGGCGGATTTTTTGAGCGGCAGCGGTGAGGGCCGCCCGCCCGCGACGATTGTGCAGGTGGGGCAGCGGCGCGAGCTTGATCTGGGGATTGAGGTGCCGAAGAACGAGCTGGGCTCGGTGGCGACGAATGCGATTTGGGCGGACGTGTATGACCGGATGGCGGTGCTGGCGAATGAACACCGCTCGACGCTGGTGTTTGTGCCGACGCGGCGAATGGCGGAGCGGATTGCCCATGCGATGGGCGAGCGGCTGGGAGAGGAATTGGTCGCGGCGCACCATGGGAGTTTGTCGCGGCACCTGCGGCTGGATGCCGAGCAGCGATTGAAGCGTGGCGAGTTGAAGCTGCTGGTGGCGACGGCATCGCTGGAGTTGGGGATTGATATTGGGTCAGTGGACCTGGTCTGCCAGATAGGCACGACGCGGGCGGTTGCGGTGGCGATGCAGCGAGTGGGCCGGGCAGGCCACTGGCTTGGCGCGGTGCCGAAGGGGCGATTGTTTGCGACGACGCGGGATGATCTGGTGGAGTTGTCGGCCATGGTGCGGGCGATGCGCGCGGGTGAACTAGACCGGCTGGAAGTGCCGGACAAGCCGATAGATGTGCTGATGCAGCAGATGGTGGCGGCGTGTGCTGCGGAGCCGTGGCGTGAGGCGCAGTTGTTTGAGGTGATGCAGCGGGCTTATCCCTATCGAAATTTGGAGCGGGCGGAGTTTGATGAGTTGATCGCGATGCTGCATGAGGGAGTGCAGCAGAGCCGGGGGCGGTTTGGTGCGTATCTGCTGCGCGATGGGGTGAATGGAGAGGTGCAGGCGCGGCGCGGGGCGCGGACGATTGCATGCTCCAATGGCGGAGCGATACCGGACACGGCAGTGTTTCAGGTGGTGTTGCAGCCGGATGGCGTGGTGATTGGCACGGTGGATGAGGACTTTGCGGTGGAGTCAATGGCCGGGGAGATCATGCTGCTGGGCAACACGAGTTGGCGCATCACGAAGATTGAGTCGGCAGGCAGGGTGCTGGTAGAGGATGCGCATGGGCAGCCGCCGGGGATACCGTTCTGGCGTGGTGAGGCCCCGCAGCGGACGGAAGTTTTATCGGGGCATGTGGCGAAGCTGCGCGAAGACATTTCTGTGAGAACGATGGGGCTGATGCCGGGATATATTTCTCAGGCAACTCCGCAGGTTGCAGAGGTGGCGGCGTGGTTGAAGGCTGAGTGTGCGGTGGATGATACAGGCGCGGAGCAGTTGATCAACTATATAGTTGCAGGGCGCAGCGTGCTGGGTACGGTGCCGACGACAACAACAATCATAGCGGAGCGTTTTTTTGATGAAGGCGGCGGGATGCAGTTGGTGCTTCATGCACCGTTCGGCGGAAGGATTAATAAGGCATGGGGACTGGCGCTGCGAAAGCGGTTTTGTCGGGGATTCAATTTTGAGTTGCAGGCGGCGGCGACCGACAACGGTTTGAACATCTCGCTGGCGGAGCAGCATAGTTTTCCGCTGAGTGATGTGTTCCAGTTTTTGACCGAGGAGACGGTGCCGGAGCTGCTGGAACAGGCGGCGCTGGCATCGCCGATCTTCAAGACGCGGTGGCGTTGGGCGGCGAACCGGAGTTTGCAACTGCTGCGGTTCCACAACGGCAAAAAGATTCCGCCGCAGATTTCGCGGATACGCTCGGATGATTTACTGGCGAGCGTGTTTCCCGAAGCGGCGGCTTGTTTTGAAAATATCGAGGGCGACATTACGGTGCCTGATCATCCGCTGGTGCGCGAGGTGATGAAGGACGTGATGGGCGAGGCGATGGACCTGGCCGGGCTGCTGGCAGTGGTGCGCGGTATTCGCGATGGCAGCATTACATGTCTTGCGGTGGACACGACGACGCCGTCAGTGTTTGCGCATGAGCTGCTGCATGCTGCTCCCTATGCGTTTTTGGATGATGCCCCGTTGGAGGAGCGGCGTGCGCGTGCGGTGGCGATGCGTCAGATGCTGCCGACAAACATGTTGGATGGAATAGGTCGGCTGGATGCGGCGGCGATTGCCGCAGTGCGCGATGAGTGCTGGCCGGACCTGCGTGATGTGGCGGAGATGCATGATCTGCTGTACAGCGTGATTGCGCTGCCAGAAATTTTGCTGGGTGATGAACGTACCCGACATTGGAATTTTTGGCTGATGGAGTTGGCGCGTGATGGTCGGGCAATAAGAGTGCAAGTTACTGAAAAAGCAATGTGGGTGGCAGCGGAGCGGCGTGGATATGCCGCAGGGTTGTGGAATGAAGTAATGAGTGCCGGCGAAGAAAAAAATATTACGCGCGATACAGCATTGCGGCAGGCGATACAGGGATGGATGCAGATACTTGGGCCGCTAACGGCCCGGCGCATGAGCGCGCTAATTGCAGCGGATACAGGAGAAGTTTTTCAGGCACTGCTGGCGATTGAGATGAGTGGAAACATCTTGCGGGGAGTTTTTGAAGGTACGCCAACCGAGGTGGATGCAGAGATTGAGTGGTGCGACAGGCGGTTGCTGCAACGCATCCA
>Ga0116226_10003786_pt1 | contig 13351 bp, 5 predicted proteins | sample S1TSphfallax_FD_89692 | JGI IMG/M metagenome (GOLD analysis project Ga0116226, IMG submission 89692) | Host-associated microbial communities from peat moss isolated from Minnesota, USA - S1T2_Fa - Sphagnum fallax MG | ecosystem: Host-associated > Plants > Peat moss > Unclassified | place: USA...
GCGCCATAATTTTGTAATTGAACTCCCATTTGGTAAGCCAATACCACTCCTACTAGAAAATTAAGTAATGCAATAATCGGTAAAGCATAACAACCCATATATTCGATAGTAGAGCTAATAGCCATCCAAGGTAGCCGCAGCGGATTTAAAAAATTTTTAACCGTCTGAATAGAAATTTCGCCAATGAAATTTAAAAAACCAAGGAAAAATAAAATACGATCAATAGTATCTTTGCCAAGCAAAGCTAATCCTTTAAGTGGCTTGGGTGGTTTGCTTTTTGTTAGATCAATAGTTTGATTGCTGATTAGTGATAATAGACTTTGTTGTTTTTCTTTAAGATTAATTTTATCGATCGATATTTTTTGTGCAGCCAGGCGTTTTATGAGTTGATTAAGCATCCATGCGCCGGCAGTATCTAATTTTGTGATGGCTTCTGCCTCAATTTGTAATTTGGTGGCTACTGGCAACGCTAAGGTATTGATTTGTTCTGCAAGTTTTTCAATGGTAGGTAGTGTCCAATTTCCGCTGCAGATTATTTTATTAGGCAGAACTTCGATAGATGCTGTGGTCATTTCCATAATATTAGAAGGGTAAGGGTAGCGAAGGATCAACAGCTAATAATTGTTGACGAAAAAGAGTTTTAATTTTGTTAAGCGCTTCCATCGTCTCTGCTTCAAAACGCAGAATTAAATATGGCGAAGTATTTGAAGGACGAATCAAGCCCCAGCCATCTTGAAACTCAACTCGTAATCCATCTAATTGATTCAGAATACCATTGCCAAAATTTGCTGCTGCGCTTAATTTTTCAATGAATGAAAATTTTTCTAGTTCGTTTATCGGAAGTTTGAGTTCCGGTGTGTTGATGCTATCTGGAAATCTTGCAAAAAAATCTTCAGATGATAATGATTGATTGGAAAGGATTTCTAACAAACGAGCTCCGGCGTAAATACCATCATCAAAACCGTACCAACGATCATTGAAAAAAATATGCCCACTCATTTCGCCCGCTAATATCGCTTGTTCTTCCAGCATTTTCGTTTTGATTAATGAGTGTCCGGTTTTTGATAGGCAGGGTATACCACCTTGCTGCAAAATAAGTTTTTCAAGATTTCGCGTGCATTTCACATCAAATAGAATTTTTTGCCCAGGATGTTTCGCCAAAATAGCTTCAGCAAAACACATTAATTGCCTGTCTGGCCAAATAATTTTGCCTTGGTTAGTGACAACACCTAATCTATCACCATCTCCATCAAATGCTAGACCGATATCGGCTTTTTGTGCTAACACCGTTTCAATCAGTATTTGTAGATTTTTAGGATCGCTTGGATCTGGATGATGATTGGGAAAGTTTCCATCTACGTCACAAAATAACGAAGTGACTTCACACCCTAAGGCTTTGAATAATTGTGGCGCGAGTTTGCCTGCAATACCATTGCCTGCATCAACAACAACTTTAAGTGGGCGTTGTAACGCAATATCAGTCATCACTCGATGAAAGTAAGCTTCAATCACACAGGTTTGTGTTAAGGAGCCTTGGCCAATATGAAAGGAACGATTTTGAATTCTTTCATAAAGCGCAATGATAGCTTGGCTCGACAGCGTTTTTTTGTTGATCATCATTTTTAATCCATTGTAATTCGATGGATTATGACTACCAGTGAGCATTACACCAGAGTAAACTTCGAAGAAATAAGTAGAAAAATATAATGTTGGTGTTGGAACTTGACCGATATCAATAACCTTGATCCCTGTTGCCATTAAGCCTTCAATTAGGGGGGCAATTAGCGCGGGCCCTGATAAACGCCCATCACGTCCCACGACAATAGTATCTTGATTTTGCTCTTTTGCTTCGCTGCCAATAGCTAGCCCTAACGTATATACCGCGTCTTCTGTTAATGTTTCGCCGACAATTCCCCGAATGTCATAAGCTCGAAAAATGGTTTGTGCAGAAGGAGAAATGCCGATGTGATAGGTCATGTTAGGACGTGTCCTAATGAATTCCAGTATGGCCAAAACCACCTTGACCGCGATCAGTGTCTTCAAATTCTTCAACTACATCAAATTGAACTTGTAAAACAGGCACGACGATTAGTTGCGCAATGCGTTCGCCTGGTTGGATAGTAAATGAACTTACGCCGCGGTTCCAGCAGGAAATCATTAATTCGCCTTGATAATCTGAATCAATTAATCCTACTAAGTTACCCAATACAATGCCATGCTTATGGCCTAAGCCTGATCGGGGTAAAATGACTGCAGCATACTGCGGATCACTAATATGAATGGCTAAACCAGTTGGAATTAATTGTGTTTGATGTGGGTCAAGTTGTAATGGCTCATTAAGACAGGCACGCAAATCAAGGCCAGCAGACCATTTAGTTGAGTAAGTAGGTAAAGAAAACTCAGTGCCAATTCGTTTATCGAGGATTTTAAGTTGAACCTTTTTCATCATATCTCTCTTTTATTAATAAAATGAGTTGTTGTGCTAATAAAGTTTTGGTAGTAAGTGGAAAGTGTTTTTCTCCTTGATGCCAAAGAGCGATTATTTCATTGTCGTCAACCTCAAAGCCTGCTTTAGTTTGACTTACATCGTTAGCTAGAATTAGATCCGCCTTTTTAGCGGTTAATTTTGTCTTAGCTGCTGTTACCACATCGCAAGTTTCCGCGGCAAATCCCACAGTGAATGGCGGTGAGGGTAATGCGGCAACGGTTGCTAGGATATCCGGATTTTTAACTAAATGTAAGTTAATTTCATTTGCTGTTTTTTTGATTTTTTGTTTTGAAAAGTTATCTACTCGGTAATCAGCGACTGCTGCGGCAGAAATAAAAATATCAGTTTGCGCTATTTTTTCCATAACTTTCGCTAGCATTTCTTCAGCAGTGGTAACAAATTCTCGCTGAATGTCTGGATCGCATGCCAATGCTACAGGCCCACTAATTAAGCTGACTTTTGCGCCTAAAGCTAAAGCGGCGTTAGCTAATGCATAACCCATTTTGCCAGAGCTTTTATTAGTGATATATCGCACTGGATCAATAGGCTCACAAGTGGGACCTGCGGTAATTAATACGCGTTTGCCATCTAGAATATTGGTTTTATGCAACTTGCTAAGTTGGGCAATAATTTGATCGGGTTCCATCATGCGACCTAATCCAGTTTCGCCGCAGGCTTGCATGCCGGCATCAGGCCCTAAAAAATGAATATTTCGTTCGTGTAATAGTTTGACATTATTTTGTGTTGCTGGGTTTTCCCACATTAATCGGTTCATGGCTGGCGCGAGCATAATCGGGGCGTTAGTAGCTAAACATAAGGTAGTTAATAGATCATTTGCATGGCCGTACGTCAATCTGGCGATAAAATCAGCGCTCGCAGGCGCGACTAAAACCCGATTTGCCCAACGCGCAAGCGCGATGTGGCTCATGGCATATTCAGCTTTTTCATCTAGTAATTCACTATATACGGGCTTCCCTGATAGTGTTTGTAGAGTGAGCGGTGTAATAAATGATTTTGCGGCTTCGGTCATTACTACTCGTACTTTAGCCCCGGCATCTTTAAGTTTTCTAATCAATTCAGCGCTTTTATAGGCGGCAATGCCACCAGTTATGCCCAGAAGAATATGTTGGTTGGTCAAAGAAGTCATAGGTAGTTGATCCGAATGATCTTGATAGGGCTAAAAGATACCATGTTTTTGCCCTATTTTTTAACTATATTTTGATTTTGCAAAAATGAATATCACTGATTGGCCATATAATGAAAGACCACGTGAAAAATTACTCAGTGAAGGGGCAGAGGTGCTATCTGACTCTGAATTATTGGCAATTTTGTTGCGTACTGGAATAAAAGGCAAAACAGTGATTGATCTTGCGCGCGAGTTAATTCAAAAATTTGATGGCATACGCGGCTTGCTTGAGGCAAATATACAGGTGTTATCTGCTTACCCAGGATTGGGTAAAGCAAAATGCGCAGAGATCAAAGTAATTGTAGAAATCGCCAAACGCTATTTAGCTGAAGGCTTAAAGTACGGATCAACGCTGACCAATTCGGTTGAGACACGAAATTATTTGACATTTTGTTTACGTAATCGCACGCAAGAAGTATTTGCTTGTCTTTTTTTGGATAATCAATGTCGAGTCATTCGTTACGAAGAACTTTTTTATGGCACTGTAAATGAAGCTAAAGTGTATCCGCGCGAAGTGGTTAAACGCGCAGTACAATTAAACGCAAGCGCAATTATTTTTGCACATAATCATCCATCTGGCGATGCAACACCCAGTCAGGCGGATCAATTGATCACTGAGCGATTGAAATTAGCTTTAGCAGCAATTGATGTGAAAGTGTTAGATCATTTAGTAATTGGTGAAGGGGCCGTGAGTTCGTTTGCAGAGCGGGGATGGATATAACAATGGCCCCTCAACCCGTGAGGCCGTCATTGCGAGGCTTGCGCTGTTTGCAAGCCGCGGCAATCCAGCAGAGCGTTTCAAAATTTGTTATCATTTACAAATGTCTAATACTCTTCCCCCCCTTAGTCTTTATATCCACCTCCCCTGGTGTATACAAAAATGTCCTTATTGCGATTTTAATTCGCATTCGCTACGTAAAGAATTGCCAGAAAAAGCTTATCTTCAAGCTTTGCTGCGTGATTTAGACCATGATGCGCCGTTAGTAGAGAATCGCACAATAATCAGTATTTTTTTTGGCGGCGGTACGCCCAGTTTATTTTCACCTGAATCCATTGCCGAAATTTTGCATCAGGTACAAAAAAAGCTTTTGGTTAGTCCTACAGCTGAAATTACATTAGAAGCAAATCCTGGCACTTTTGAACAGCAAAAATTTGCTGGCTTTAAGCATGCTGGAATTAATCGTCTTTCCATTGGAGTGCAAAGTTTTCAGGCAGATAAATTAACTAAATTAGGCAGAATTCACGATGCTGATCAAGCGATAAAGGCAGTAGAAATCGCCAAGCAAGTTGGGTTTAAAAATATTAATGTGGATTTAATGTATGGCCTTGCAGAACAATCGTATGAGGATGCGTTGTTTGATGTAACTACGGCATGCTCGCTCTCTCCTTCACATATTTCTTGGTATCAATTAACGCTAGAGCCCAATACCTTATATGCAATTAAGCCACCAGTTTTGCCAGATGGTGAATTAATTTGGCAAATGCAAACTCAAGGCGCTCGCATTCTTGCTGACGCGGGTTTTATCCAATATGAAGTTTCTGCCTATGCAAAAGCGGATAACGAGTGCCTGCATAACTTAAATTATTGGGAGTTTGGTGACTATTTAGGAATTGGTGCTGGTGCGCATAGTAAAATTACTGTACTCGATCCTTTTTCGGTTAAACGTTGTTGGAAATATAAACATCCACGCGATTATTTGGCTGCAGAAGAGAGCTTTATCGCCGAACAACAAATTGTGGTGCACAAAGAATTGCCCTTTGAATTTATGCTGAATGCCCTACGATTAAAGCGGTCTATTCCTATGGATTTATTTACGACTCGGACTGGTTTATCATTCGAAATGATTAAAAAACCGTTAAAACAGGCAGAAACCAGGGGTTTTTTGCGCTGGAATCAGCAGAAAATTGAGCTTACAGCGCATGGATGGCGGTTTATGAATGATTTATTGCATATTTTCTGTTAGTATAAAGGGCAGCGGAGTACTCATTATTAATATTTCCTTAATAATTGTACTGTATAAATATAAGTATTTTTAGATGAGTGATGATAGACTATTTAATAATCACTAAAGAATTTTTACGCAGCTATAAGTGCGAAATATCAGTAGGAGAATGAAATGCCTAGACCTTTATCGAAATTTTTCTCAGCCGTATTTGCTAAGCAGAGCCTTTTTATTCAGAAGCTTGAGAGCGAGAATGAAGGGGTTAAAAATGAGCTTATGGCTGAGTTTGGTTATGGTAGCGTTCAAGCATATTTTGAAGCAGCACTTGATTATGATTCAGCTATTGAAGGGTTTCGTTCATTCTGCGGCGCAAAATATCAGTCCTTAGAGGACAAAGGTTTATTCGATAGGGCCCAGAATTTTATTGGGGTGATGGAAGCGGCCAACCAATCCTATATTGAAGAGCAGCGTGAACAGACAGGGTTACAGGTAAAACCAACAGCAGAAAAGCAAGCTAAGCTATGGCATAAAAGCTCACCAATTTCAGAAGTTGGTGAAGATGAGGATGATGAGAGTAATGATCAGTCACCAGAATATTCAGAAGTAAATACTGAAGATTATGAAGAGTATGAAGAGTATGAAGAGAATGATGTAAATCAATCCTTTGGTAGTAATTCTAGTAGTTCGAGTATGTACTCCTACAATCCAGCAATAGAAATTACTGAAAGCGAGTATACGGATCAACTACAGGCGTATTCGGGAGTAAATACTACAGATTACACTGATCAATCTCTTGACAATAATGGGGATGAATATAGCGCACAAGAAAATAAGGTTACTGACCAGAATTATCAGAAATCATCTGATCTGTCTAATAGCAACGACTTTATCCAACAACAAATCAATTTATTTCAGCAATTAGTACAATCTTCGTTAGGGTCAGATTTCTCTTCCAACGCCGCCCTTAATAGATATATTCAAGAAGCTACAGCTGCTCAAGATATTTTCGCGTTGCTAATAGTATGGTTGGAAGAAATTAATGGCGATAACAGCAACCATAACGATGAGTTAAGACAATCCATAAGTAAAGCACTTGTCACCGCTTATTTGCTCCTTGACAAACCTAGTTTAGAAGATGGTTCAACCTATGTAGGGTTGCTTGAGTTTTTATTACAACAAAAGCCAATCAATGAGAATTTGCTGCTTGATATCTTTAAGCTACAGGTAAAAATTTATTTACTTGCTGACGATAATTTAGATGAAATGAAAGAGTTATTAGCTAACTTTTTAAATTTGGAAAAGACTCAGGACCAGAAAGATGTTCCTGTATTAAGTAAAGATTTTTTTATCGATCTAAGGCAGTTATTAACGAATATCAATTCATACCAGCAAGACGGTGGCGCTGAGTTCCTTGAGGAATTTAAGGGGTTAAACAAAGCACAACCATTTTTTAACGATACATTCTCAAATGAAGATGAAGAAGAGCAGCAACAAGCGCGCGCTAAAGAGTATTTCGCGTTTGTTGGCAGTTATACCAAAGATTTATTGTTGGCTAGTAAAGCGGTTGATTTACCATTGTCAGAGCAAGCAGTAGCCGATAACAGCAATGAGCAAAATGAGCAAGTGGTAGCGACAGCGCAATCATTGCCAACAGATAATTTGTCTGAAGCAGAACGAGGCAAACAAAAATTTGTAGCTAAATTGCTGCAAGATGCCAAAGAAATAACAGCCAAAACCTCTGGGCAGAGCCGAAGAGATATAGATCAATTATCTACTCTCCTAACAGAAAAATATTATCGACTCGAGAATAGTAAACTTTTACGCAAGGCTTTTCGTGCTGATTTGGTGAAAAATGCTGCGCAAGGGTTAGTTTTAAATAAGACTACTTTAGCCCAGTATCTTGCTTCAGCCGAGCTTAATTCTAACGATAAAGGCCTTTATGTGCTCATGCATTACCGCTTTTTTCTGCAGATAGTTAAGCAACATGCGCGTAAGAATACATTAGAGTTTGTTAAAGCAGGAAACTTTGCTGAATTAGGTAAATTGATTAAGAGCATTCATATATTTTCGCAAAAATGTGCTCAGTCAGCTTTGCCTATCGTACAGGCGCTAGCTGAACAGTTTCAGGCTCAGGAAACAGCGATAATTACTGCATGGTTTAATGATATTCAAACGCCAGATGCTTATGCGCAATCAATAGCAATTTTAGCGCAGGTTGCTTCTTTGCAATTACCAGAAACGGGTGATGCTGTAGCTGCACCGTTGCAGGCAAGTTCTAGTTTAAGTAAACAGCTAACAACAAAAGACGACTATAAAAAAGTCATCGTGCCTTTATTAGGGTTGCTCAATAAAGATACCGAGGCTTTTGTTACCCAACAGATATTATCGCTTGCCAAATTGGATTTAGATAAGACTCTTGAGGTGATTAATGCTGAAAAATCTGGCAAAAATAATAAAGAATTAATTAACAAATTGGCTACTAATGTAGAGATTGAACATTTACCTTCATTTCAATTGTTAATACGTTTATATCCGAAAGCTGCGCAACTATTTGCTACCCCTCAGTTTGCGCCTACTATGCAGATGGTTACTGCGTTGGCAATGATCAATCAAAATGATATTCATAGTCCTTTATTACAGCTGCTTAAAGTCGCGGTAGCAGAAAAAGAGAATGAATTGATCAATAAGGCGCTGCTGATTTTTATGGCGTTGAAAAAGCCAAGTCAAGAGCATCATAACGAGGTAGTACGTTTATTAACTTCATACGATAAAAATTATCAGAAAACATTAGAGAATTTTTCATATACTCAATTGAATTCGTTCGCTGATTATCAAGCGTTATTGTGCCAAGTGGCGAAAACAAAAGCGAATGAGATGAATCGTGAGCTGATTGTTAAGTTGTTTGATTTGGCAATCACTAAAGCAAAAAGTGCAGATGAATTGTTAAGCCTAGCGCCAATTTGCAGAGATAATGCAGAGTTGGCAGAACGTTTGGCAAACGTTTTAGCTGTGCAGTTCCACCAAGTGGAACATTTGAAAATGTTGATGCGACGCGTTAACTGTCCTGAAGCGGTAGCGAAAATTGCTGATGCGGAAATTATAAAACAAATTTCAACTTATAAACTATTCACGGCGAAAGATTATCAAGGGTTCATCGCCCAAGCTAGTTACCCAAATAGTGTCAACTCTGTTGTTAAGAGTGAGTTGGTACAAAAGTATTTTGATCTTTGTCAACAATCACCGATTGCTTCCGATAGGGCTAAGTATTATTCGGAATTTGTTCGTTGTTTAACCGGGCATCAGTGTTTACCTTGGTTTGTTCAGTCAGTGTTACCACAAATTGTGCAGAACAATCTGGGAAATATAACGCAATGCGAAAAATTGCTTGAATTGATTGAGCAACAAATAGCGCCACAAGTTAGTAAGTCATCTGAACTGAAAGACTTATTAGATAAACAGCGCAGCATAATTAGTGATAGTTGGTTGAAACAGTTAATGGTTAGCGGTGATCAACTAGTATTGTCAAAAGAAATATTAGTGCAACGTCAAATATTAAATGGTGATGAACAAGCGGGGGATGGGCAAGAGTTTGTTGAATTATTTAATGAAGCAATCAAAAAAGTTCAGCAAGTTAAAATACCTTCGTTAACAGAGTTGCAACAAGTTAATTCCTTGCTCGCAAAGTTATTAGCGGCGGCGAAAGGAACAGCAACTAAAGTCTCCAGCGAATATGCTGAATTAGAAAAGAATTATCAGAAAGATGTCGAAGCATTGATACAAAACCAACAAACGTTTATTCAAGAGCTCAACACAAAACTAGTAGACTTAACAGCTCTGCGCCAACAAGTAGAAAATAAAAAAGGAATTATTTTTGCAACTCTTGAGGGTATCAAAGCCGATCTAACTAAAAACAAATTTGTTCAACCGGCAACTAATTGCCAAACTTATTTTGATACGGTAACTCAGCAGTTCACTGCAATGGGAGCAGCAACAGATGATCAGCTTAAACAATTAACTGCTGCAAAAGATCGTCAAGCTGCTGATCTGCAAGAATTAATTAAGCTTAATGGGGAGAAACAATTATCTCCAGAGAATATGCGGATATTTGGCGCTAAGCGACAGGGATTCACGGAAACGAAAAAAACCACTACTCAGTTAACTACAGAAGTTCAGACGCAAATAGAGGGGGCGCAACAAACTTTGTTTGCGCAAGCAATAGTGGTCAAAGATAGTATTGGTCTAATGGTAACAAATCTAGACCAACAACATAACCAAGTTAGTGGGCAACAAATTGAACGCCAAAAGCAGATGGTTGCTGCGAAGCATCGAGTAACAGAAATAACACTAACATTAGCAAGTTATGCTGAAAGAAAATCTGGTATTGCACAAACTATGGCAGCAACCAAAACGGAGCTCGGGCGTAAAAAAGCAGAGTTAACTCGGTTGCGAGAAGACACACTTGGGCCTGTATCTGAAAGCATCAAGCAATTATCTAATACTCCGGAATTTAAAGCATCGCTGACAAAGTTTGTCGATGTATTCAAGGAAGCGATAGAAATGCGTTATGTTCAGCAGCTTGGCCTTTGGGGTCGATTTAGACGTGCGATTGCGCTGTTGATTATAAGTGTTTCAGGTTCCCCCGGCCATTCTGACTCTCCTGATTCTTGGAAAGTGTGGGCTGGGAACGAAATTGACTCCCCTATTCGACAGAAGCGCTATCTACCATTTAGAGTTGAGTTTGCTGGGTTTGTTGCCGGTTTCTACACGGCAGAGCAATGTCCTAAATGGGTTAAAGAGGTTATGGATGATCATAACCAAGGCTTACCAAGTGAAATAGATACTCTTAAAACACAGTTAGATCGGTTAGAGGGTACGATTCAGAAACTCGATCAATCTTCAACAGCGCCGCAAAACCAAGGAACATATGCTAGTGAGATAAGAGATCAAGTGTCAGGATTATTTGATGTAGAGAAGTTGTTGATAAGAAATGATCAACGCGCCCCTTTAGGATGGCGATGGTTGACCAACCGAGCGTTAGATAAGTTTCTTGCGGATAACAATCAGTTAAAAGTTGATTTAAAAACTTTATCTGATACGCAGGCTGGTATCGATGGTTTGATGGTAAATAATAAAGCTCTTGAGACCCAAATAACAAATTTGGAACAGCAACTTTCCACAGGAGATTTTCAAAGTGTTGACCGGCTCACAGAGGAAAGGGAGGGATTAGCTGGTCAGTTAATTGAACTTCAGAAAGCACAAGAGACGGATACAGCAGCCTTAAATCGTTTAAAACAACTACATGGCCAATTAGAGCCCTCATACGGCCAAATTATTTCATTAGTCTCATCGCCGTTAATTGAGATTTTGTATGCGAAGGGGCTGAACGAGGATGGCAAATTTAAGCTGTTGCAAGAAGGTATAGAAAAGGATAAAGGTAGCTTATTACAAGAAGGTATGGGTGATGGCATTTTTGCCAATGTGGTCTATCACGCGGTGCGTCATGGTACTGTCGCAATGCTTGCATGCATACTTGCAGCTTTGCCAGAAGAACATCGTCGTCGTTATTTGGCGACACCAATTGTTAATCAAGGAGTACCCACTACACCATTGGTATTAGCGATAAAGCTTAATGATCAAGCCAAAATTGATTGTTTAATTAAAAATGGCGCAGATTCTAATCAGCGCATTGCTGATAGTAATGGCAATGAAATGCCCTTGTTGTTATGGGCTTATCAGCAGAATCAATCAGCCACGGTTGGTTCCTTAATTAAGGCTGGCGTAGATCAGCAAGCGAAAGATAGCAAGAGTAATACGCTATTGCATCTGGCAGCAGCCAAAGGCGATGAAGCCACGATTATACGCTTACTGGGTAATAACAGCCATGATGCTGTGGTAGATGTAAATGCAAAAAATCAAGATGGTGATGATGCCTTAGCATTGCTGATGAAGTCTTCTGTGGCTGCTGAGAAAAAATATCAGCTTATGCAGAAGCTGTTTGCTCGCTTAAGTGCGCCAACTCGTCTTAAAGTCCAATGTTTCACTGCAGTTGATTCAGAGGGAAATAACTTTTTACATCTGGCAGCAGCCAAAGGCGATTTACCTTTAGCTCGATTTTTCTTAGCCAACCCTAGCGTAGAATTGTTAAATGCTAAAAACCCGCAAGGAAAAACACCATTAGAACTGGCGGCACGGGCGGGTCAGTTAGATATGGTTCAATTCTTGTTGCATCAACCTATTGTCCTAGATGGAGTTCAAGAAGTATTTTTGGCTGCGCTTAAACAAGCAGATACATCAGAGAATATAATCAAAGTATTTTTAGCTAGCCACCAAGTTGATTTGATTTCTGATATATCTGCGGTATTGGATGGTGATATAGAGTTTATTGCTAAAAAGTGGACCCAGAAAGATCGGTTGCAAATTAAAGCGTCATCCTATCGTTATTTAACTGCCTGCGCTAATCTCGAAACTATGAAACTCTTGGTTGCTCATGGCGCTGATCCAAGTGCTATTGATGAGTTAGGTAGTACGGTGTTACATGATGCCGTTTTACGCGGTGATTTCGCCAGAGTTCAGTATTTGATTGAAGAATGTGGAGTTGATCCTCATCCACAAAATAAAGCAAGAATGACGCCGCTAATGGCGCTTTATCAAAAGGGCAATATACCTGAAGGAACCCATCGACAAGTAGTTAGTTATTTAGTCGAAAAAACATCGAATCGTGTTACTCGGCTAGTGCCTGGGCGTGCATCTGAAACGCTTACTCAGACTGATAAAGATGGTAATACTCTACTGCATTATGTTGCCAAAATGGGAGATATCGCGGTAGTTGATCAATTAGTTCAACAAAAGCCTTATTTTGGTGCTAATCCGTTAAATATCCAAAATAATGCGGGTAAAACAGCGGCTCATTTGCTGGTTGGGAATGAAGCTTTACCAGAAGGAGTAGTTACTACCATCCTAGGATTTTTATTTACTAAAGGCAAAGCTGATCTTCATATTGCAGATACGCAAGGTAAGACACCACTGGACTATGCCCAGTATCTCACTGTTATTGAGTTTTTGATTGCAAAATTACCTGAACCACTTCAAGAGGTAAAATTAATGCCAATGGCTCTTCAGGTTATGGCAAGTGAGAGTATGTCACAGAAAGACAAGCAACAGTTTATTGAAGGGATAGCGTATGCAAATAAAATGAATATAGCTAAAGCAAGTTATTTTTATCGCGAGGTGAGTTATACCCATTATAATAAGAAGAGAGGCCCGTCGATCGGTGGCTTGGCTTTGGCAGGGGCAAATTCTGGTGCGATTTTGAAGAATACTTATATTAATTCATTTAATACTAAACTAGCGAATGAAAAACACGATGAATTTAGATTTATGGTCGTTGGTCAAAAAGCTTGGGAAGTAGCGTGTATTCTCGATAGCCAATCTCCTCCTTCATTCCCTGAGGAATTAAATCAGGTATCAGATCCTTATTTAAGCTTAGTGGAAAATACTACCTTGAGCAAAGAAAGAAGAAATTTTTGGGTTAGGGTGGTAGAAAATCGCGAAAAGAAAGAATTAACGTTACAGGACTATGCAACTGGATATACTTTATTACATGCGCTCGTGTGGACTAATGATAAAGACAATCTTTTTCTCGTAAATCAAGCAGGTGTTCTATCTGTAACCGAGCGTGATCAAAGAGATAGGTCCGTATTAATGCTAGTAAGAGATAAGTTTGTGCAAAAGGAA